>WSSedA1B3DRAFT_1000304_pt1 | contig 14368 bp, 13 predicted proteins | sample WetSurSiteA1Bulk_FD_9468 | JGI IMG/M metagenome (IMG submission 9468)
TCTTTTACTTTCTTCGCTTTGGCATCTCGGACAGCTTGGCATTTTTTAACTCGTCTTGTCGTTATAAATTTTGTAGATTATGCTAACTATTCTTAATTAACAATGTCAAATTTAAATATGGCATATTTTTGTTTCCACACGCTAGCGTGGCAATATAGTTGCACTGCGTCTGCGGTGCGTCTTGATGACATTCCCACGCAGCGCGGTGGAAGCGATATAAATTACCGCGTCTTCGCCGCAATTGCTTCAGCCGCTCTCACGACATTATTCGCCATTTTCTCAGAAGCCGCATCAATCAAACGACCATCTAACGCTGCCGCGCCTTTGCCTTGTGCGGCGGCTTCTTGCAACGCCACTAAAATACGTTTGGCTTTTTCGACTTCTGCCGCAGGAGGGGTAAATACTTCATTGGCTAAGGCGATTTGTGATGGATGAATTGCCCATTTGCCTTCACAACCTAATGCCGCCGCGCGTTTTGCACCTAGTTTATAACCTTCAGGGTCTTTAAAGTCACCGAATGGACCATCAATCGGACGCAGACCATAAGCGCGACAGGCAACCGTCATGCGGCTGATGGCAAAATGCCACTGATCGCCTGGATAATCTGGATTTAATCCGCCAATATTGGTAGTTCTAGCACGATTACTCGCCGCATAATCTGCTACACCAAAATGCAGAGCTTCTAAACGTCCACCTAACGCACCTTGTTTAGCAATGTCTTCAACGTTTGCCATACCTAATGCGGTTTCAATTAAGGCTTCAATACCGATGCGGTTTTTTAAACCTTGTTGCATTTCCAATTGGTTGAGCATGGCTTCAACCATATACACGTCTGAATAAACGCCGACTTTAGGAATTAAGATGGTGTCGATTTTACTGCCCGCTTGCTCGACTAAATCGACCACATCACGCACCATGTATTGGGTGTCTAAGCCATTGATACGCACCGATACCGTAATGCCATGACCTTTCCAGTCCAAATCATTAATGGCTTCGATAATGTTTTTCCGTGCTTGTAATTTGTCATCTGGAGCGACGGCATCTTCCAAATCCAGAAACACGAAGTCCACGCCGCTGTTCAGGGCTTTTTCAAACATATCAGGGTTTGAACCAGGGACGGCTAATTCACAGCGTTGTACGCGTTGCACGGGTGCGGTATATAAAGTGTGGCTCATTCAGTGTTTTCCTCTGTGTACTCAATAAAAATCCAGCGGCTGCTGGAGACAAATAAACCGCTCATTCTACTTTTAGGGGCATTAAAGTCAATTTTTAACGCGTAGACTATTTAGATCAGTCATAATTAATTATCGCTTTATTATTCATCGGTTTTTCAATAAACACAGCCGTTGTGCTGACTATTGATAATATTTGTGCAACAACAAAACACGCTACACGTTGTGTCAAAAGCGGTGGAAGTTTTCAATCGCTAACAGGCAATAAAAAAGGGCTTAGGTTTACACCTAAGCCCTTTTATTTTGTTTGGTGGGACGTGAGAGGCTCGAACTCTCGACCCATGGATTACTTTACTACTTTAGCTTTCACTAACCGCTGATATTTGGCGTTGTAGTCTGGACTTTCTCATCACCCGCCGTATGAACGGTTTGGGTGTGCGGCGTTAAGTCTCTGAGGGCTTTCTTAAAATCCAAATAATCTTTCACATAACGAACATTCAATTGTTGTCCATTTTTGCTTGGCATCAATCTGAATTTAGAGCTTTTAGCGTTGTTAAGAATTTCTTTTGCTGATATGTAAAAAACAATATCTTTGTCAATCACATAAATCGCAAAAACATCAATTTGTTCAATTCGATACATTGAATTGTATTTCGGATTAAGACAGCTTTTTGTAGAATAAACTTCAACTATTTCATTTTTTGAATAAGTCGCTTTTATTTGAATCTTATAACAAACATAATTTTCATCTAGCACAACCAAATCAACTTTTGAATCGTCGCCTAACTCTACAAAAACATCAACACCCAGTTTTAAAAGTTCTTTGTAAACCGCTATTTCTCCCAAAGTTCCTTTTTTATTTGGATTATTCATCACCACAACTGCATTCCACCATTGTAATAAACTAATAATCCTGAAACTTTGTTAAGAGTTGCCTGCTGATTGCCCAATCTTCAACATTTTTACGCTGAATGACGTAGTTGAAGCTCTCAGGGGTTTCCAGCATACAGCTGCATTTTCAGTTCATTGTTCCCAATGAACGCTCCTATTTTTGTTAAGAGTCCACTGCTCTACCAACTGAGCTAACATCCCCAACGTAGTCATTTTAAGTCAGTTGCCAGCACAATACCAGCCTTGAAAAAAATCAACGCGCCCCCATACAGTGGTTACTCAAACAATCATAGGATTATAAAATGACCGTTGAAGCACAAAAACAAACCTTAGGCTTTCAAACTGAAGTAAAACACCTGTTACATTTGATGATTCATTCCTTGTACAGCAACAAGGAAATCTTTTTACGCGAATTAATTTCTAATGCCTCGGATGCGGCTGATAAATTGCGTTTTGAAGCACTGTCTAACGATGGCTTGTATGAAGGCGATAGCGAGTTAAAAATTCGTATCGACTTTGATAAAGATAAACGTACCATCACCATTACCGATAACGGTATTGGTATGACAAGAGACGAAGTACAAGAGCATATCGGCACGATTGCAAAATCAGGTACTAAGCAATTTTTTGAAGCATTGACAGGTGAGCAAGCCAAAGACAGCGAGTTAATTGGTCAGTTTGGGGTAGGTTTTTATTCGGCGTTTATTGTTGCCGATAAAGTCACATTGACCACACGCAAAGCGGGTGCAGATAAAAGCCAAGGCGTGCGCTGGGAATCGGCTGGCGAAGGTGATTACAGCATTGAAACCGTTGAAAAAGCGGGTCGTGGTACGGAAATTGTGCTGCATTTAAAAGAAGCAGAATCTGAATTTTTAGACGGCTATCGCATTCGTGCTATCGTGCGTAAATTCTCTGATCATATTTCTTTACCTATCGTGATGGATAAAGAAGTCACGCCTGCTTATGACGCTGACAGTGAAGAAGGCGAAGAAAAAGAAAAACCAGTTCCTGAAATTGTTGAAGAAACTGTCAACAGTGCAGCCGCGTTATGGACGAAAGCCCGTCAAGACATTTCAGAAGACGATTACAAACAATTCTACAAACACGTTGCCCACGATTTTCAAGACCCATTAACGCACATTCACAGCAAAGTCGAAGGCACCAACGAATATACGCTGTTGCTGTATGTACCAGCCCGCGCACCGTTTGATTTATGGGATAGAGACGCGAAACATGGCGTTAAATTGTATGTCCGTAAAGTGTTTATTACTGATGATGCTGAGCAGTTAATGCCACGTTATTTACGTTTTATTCGCGGTGTAATTGATGCCGATTCCTTGCCGCTGAATGTATCGCGGGAAATTTTGCAACAAAGCAAACAAATCAGCAATATCAAATCAGGCGCGGTGAAGAAAGTATTAAGTATGCTGGAACAACTGGCGAAAAATTCACCTGAAACTTACGAGACTTTCTGGGCGCAGTTTGGCGCGGTGATTAAAGAAGGTCCGATTGAAGACCACGCTAACAAAGAGCGCGTGGCTAAATTAATCCGCTTTGCTTCCACACATAACGATACTGACAAGCAAGATGTGACGCTAGAAGATTACGTTAGCCGTATGAAAGAAGGGCAAGAACACATTTATTATGTGACGGCTGACAGTTTCGCAGCGGCAAAAAACAGCCCGCATTTAGAAATCTTCCGCAAAAAAGACATTGAAGTTTTACTATTGTCGGATCGTATTGATGAATGGCTGGTGTCTAATCTCGATGAATTCGATGGCAAACATTTACAATCAGTTGCTAAAGGCGATTTGAATTTAGGCGCGTTAGCCGATGAAGAAGAAGCCAGCAAACAAGAAGAAGTGAATAAAGATTTTGAAACGGTGATAACTCAAATCAAAGACGTATTAGGCGATAAAGTCAGTGATGTGCGTTTAAGTCACCGCTTAACCGAATCCCCTGCCTGTTTGGTTGCCGATGTGTATGGCATGAGTTTGAACATGGAACGCATCATGAAAGATGCAGGGCAAATGATGGGCATGGGTATGGGCCGAAAACCTGTTTTTGAAATCAACCCACACCATGCTTTAGTTGAACGCATGAAAAACGAGCAGGACGACAGCCGTTTTGCCGATTTAACGCAGATTTTGTTTGATCAAGCGATTTTAAGCGAAGGCGGACAGTTGGATGATCCAGCCGCATTTGTCCATAAACTGAATGGCTTGTTACAAGGTTTGTTGAACTAATTGTACAAATAGACCTTTCAGGTTTTTAAAACCTGAAAGGTCTATATATATCAGAGATTTTGTTGATTAATAATGCGGATAGTAAACGTGCTGTTTGCCACAAATTGACAAAACGCCTTATCAATAACGCCTTGTTCGCTCAATTGCTGCAAGCTAAGCGTTGCATCAATCACCGCTGATTTAAGCACAATCAATTCATCCGCTAACAAGGTGTTAGCTAACCACGCGGCAAGACTATCAGAGCTTATATCCCACGTTGCAGGAACTCCTGCATGATTCAATTCATTCAGATTCGGCAACCAAATCATCATTTTTGGTAGTCTTTGTTGAATCGCATGAACTGAATGTACCAGCTCAAAATCCGCCTTCAAGCCCTTCACTAACCACGCTGTTTGTTGCATGGCTAAAATCGCCATTGCATGAGCCATGTAATCATCAAACTGCCAGATTTGCTGAGCGATTCTAACTTGCTCCGCAAACGCACCACCACCCGCCACGATAACTACAGCCTGACCTTGATACTGTTGCTCTATACGGTTAAGGCAATCAAGCAAGGTATTCGCCGCCATTAAACTGCCGCCCAATTTGATAACAATCATGACAGCGTAAATTGCTTCAATAAATTCAATAGCGCGGCGGCTTTATCAAAACATTCTTGATACTCCTCATCCAGCACTGAATCATTAACAATACCGCCACCCGCCCAAAAGCGAATAGTATGATTGGAATAAACCAAGGTTCTGATAGCAATATTGGTATCCATATTGCCATTAAAACCAATATAACCAATAGACCCGCAATAAATCCCGCGCCGATGCGGTTCAATTTCTTCGATAATTTCCATTGCGCGGATTTTCGGTGCGCCTGTGATTGAACCACCAGGAAAACAACTTTTCAGCACATCCAATGCGTGTTGATTAGGATTTAACACCCCCGTCACCGTACTGACCAAATGATGCACGGTCGTGTATGTTTCGACATCAAAAATGACAGGCACTTTGACCTGACTACAGGTTTTACTTATATCGTTACGCAACAAATCGACAATCATCACGTTTTCAGCGCGGTCTTTTTTGCTAGAAATTAACTGTTGAATTTGTTCTAAATCTTCCGTTGTATCCAATTTACGCGGGCGTGTACCTTTAATCGGCTTAGTTTCCACAATCCCATTAGCAAGCCGTAAAAAGCGTTCAGGCGACGAACTTAAAATCTGTACGTTGGGCAAATTAAAATACGCACTAAATGGCGCGGCGTTTAACTCGCGCAACGTTTGATAAGCCGTCCACGGATTACCCAAACAACGTGCCGAAAACCGCTGCGTTAAATTGACCTGATAACAATCGCCTTCTTTCAAATAATGCTTAATACGCGCAAACGCCTTGCTATAACGCGATTTATCCATATTCGACTGCACAGAGCTAGTGACTTGAAACGGCGCATTATCTTGTGGCGCGGGTGGTAATTGGCTAAACTGAACGATTAACGCCTGCCATTTTGCCGCATCAATTTGATGACCAACCAACACCGTGTGCTGCTCTGCATGGTCAACAATCACCGCCCACGCATAAATGCCCACCGCCATTTCAGCAATGCCTTCTGCATCTTCCGCCACGACGGGCAGGTTTTCTAAACGCCGCGCTAAATCATAAGAAAAATAACCGATAGCGCCGCCATTAAACGGCAAATCAGACGCTTCATGAATATCGAAAGCAAGTAGCTGTTGTTTAACCAAATCAAACGGATTAGCTGTTGAGTGCGTCATTACGCCGCGTTGATTAATCTCCGTCAGCTCGCCATGAGTCACCAAGGTGCAGACAGGCTCAGCGGCAAGAATATCATAACGACCTTGCTGACTATGCGGATAACCGCTATCAAGAAACACCGCCCACGGTTCGTTAGCCACGCACGAAAACAGCGCGGCACTGTCAGAAAAATAAGGGAGTGTTGTGTATTGGGGTTTGGATAATGGCATTTAGATTGAATATTAAAAACTCAGGGGGCGTAGGAGTAATACAAAGTCCTATCAGCATAATATCGACTCGCTTAACCAACTAATCGATGCAACGCATTATTCGGTAAAACAAAGGTATCTTCATCAAATAACACAGGTTCTCTAATACCGTTTATATATTTGACGATAACAGAAGCAACGAATTCTGCCATATTCACAGGAACAGCATTACCTATCATTTGCTCAAGGTCTGTTTTTGTTCCAAAAAATTTGAATGATTCTGGAAAAGTTTGTAGATAACTGCGTTCCAGTGTTGATAAAGGTCTTAAGGTTTTAAGGTCAATATTGTCAGGGTCGCCACTGTGTAATTGATAATTTGGCGGTATCGGTCTATTAACACCTCTAATCGTCGGGCTAGGTTCATCAATAGAAAAAATACCTCGCCGTGCATAACTTCTTGGGTGACGATAATAATATTGTAAGTTTAAGGTATCACCTAAATAATCACGAATAGTCATGGGTTTAGCAGCCAAATTCGCCTTAAACAAACTGACTAAAGCGTTATGTTTACCATTAATTTGACCTATTAAGAAAAACCGTGACCGTGTTTGTGGTGTATTACAAAAAGAAGCATCTAAGACAACAGCCGATAAACCATAATCATTGCTGGCAAACTGTTCAACGATTTCAGTTAGCACATGGCTTTTAGTAATGCGCTGTACATTTTCCATAACAAACCAAGTAGGTTTGACCTCGCAAACAATATTAGCAAAATGATAAGTTAAAGCCGCCTTACCGTTAGTAATATCTCGCTTCCCCGCACTGGAGAAATCTTGACAGGGCGAACCGCCTATAATCATATCAGGTGCTATTTTTTGAATACGTTCAATTGCTACTTTTTCATCTTTTAAATCTTGTTGTATCGTAGGATGGTCAAAATTTTCTCGATATACATTAAGCGCGGCTGTCCAATTATCCATTGCCGCCAATACATCTATACCCCCTTTTTGAAAACCCAGTGATAAACCGCCGCAGCCACAAAATAAATCAACCGCAGTAATCATGAAAACAACTCTGGTGAATTAAAGATAATGGCATCGAAACGGCGTTCTGGACTAAGTAAATTTTGTCCTCCACCCAAGATAATGTGCTTAATCTCATCTTTGTGAATTCGGGGTTTGGTTAAGTTTTTACAGCGCATATAAGAATTAGTGACATTACCCGCCGAGGCAAACGCCTTGTCATTTTTAGTGTTGTAAGAAAGTTTGTCGATAATATCGGCATGGTCGCATCGCCCTTGTGTTGCAATATCCAGTAGCATTTTATATAACCAAATGCTGGTTCTGGTTTGGCGCGTTATTTTATTGGACACGCTCTCACTTTTTGATAGCTGAGCAATAAACCAAGCAAAAGCGGCATCACTCCAGACAAAGACATCTAAACAATTATCTGCAAGCTTAGGTGATTTACCCACTGTTTTCCAAACAGGCTGCAACAAAAAGGGTGATTGCTGAGATTCTATGTCAAGGCTAATTGCGCAAATACAAGCAATTATCGTTTTGATATGTTGAATAACTTCTTCGGCATCTGACCAATCACTAATCATTACCCTGTTATTTTGCAGATGTTTTTCAACTATCTGAATATTCGCGCTAGCAATACTGGCAGCTAAATAAACAATACTATCTGGTCTGATAACAATTTCAGAACCGAATTTATCATCACTTAAAGAGCAAGTCGTATTATCAGGTAATGCCGTTAATTTAACTTCCAAACCGCGTAAACATTGATTAGTTGTCTTATTTAGAATAAATAAATCGGTTCTAGGCAACGCCCCAATTACATATTTTTGAAAAGGCGTATGTTGCGCTTCAAATGCAAAATAAATATCTGACGAAGCTGGATTAATCGCAAAAATATCGTTGACGCTAATAGCGTTAACACCAAATTTGTGTGCTGAGATAGAAATATAATTAGCATCTAGTTCGTTACTATGAAGATAACAAGCTAACGCCGCTGGAAAACTAGAATTAAATTGATTTTTCCCCCAAGCATTCGCATTACTAAAATCTCTGTTTGAATTAACTAAGCCAAATAAGCTGGCAGGCGCATCGTTCATATTTTATTGTCTGCTTAAAAAGAAAAAAATTCTTTGCGATTCCTCATTCCGAATAAATTTATAGGATGAGGAATCTTAGTTAAAGGGTGATTTAGACTGAAATACGAAGCCCATCAATCACACATGAAGCTATCTAGCAATAAACTGTCCAAACGCTCGACTGCCTCTGTCGGTTTTTATGGTCTCTGTGACTTGCAAGGTTTTAGCATCTAATACGGAAACATTTTTATCGAACCAGTTGGCGACGTAGATATGGCGGTCATCGGTGTGTGTGCCTATGCCTTCGGGTTTTTCGCCGACTTCTATTAAGCCGATGTTGGTTAAAGTGTCGGTGTCGATAACGGAGAGTGTGCCGTCGTCCATGTTGGTGACGAATAAGCGGCTGTCATTTAACGCTAAAGTTGCAGCGTAAGGTAACGCGCCGACTTTAATAGTGGCAATCGATTTCATAGCGGCGGTTTCTAGTACCGTGACATCATCGCTTTCGACATTGACAGCATAAACGCGTCCGCCTGTCGAATCTATGGCTAAACCAAACGGATGTTCACCGACTGTGACGGTTTTTTTTACAGTCAGGCTGTGGGTGTCAATTTTGGACACGGAATTGTCGAGGCGATTGGCGACGTATAGCCAACGACTGTCAGGGCTGACGACTAGCCCTGACGGGGATTGTCCGACGGTGATGGTTTTTATGATTTCTAAGTTTGAAGCGTCCAGCACTGATACCGTGTTTTTAAACCAATCTGCTACATACAGCCGTTTATTATCGGGCGCGACGGTGATACCTAACGCGCCGTTACTGGTTTTAACAGTGGTTAATAGTTGCTGTTTTCTAGCATCTATCACCGCAAAACCGTCCGCTTCGGGCGTGCTGATATAAACTTTATTCCCATCGGGCGATACGGCAACGCCAGCGGGTTTACCACTAACGGCGACCGTATTGACGACTTTATTAGTGGCAAGGTCAATAATCGACACGTTGTCGGCGAGTTGGTTGCTGATATAAGCAAACGGTGCGGCAGTTAGTGGTGTTGATGCCGTTGTTAGTAGCGCGATGAGGACGACACGGTAGTTCAGTGTGAACATGGTTTTATTTCTCAGCGATGTTTTTCAGATCAATTAGACCTGTGCTAACAAATGCTTTAACAGCGGCATTGGCTGTGGCTTCGTTCATTTCTTCAGGTGGGTTGTTGTTAGTGTAAGCGCGGTAATAACCTGCCTTCCAAGTCACTTGGCTATTGTCGCCTTGTGGTGCAACGGTAATGGTGGCAGAAAAATTAGCGACAGGTAAAGCAGGCACTTTTTCATCAACGCCCGCGTAGTTGATGGTTTTTACGGTACTCATGTCGGTAATTTTGTAGGAGTATGACATACCTGCTTCGTCATATTTTTTCAATTCTTCGGTCACGGCGTTGCCGTCTTTTAAAGTCAGTACACGTTTGCCGCCTTTGACATTGCCTCCTTCGGTTGTTGCGGTGAATACTTCAGAATGCCATGTTGCAATGTCACCAAAGTCTTTAATGACACCCCAAACTTTTTCAGCAGGTGCGTTGATGGTGATAGTTTCTTCGGTGTCTTGACGAACTGGACCATGCGCGTTAGCTAAGCCAGTGAAGCACAATAAGGTAGCGGCTAAAGGTAACAGAATTTTTTTCATAATGGGTTGGTCTCTTGAGTGGATGGGGGAATCTCAAACCTCCGAGGTTTTTAAAACCTTGGAGGTTTTTTGGTGCTAGGCTTATTTTTCAGCCAAGGTTTTCAGATTGTTTAAACCTGTTGTAAAAATGCCTTTGATAGCCGCATTGGCTGCTACTTCGTTCATTTCATCAGGTGGGTTGTTGTTAGTGTAAGCGCGGTAGTAGCCTGCTTTCCAACGTACAACAGTGGTTTCGCCTTGTGGTTCTAAGCTGATAGTTGCAGAGTAGTTGCCGACTGGTACGACAGGTACTTTTTCTTCTTGACCTGCATGAGTGATAGTTTTTGCGGTACTCATGTCGGTAATTTTGTAAGAGTATGATAGTTTAACGTCATCATATTTTTTCAATTCTTCGGTAATAGTGCCGCCATCTGTCAAAGTCAATACACGCACCGCCCCTTTGTCGTTGCCGCCTTTAATGTCGGTACTTTTAATGGCTGGATGCCATGACATATCACCGAAATCTTTGATGATGCCCCAGACTTTATCCGCAGGTGCATTGATGGTGATGGTTTCATCGGTGTCTTGACGAACTGGACCGTGTGCATAAGCAAACGAGGTAAAAAAGAATAGTAATAACGCAAAATAATTTTTCATGATTGATTCCTATGTATTATTGAATGGAGTCCAATAGTTTTAGCTATTGGTTAAAACAGCTAAAGCTGTTTTACTCCTTAACCGCCAACTTGGGCAATCCAATCTTGCAGATTGTAATAATTGGTGATACGCGCCACTTTACCATCACGGATGTCAAAAAACGCACCCGCAGGTAGTTTGTATTTTTGACCTTGCGCTTCGGGTAAACCTTCATCAGTTCTTAAATATTCACCTAGCACCACAAATTCAGCCGAAGCGCGTTTACCGTCAGCGGTTGCCATAATTACCATATCAACCAATTGTTCTTTGTAGTTATGGTTCATACACGCCATAAACTGCGTAAACGCTTCTTTGCCAATTTCCCGTCTACCTTGATTAATGTCATGAATCACGTCATCGGTAAGCAAACTTAAAAAGGTGTCCATATCGCCGCCGTTAAACGCCGCGTAATAGCTTTCCACCAGTTTAATACTGTCTTGTTGGTTCATAGTGAACTCCTTTGGGTTGTGAGTAAAAAGCGACTATTTTATAGTTAAACGGTGATTTTTCCTTGGATATTTTTTGCAAACACTGCTCAACTAAAATTATCGGGAAACCAACCGCGTTCCACACAATCCCGAAAACACCATGCAGGCGTGGTTTCGGTTTTGTAGTTCCAGAAAAACCAACCCAGATACTTTTCAAAGGTTAAAAGTTGCGCTGCCGCATAACCACGATAAGCCACATTAAGCTGAAAATCATCCATGTTTTCTAAGGCGTGATTAAAAGGACCTTCTGCCCACAGCGAGACAACTCTTAAATCCAAGCCTAAACTCCATTCGCCACAATAAGTTGGATGACCTAACTCATGAATAATATCGTCGGCTTCATTCTTCCAATCAATGGCGGCGCGTTGAATATGATGATAAATATCCATGTCAATTTCTTCACGCGAAAAACATTGATAACGATGAATATCGAATACCACGTTTTGAAATTCAGGTTCTTTTAAAAAGCCAAGGTATTCACGGTGTGAACGAAAGCCATCATGAAACACTACAGCAACGTTTTCAGGTTTGCAGTATCGACGAATACGATGATAAGCGTCCGTGTGATATTTTTTCAGTAAGTCGGTATCGACATCCCAGCGCGGTTCATTAAGGGTTTCGATGCCATGTAAGGCAGGACGAGTATGATACCGCTCTGCGAGTCGCTCTAATACGCTGAGAGAATGCTCAAGATAGGCAGGGTCAGTATGCCATTCACAAATATCTTTGATACCGCCGTTATCAAAACCATTTTGGCAACCTGCCGCCGCGTGTAAGTCGAGAATAACATACAGCCCAAACTCTTCTGCCCAATCAAATACCTTATCAACAATGTTTAAGCCACCGACAACAAACGGATAACGGTTATCACCATAGCTACGGTGATAAGGGTAATCTTTACCGAATAGCCAGTGTCCGACAGGCAAACGTACTGCATTAATGCCTATTTTGGCTAACCACGCAAAATCATCACGGGTGATATAACTATTCCAATGTTGTTTTAAGATAGCATCGGCACGGTCGCCCAATTCTACACAATAGGTAGTTTCATCCGTCGCTTCTAATCCCTCGAACACACTCGGCGTTATCCATTTTTCTAATACCAACCACCCGCCGAGATTAACACCGCGTAGTTTTTTACCAACTTCATTAGCGTGTGCGTGTGTCATATTTGTTTCTCCACTTTACTAGATTAAGGACAATTCATGGGAATGGAAAATGGATGCGTTAGGCAGATTAGTGACTGTCAGTAACGTCGCATCGGGAAGTTCGCGACAAATTAGGCGTAACACCATCTCTTCGCCTTCATTATCAAGTGAATCAAAGGCTTCTTGTAAGAATATCCATTTAGGGCGATACAACAACAAACGTACTAAACCTAAACGCTGTTGGGTTTCGCGTGACAAGGATTTGTCCCAAGTATCCGATTGATCTAGTTGAGCAATTAATTCATTCAATTCGGCTAGATTAAGAGAGGATTCTAAAACGTCTTGGCTAAATGCGTCATCAGCGGAAGGATAACAAATCGCTGACCGTAATGTACCCGTTGGTAAATAAGGACGCGGAGGCATAAAAAATAACTGTTCATCGTCAGGTAAAGCAATACGTCCATAGCCCCACGGCCACAAACCCGTAATGGCTTTGAATAATTTAGAACCCGTGAAGAAATTACCCGTAATAAGCACATGCTGTCCCGCTCTGATTTCGCTATTGATGCAAGACATGATTTCTTCACCGTTTAACTTCGCAATACAAACATTTTCAAAAGCCAACACGGAACGGTCAGTTTTTTCTAAGGTAATACGGCGTGGATCAGGACTTGCGATTTCTTGTTCCAAATAATCTAGCGATTCCAGCAAGCCTAATATCCGCTCTACCGAAGCCCGCCATTCAAAAATACTCGCCATATTGTCTACTGGCCATGACAAAGCGGAAGCCATGTGTTGGAAAGATTGCGCCGATTGCATCAACGCGCCTAACGAAATACTACCTAAAATATAACGCGGGGCAGAAACAAGGATGGGAAACGCCATCGACAATACCGAATAGCCTGAAGAAAACATCAAAATATGTTCCCATGCTTTGGTTTGTTGCTGCCATGCCGCGCCTATGTTGGCGAATAAAGCGTGAAAACGTTGCCGTTCATTATTTTCACCATGAATCATGGCAATGGATAAAGAATGCTCTTGTGCAGAGACTAAAGAAAAACGGAAATTTGCTTCAGCGGTTTGTTTAGCATCGGTTGCTGGGGTCAACGGTCTACCTATCAACCAGCCCAAAAAAGACGCAGCACTCGCATAAAGCAAAGCCAGCCAGACTAAATGCCCATGAATAGGCATTTTTATAATACCTAAATCCAATATGACTACGCCCGACAATGACCAGAGGATTTCAGTAAAACTGACCAATAACAACAGGCAGTAAAGTAAAGAATGGCATAATGCAATAGCCGATTCGGTTGCAATACGAATATCTTCGGCAATACGCCCATCGGGGTTATCGTGTTCGCCTTTTTCCGTATGAGTAACTAAATAATGCCGCCCGTTGTGCATCCAACGACTAATTAAATGATTGGTCAACCATGTTCGCCAACCGATTTGTAAGTGGCGTTTTACTTTTAAATGACTCACTGTTATTGCCATATTGGCAATAAATATCAACACAATAGCCCCCACTTGAGCAATCAACCCCTTCATCGATCGTTGATCTAAGGCATTAAACAGATCAGCACTCCATTGGGTGATAATAACAGCAATAGCAATTTGTGCTATGGTAAGCACAACGAGCATTGCTGTTAATCGGCGTGTGGTCGTCTTATCTTCAGCGTACCAAAAACCACCCGCTAACCGTATGAATCGCACGAAAAAGTTGTCTTCGCTCATAAGTGTCACTCCTTGTTGAGAACAAAATAAATACAGCAAAAATGGCGATTCTATACAGTCTTAAATGATTAGTACAAAGTATTTACGAATGCCAAGAAAATAACAGGGAAGAGTTCATATTGCATACTTTTCGTTTTATAATAGTTGCGTCACTGTCATTAAGTTAAATGTAATATATTGATATATTCTAGAAGTTACGCATTGACAGAGGGTGTAGGCTATGTATTTTGAACGCACCGAAGCCAAAGAAAGTTGGCAAATAATGATAAGAGAAAGCAGCCGCCCAA
>WSSedA1B3DRAFT_1000306_pt1 | contig 14246 bp, 15 predicted proteins | sample WetSurSiteA1Bulk_FD_9468 | JGI IMG/M metagenome (IMG submission 9468)
GCCGTTGGGCGGCTGCTTTCTCTTATCATTATTTGCCAACTTTCTTTGGCTTCGGTGCGTTCAAAATACATAGCCTACACCCTCTGTCAATGCGTAACTTCTAGAGATTTTGAACACGTTCTCACTAAACGAGTCACAGGATTTAATTGCACCGTTTCAAGTGCATCTGTCACAATAAGCTATAACTACAGTGACTTATACAGGACAGTTCTATGATTGAAATAACCGAAGAAGTACCTAGTCCTTTTTGCGGTATCGGCACCGATGACTTGAGTATTCAAGTGGATGGCGTAACGCTAAAAGTGCTGAAAAATGGCTGCGCGGTAAATACGCCGTTATTTGAACAAGCCATCACCGACACTAGCCCGCGTGTCGCAGGGCAAGCCGTTAGCCTGCAAGAAGCCGTTACTAAAGCCGCAAACCTATTAAAAAATACCAAACTTCCCGTGATTGGCGGCTGTGCGACGGATGTCAATGGAATGCGCGGTTTATTAGCCTTAGCTGACCGTTGTGGTGCGGTAGTTGATAACATGAATTTTACAGGCGCACGCAATAACTTTTTAGCCTTGCAAGATTCAGGTTGGATGAACACCACACTTGCTGAAGTTAAAAACCGTTGTGATTTACTGCTCATCGTCGGTACAGATGTAGAAGCTTTTGCGCCCCGATTTTTTGAGCGGTATTTGTGGACAGATGCTATGTTTGTTGATGATACCAGCCAACGCCAAGTCATTTACTTAGGTAAAACACCATCTGGCAATGCGTCAACGTCACCCAACGGCAAAACTGCGCAAGTTTTTGAATGCGCTACGGCTGACTTACCCGAAGTCATGGCTGTGTTACGCGCTTTAGTCAAAAAACAGCCGATACGCGCCGCCTCGGTTGCAGGTATCGCCATTGCTGATTTACAAACTATTGCCGACAAACTCAAAGCAGCAAGCTACGGCGTAGTGACATGGGCAGCAGGTGCATTAGCCTATCGCCAAGCGGAACTCACCGTACAAACTCTGTCAGAAATGATTAAAGACCTAAATGATCAAAACACCCGCTGTTCAGGTCTGCCGCTCGCTGGTAAAGAAGGCGATCAAACCGCTAACCAAGTGTGCGGATGGACAACTGGTTATCCTGCCCGTACCCGTTTCAGTCAAGGCTATCCAGAATACGACCCGTTTTTAAACGACACCAATGTGTTACTGGCAGACGGTGAAGCCGATGCTTTAGTCTGGGTACAAGCGTTTAACATCAACTCAGTTCCACCCGTCACCGACTTACCCACTATCGTAGTCGGACGTTCAGGCATGACCTTCACTAAAGAACCAGATGTTTTCATCCCCGTTGGCACACCTGGTATAGACCACGCAGGACACGCCTACCGCATGGATAACGTGGTCGCCATACGCCTGAAAAAACTCAGAGATTCAGGATTGCCCAGCACGGCGGATGTACTTAACGCCATTGAACAAGCAATGTAGGTTGGGTTAGCGATAGCGTAACCCAACATAACGCAACCCAATCTACGAAGCTATAGTATTAAAGGAAACACCATGTTAATAAAACTCACAGGCGGCACAGTCTACGACCCCGCCAGCGGTATAGACGGACAACAACAAGATATTTATATCCAAGACGGACGCATCATTAATAAGCCGAATGGCGATTTTAAAGTCGATAAAGAATACGACTTGAAAGGTAAAGTCGTTATGTCTGGCGCAATTGATATGCACACCCATATTGGCGGCGGTAAAGGTAATATTGCGCGTACTTTATTGCCAGAAGACCACAGACAAGACCCCGTACACCGTAGCGACATCACCCGCTCAGGTTGTGGTCATGCCATGCCCAGCACCTTTGTCACAGGTTATCGTTATGCGGAAATGGGTTATACCGCTGGGTTTGAACCTGCGGTATTACCGATTAATGCCCGTCAAGCGCACATGGAAATGGCAGACATCCCCATTTTAGATAAAGGCGGTTATGTGATGCTGGGCAGTGATGATTATCTGCTTCGGATGCTGACCGCGAAAAAAGACCAAAAAGCCATTAATGATTATGTGGCGTGGACGATGAATTCAGCCAAAGCGATTGGCGTTAAAGTGGTCAATCCCGGCGGCATTAATGCGTTTAAGTTCAATCAACGGCAGTTAGATTTAGACGAACAAAACAGCCATTACGGTGTAACACCGCGCCAGATTTTACAAGTATTAGCGACTGCCGTTAAAGAACTTGGTGTGCATCATCCTCTGCACGTTCACGGTTGCAACTTAGGCGTACCAGGTAATATGCAAACCACGCTGGATACTATTCAAGGTATCGGCGGCTTGCCGATGCACTTAACGCATATTCAATTCCACAGCTACGGCACGGAAGGCGATTTAAAGTTTTCTTCAGGCGCGGCGCAGATTGCCGAAGCGGTCAATCGCAATAAAAATATCACCATCGACGTAGGGCAGATTTTGTTCGGGCAAACCGTCACCGCCTCAGGCGACAGTATGCGTCAACACGCCAATCACAAACACGCCAGCCCGAATAAATGGGTGACAATGGATATTGAATGTGATGCTGGGTGCGGCGTTGTGCCGTTCAAATACAAAGATCAAAACTTTGTTAATGCCTTGCAATGGGCTATCGGTTTAGAAACCTTCCTGTTAGTTGACGACCCTTGGCGCATTTTCTTAACCACCGATCACCCCAACGGCGCGCCATTTACCAGCTATCCGCATTTAATCCGCTTGTTGATGGACAGAACCTTCCGCAATGATGTGTTAGCGACTATTCACCCCGAAGCGCAAAAAATGACCACGCTGGCAAGCATCGACCGTGAATACAGCCTGCAAGAAATCGCCATCATGACGCGTGCAGGCGCGGCTAAACTCATCGGTTTACAAGATAGAGGCGGTTTAAGCGCGGGCAACTTTGCTGACATCACTGTTTACACCAACAACAGCAATCGTCAAAAAATGTTTGAAAAACCTGATTATGTGTTTAAAGACGGTCAATTAGTCGTTGTCGATGGCAAAGTGGTTTCGACTCTGTGGGGAACAACCCACGTCATGAAACCCGACTTTGACTTATCCGTTGAAAAAGGCTTAAAAGATTATTTTGACCGCTACCTCACCATGAAACTCGGTAATTTTAAAATCAGTGATGATGAAATAACCGAAGACGGGCGCGGTAGTTTAACCGCGCATCCGTTAAAAGTTGCGTAGGCTGGGATAAGGTTAAGCGAATCCCAGCGAACCGATGAAATGCTGGGATTGCTTTATTGAATCTTACCTTATCCCTATCGCACTGAGTAGACTCTTCAACAAAAACGTAGCCCGAAAATTAGGAGATTATCATGGAAATTCTTGGTCTTATTGCAAAAGTATTGTTCATTGTTTTGTGGCCTGTGTTGTTGATGTTTATCTATTATTTGATTGATAGAGAAGGTTTTAAGAGATATTGGCAGAAATTTAAGAACGATATTCTTAAAAAATAGCCTTGTTCACAGTTAGCGGGTTGAATGGTTCGCATAGAAGGGTAGTAATGCTAGAACTACAAGTTTAAACAGAGTGGAATTTTATGATTATTAACGGTGTAACAATTGATGCAACATTCGCGGAGGCTTTCCCGATGAAAGCGACCCGCGCCATTATTACCGCGCAAAATGAAAAATGGGCAATGATAGCCGCGCAAGCCATGACAGGCTTTGCCACCTCGGTGATTGCTTGCGGTTGTGAAGCGGGGATCGAACGGGTATTAAGTCCTGATGAAACCCCAGACGGCAGAGCGGGCGTGTCGGTGATGATTTTTGCCATGGGCGGTAAAGGTCTGGCGAAACAACTGGAAACACGGTCGGGACAGTGTGTACTCACATCCCCCACGTCCGCTTTATTTGCGGGAATTGAGAGCGATATTAAAATCCCGCTGGGTAAAAACCTGCGCTATTTCGGAGACGGTTTTCAAATTGCCAAAAAAATATCAGGCAAACGCTATTGGCGTATTCCCGTCATGGACGGTGAGTTTTTAGCCGAAGCCACCACAGGACAAGTCAATGCGATAGGCGGCGGTAATTTCTTGGTGTTGGCGCGTTCACAACCGCAAGCCCTCGCCGCGTGCGAAGCGGCGATTGAAGCCATGCGACTTATGCCCAATGTCATTATGCCTTTCCCTGGTGGTGTGGTGCGTTCTGGGTCTAAAGTTGGTTCTAAATATAAAACCTTGAATGCCTCAACCAATGACGCATTCTGCCCAACCTTGAAAGGTGCGACTAAAACTGATTTATCGCCCAATATTGAATCGGTGATGGAAATCGTCATTGATGGTTTAAGCAAAGAAGACATTGATAACGCCATGCGTGTCGGTATGCAGGCGGTGTGTGATTTAGGCGCGGCAAACGGCATTGAACGTATCAGCGCGGGAAATTACGGCGGCAAACTAGGACCGTTTCACTTTCATTTACAGGAGATACTGGCGTGAGTGCATTAACCTTTACTTTAAAGTATCAACCCGCGCAACGAGTGGATTTATCGCCTTTGGTTTGTCAGCGTTTACAAGGTTTAGCCTTAGGAGACATTGCCGCGCTAGAATTACAAAGCGGCAAAGCCAAGCTCCGTGTTGATGAGCTATTTGATATTACAGGCGATGACGCACAGCACATCATCATCAAAAACAGCGTTGCCAAACTGGATTTTATCGGCAAAGAACTGGAAAGCGGCACTATCAGCGTAGAAGGCGATGCTGGCGCGTATCTGGGCATGGGCATGAAATCGGGCGAGATAAAAGTCTCAGGCAATGCAGGATTGTACGCCGCCTGTGAAATGAAAAACGGTTATCTGGAAGTGGCGGGTAATGTCGGCGATTTTTTAGGCGCGGCATTACCAGGCAACAAAATGGGCATGAAAGGCGGCTTGATTCTAGTCAAAGGCAACGCAGGTGAGCGTGTCGGCGACCACTTAAGACGCGGCACAATTTTAATCGAAGGCAACGCAGGCGATTATTGCGGTTCACGCATGACCGCTGGCACGATTGCTGTCATGGGCAGTACAGGACGCTACCTAGGTTACGCCATGCGTCGCGGCACGTTGCTGTTATGGAACGCGCCTGAATTATCGGCGAGTTTCAACGATTGCGGCTCACACACCTTGGCATTTTTACCGATTTTATTTGCCTCGTTTAAATCGCTGAATTCTAAATTTGCTGAGGTTAGCGTGGCGTTTAATCGTGTGCAACGCTATGCGGGGGATATGGCGGAGATTGGACGCGGTGAGGTGTTGGTTAAGTTATAATTGTAGGTTGGGGTGAGGTACGAACCCCAACAAGCCAGTAAGTGACACGCAAGTATTCCCGCAACACATTACCGCAATGTGTGAGGATTCAAATTGTCGAATTGCAAGCGGGTTGATGAGTATGTTGGGGTTCGCAAACTCACCCCAACGTACGCGGTCATTTAGGATGTCTAATAATAGTTAGGCATCAGAAGAATCCCTTGCACATAACTTCACCAACAACCTATAGGAGCTACTCAAATGCTGTTTGACACATTCGATCGAACTGGGAATGCTGAATTCCCATTCCACAAACAAGTTGTGTTTCGCGCGGTCTGTGCCGCAGTTGAAGGGCTGAAGGGAATGAATATTGAAAACAGGGACGAACTTGCATCCCGCTTGGACGTAAAGACTGGAATGAGTGCGTTTTCGTGGGGTGAAAAAGTATCTATATCAATTGCCGGAAACGGCACGGATGCAGCAGTAGTTTCCGTTCAGTCTGGTGCAAAAACCATATTCGGATCAGCAACGACTCATGGCAAGAATCGCGAAAATATAAGGCAGATCATCCAGCGCACTTCCGAGCTATTGGCGAAACATGCTTCTGAATGGCAGATAGAAATGGGACTGAAATCACTCGCGCCCATGTCGAATTCGACTGTACAGATAACCCAATCAATCGCCGACGAAATCTCAAAGCTCGCTGCACTTCGCGACCAAGGGGTGTTGAGTCCAGAGGAATTCAACGGACAAAAGGCACGCCTGCTTGGCAACTAGCGTTTTGGCATTCTGTCGGTCGCAACTGACCGCTATGCCTAACCCTTCGGTGCAACGCGATAAGATGCGCTTATAGATACCGTCTTGCCGCCAGAAAGGCAAGGAATAATTAAACGGCATAAAGAGGGTCAAAAGGCTATCCTGATTTGAGAACGCCAAAGGCGATATGAATCAACTTACGCATGGCAACATCGTAGGTTGGGTTGCCGCTTTTTGGCAACCCAACATAAAACCAATACACGCGGGTTTTGTTGGGTTGGCTATCGCCAGCCCAACCCACATTGAAATCGTATTAAATGGAAAAGTAAGTGTCTCAATAACCGCGTACGTTGGGGTGAGGTACGAACCCCAACATTTACCCAACCCGCAAGCAACCCGTAAGGCGGAATAGCTTGCGTATTCCGCAGCATGTTTAAAAATTTCATTCAGCGAAATACGCTTCGTTATTAAAAGTTAAATAATGGAATAAACCGATGTCATACAGTGATTTCACTTTAAAAAAAGTTAAACAAGAACTAGGTATTCAAGTGATTGAAAATCAGGATTTATTCTCGCAAATCCCCGAAATTCCAGTTAGTGATTATTTATTAACTACTTTACAGTATAACCTGCCGCTTGCGATGGCAATTAGCACGGAAAAGGCGCGGTCAGAATTGATTATTTCTAATGTTTTATTAGAAGTTAGGCGAAAACTCGATAATAAAATTAGTTTTTTTTCAGGTATTAACTTAGATGTGAATAAAGAAAAAAATCTAACTGGATTTTGTGATTTTATTATCAGTAAATCCAGTGAACAGTTTTATATGAGTAGCCCAATTATTACTGTGGTTGAGGCTAAAAATGAATCAATTTCTAGTGGTTTAGGTCAATGTATTTCTGAAATGTATGCAGCAAGTTTATTTAATGATAAAGAAGGGCAACATTTACCAGCGATTTACGGTGCAGTAACTACAGGAAGCACATGGAAATTATTAAAATATGAAAATAATATTGCTTATATTGATTTACCCGAATATTACATTACGGATGTGAATAAGATTGTGGGTATTTTAGTGGCAATGATTAAACAGACAGATTAATTAATTGTAGCATCGTAGGTTGGGTTGCCGTTTTTTGGCAACCCAACATAAAACTAATACACGCGGGTTTTGTTAGGTTGGCTATCGCCAGCCCAACCTACATGAAATGGTATTAAATAGCAAAGTAACTCAATAAATCAGGATTAAACCATGCCAAAAATAACTCAGCTTTCACAATTGGATTTGAATAAAACCTATAGTTATTCCGAATATTTGACTTGGCACAAAATGGAAACGGTTGAATTAATTAAAGGCAAAATTGTTTTAATATATCCTGCACCGAATGTATAGCATCAGACAATTTCAACCAACTTAAGCCGACTATTAGCCAACTTTTTTTGCGTAAAAAATGTCGATTATTCGCCGCACCATTTGATGTGCGTTTATATGACCGCAAAAAATCGTTATTAAAAAATGAAGAGGTTTATACGGTGGTACAACCTGATTTATGTGTGATTTGTAATCCAGAATTTTTAGATGAACAAGGTTGTAATGGCGCACCTGATTGGATTATTGAGATATTATCGAAAGGTAATTCAAAACGGGAAATGACGGTTAAATATGAGTTGTATCAAGAGGCAGGGGTAACAGAATATTGGTTGGTTTATCCTTATGAAAAGGCGGTTTATCAGTTTGTTTTAAATGAGGCGGATATTTATCAATTAAAAGCCATGTACCCTGATAATGGTATTGCCATTCCACATTTATTTCCAGAATTAGAAATTGATTTAACGGAAGTATTTGAAACATGGGAAAGTTAAGCAACACGATAAGATGCGCTTCCTATGGCAGCACATTTTATTGCACTACAATCTAAGACAAAGGAGTATCGTTATGAATACTATGCAGGCAGGGGCAAATATTGCTATAAATCAGTCTGACACCATTGATATTTTAATTTCATGGGTGCCTTTTGATGCGCTTGTTGATGTTGCGGCATTTGCGCTGAATGAAACAGAAAAAGTGCGTTCTGACAGTGATTTTATTTATCTTAATGGTGAAGTTGATACACAAGCTGATTTTATGTCTTTGTCGCTTAAGGCGGGTAAGCCCGTTTTTCGCATTGCTTTGCATAAAATTTCATCGGATGTTCGTAAAATTGTGTTTGCTATAGCTAGTCCTAATTCTTTGTCTGGATTGCAAAATTTGGCTATAGAAGTAAAAGACATATCAGTTTTTACGCCTGAAAACACTGGGTTACAGTCTTTAATTTTAGGTGAGCTGTATTTTAAAAATCAGCAATGGAAATTTAGAGCATTGGGACAAGGTTATCAGCAAGGCATGGAGTTTTTAGCAACACAATTTGGCACTGAATTTAATAGACAATCAGCGGCAAGAATATCGCCACCAGATATTGTCAATGACAGCCAATCTAATCATGATTTGAGTCCTGTTTTTGATACGATTAAATCAGAATTACCTGACGTGCGTAACCTTGTTAGTCCTGAAAATGTTAGAGCGGGCATTAAATCACTTAAGCGTTTTTCTTGGGGGTGGATGTTAGCTAGCTTGGTTATATTTATTATTGCTGAAATTGCTATTGCTGGATTGTTTCAAACGAACTGGTTTCTGACATTCATACCGCACAGTTTTCGCTATTTAGTCGAAGTCGTTTCATTTTCACTCAGTTTTTTAATCGGCGGTATAATTATTGGTTTAATATCGCCTTCTATTCGTGTTTTAGAACCCGCGATAGCGGCTTTTTTTAGCCTGATATTACTACTTTCCAACGGCTTTTTTACGCCGAATGGTTTTGCCGATTTCAGCATAATTAAAATGTTGATTGGTGGCAGTATTGCATTTGCCTTAGCCATATATGGGGCGCGGTTAGGAGAAAAAATTGCCGCTATGCTGGGCAATAGAGCATCACAAAATTATGTTAACAATGGCTAAAACGTAATTGTATAGGAGATAGGCTTCCTTGTGTTAGCTCATCCTACAAAACCAACGCATAACGGAGTTTTCATGTCTAAAGTCTATCGGTTGCTGGTCATAGCTTTGCTGTTAAGCCTGTCGGCTTGTAGTACCGCGCCGCAAAAAATAACCTTCACCCTATTACAGCTCAATGATGTCTATGAAATATCGCCGTTAAATGCGGGTAAAACGGGCGGCTTGGCGCGTGTGGCAACGTTGCAAAAACAGTTAAAAGCTGAAAATCCGCATACTTACAGCGTGTTGGCGGGGGATTTATTAAGTCCTTCGGCAATTGGTACGTCTAAATTGAATGGCGAACCCTTGGCGGGTAAGCAAATGATTGATGTGTTTAATCATCTGCATTGGGATTATGCGACCTTTGGTAATCATGAATTTGATATAGGCAAAAAAGCATTATTGCAACGCTTAAGCGAGGCGAAAACGGTTTTTTTCTCGTCTAATGTTCTCGATAGTGACACGCAAAAACTGTTCGCCCACAGCCAAGAAACTGTTATTTTGAATGTCGATGGTGTGAAAGTGGGTTTAATTGGCATTACTCTCCCCGAATTAAAACCTGATTTTGTGTCAATTTCTGATCCGTTGACTGCCGCACAAAAAGCGATACAGCGACTAAAACTGCAAGTTGACATGATTGTGTTAGTCACCCATCAAGAATTTACCGATGATATTGCCTTTGCAGAAAAATTAGAGGGCGTGGATTTGATTATCGGTGGTCATGAACACGAAAATATGTATTTGTTTCGTGGTGCGCATTTAGTACCGATTACTAAAGCCGATGCTAATGCAAAATCGGCGTTTATTCATCGTATCAGTGTAGATAAACAAAGCGGCACAAAAAGCATAGAATCCAAGTTGGTGTTTTTGGATGAATCTATGCCGTTCGATGCAGACACGGAAGTATTAGTTAAGCAATGGCAACAACAAGCGTTTGATTTATTCAGAAAACAAGGCTTTGAACCTGAGCATATTGTCTGTCATACCAAAGAAGCTTTAGATGGTTTGGAAGCCAGTGTACGCAATAAACCGACTGCCTTGACTGATGTGATTGCTCAGGCTTTTTTACACGCTTATCCAGAAGCCGATTTATCGTTGTATAACAGCGGTTCTATTCGTATAGACGATATTATTCCCGCTGGGGCTATCACTGAATATGATGTCATCAAAATTATGCCATTTGGTGGTAAGGTGTATTTAGTGCAGTTGTCGGGTGAGTTGCTGGAAAAGGCTCTTAATGCTAATCAGCAAAATCAAGGTAAAGGCAGTTTTTTACATTTTGCTAATGTGGCGCGGGTTAATGGTCAGTGGCTTGTTAATCAGCAATCTATTGAGGCAAACAAAGTGTATAAAGTGGCTACCACTGATTTTCTGGTCGAAAAAGGCGATAAAGGCTTGGAGTTTTTAACATTTACCAACAGTCCATCTATTAAACGCTTGGATATGCAAGCGATTGATGTTAGAAAAGCACTGATTCAAGAGCTTATGTTATTAGATAAAAAATAATCGGGGGTGTTAAGGGGGATTTGATGACTATAAAAACAACAATAAAAAATAGCCCGTGCGAATAAGCGGGTGTCAAACTAACCAAATGGGGGGGAGGAAGTTATGATGTTTCAAGCATCGGTGTCAGTCATCATGGCATTAATAATGGGGCTTATCGGGGTCGGATTTGTTATCTGGCATACGAAAAAAGTGCTGAGTTATGATACAGGAAGTCATGCCATGCAGGTGATTGCATTGGCTATTCAAGAGGGCGCGTCGGAGTTTTTACGACGTGAATATCGCGTGTTGGCAATTTTTGTGCTGATTGTGGCAGTGATTCTTGCCATTTTTCAACATTGGCAAACTTCGCTGTGTTTTGTGGTGGGTGCGATTGCCTCAGCAGGCGCGGGTTATTTAGGTATGTATGTCGCCGTACGCGCTAACGTGCGTACTGCCTCAGCTGCTAGTCGTGGTTTGCATGAAGGTTTACGCGTTGCCTTTGGTAGTGGCGCGATTATGGGGATGTCAGTCGTCAGCTTTAGCTTAATCGGTATGACGGTGCTGTTTTTAATTTTTAACGGCGATCCTAATCAATTGGTTTATGTAACAGGTTTTGGTTTTGGTGCGAGTTCTATCGCATTATTTGCCAGAGTCGGCGGCGGTATTTATACCAAAGCGGCGGATGTGGGTGCGGATTTAGTCGGTAAAGTTGAAAAAGGCATCCCCGAAGATGATCCCCGTAATCCAGCCGTTATTGCTGATAACGTGGGCGATAATGTTGGTGATGTCGCGGGCATGGGTGCTGACTTATTTGAAAGTTATAGCGGTTCAATTATTGCCGCCGCTACGCTCGGTGCGGTTATTGGTGGTAAGTCTGCGGCAGCGTTTATTGGTTTGCCATTTTTAGTGGCAGCAGTGGGTATTATTTCCAGTCTATTTGGCATTTATGTTGTTATCGGTGAAGAACAAGATGTCACTCATGCCCGACCTTTCTCAGATGAATCTGTTATGGGACGTATTCATCATTTTCTTAGAAAACAAGTCGCTAAAATTAATGAGCAAGCAAGCTTAGAAGATTTATTGAAAGCCTTACGCCGTTCAGTGTGGGGAGCATCTGTTGTTGTTTTGGGGTTGACGTTATTCGCCGTGTTGCTGTCTGGCGTGAGTATCAATTATTGGTTGGTCATTTTAGTCGGCTTGATTGCAGGTAATGCCATTGCTTATGTTACTGAATATTTTACTGCTTATACCGAAAAGCCTACTTTGTCGATTGCTCATGCTACTCAAACAGGCGCAGCAACTACGATTATTCAAGGTTTAGCAGTAGGTATGATGAGTACCGTATTACCGGTGCTGATTGTTGCGGTCGCTATTTTGCTCAGCATCTGGTTAGGACATAAAGCCGATGGTTCGATTACAGCGGGTCTGTATGCCGTTGCACTATCAGGTGTTGGTATGCTCAGCACGCTAGGTGTTACGCTGGCAACCGATGCTTATGGTCCTGTCGCTGATAATGCGGGTGGTATTGCAGAAATGAGTCATTTACCCAGTGAAGTGCGTCATCGTACTGATGCCTTAGACAGCTTGGGCAACACTACAGCCGCAACAGGTAAAGGTTTTGCGATTGGTTCAGCGATTTTAACTGCGTTAGCCTTATTAGCGGCTTATGTGACAGCGGCAAAAATTGAGCATTTGAATCTATTAGACCCAACCATGCTGCCAGGAATTTTAATTGGTGCCATGATGCCGTACTTATTTTCAGCACTCACTATGACGGCTGTTGGTAAAGCGGCGCAAGAAATTGTCGTTGAAGTCCGTCGTCAGTTTCTAGTCATTGAAGGCTTAATGGAAGGTACTGGCAAACCTGACTATGCCGCCTGTGTCGGTATCAGTACCGAAACGGCGTTGAAAGAAATGATTATTCCTGGTGCATTAGCGGTTATCGTGCCGTTAATCGTGGGTATGGTATTAGGCAAAGAAGCATTGGCTGGTATGTTGGTCGGCACAATGTCATCAGGCTTTTTATTAGCCGTGATGATGGCAAATGCAGGCGGTGCGTGGGATAACGCGAAGAAATTTATCGAAACAGGACAACATGGCGGTAAAGGTTCTGAAGCGCATAAAGCTGCGGTAGTCGGTGATACTGTCGGCGATCCGTTTAAAGACACCAGTGGTCCTGCACTCAACATTTTAATTAAATTGATGAGTATCGTGAGTTTGGTATTTGCAACTTCATTTGGTTCGGGTTGGTTTAGTTTTTAAACACTGAGGATTCTTTAAAACCAATATCCACGAAAAACACGAAAAACACGAAAATATTAATCCTATTTTTCGTGCTTTTTGTGATTTTCGTGGACTGTATTGCTTATAGTAAATAGTCATAATCCATTATTAAAGGCGCGTGATCGGAGAAGCGTTCATCTTTGTAAATAGTCGCCGCTGTTACCTTATCTTTCAGCGACTCACTAATAATCTGATAATCAATACGCCAACCGACATTTTTCATCCACGCCTGTCCACGATTTGACCACCAAGTATATTGTTCGGCTTCTGTATTGATGAGTCTAAACGCATCTAGCCAACGATTTTCAGCAAATAATTTATCCAGCCACGCGCGTTCTTCAGGCAAAAATCCTGAATTTTTTTGATTGCCGCGCCAGTTTTTTAAGTCAATGTTTTGATGGGCAATATTCCAATCCCCGCAAATTATAAAATCCCGACCTTCGCTAATACGTTGTTGTAGATAGGGTAGTAAGCGGTCTAATACGCTGAATTTAAAGGCTTGTCGTTCTTCGCCTGAAGAGCCAGAGGGTAAGTACAGCGAAATAACACTCAGTTGTCCAAATTGCGCTTCAATAAATCGTCCTTCGCTATCTATATCTGCCCAGCCTAGACCATTAATTATTTGATCGGGCGGTTGTTTGCAATACAACGCTACGCCACTATAACCTTTCTTTTCAGCATCATGATAAAAACAGTGGTAATTTTCAGGGCAGAAAATCTCAGTGTCCAATTGGTGCGTTTGTGCTTTGGTTTCTTGTAGGCAAATAATGTCTGCGTTTTGTTGCTGCATCCAAGTAAAAAAGCCCTTGCGTTCTGCTGAGCGTATGCCATTGGCATTGAGGGTAATAATGCGCATGAATGATGAATTAGGTTGCGAATTGGCTATTAAATCCGTATTATACGCGGTTCTTTAATCAAGTAGGTAGCCCGCTTGAGGCTAATGTGAAAGTGATATGAAACCAGAAATTCATCCTAATTATAAACAAATTACCGTGACCTGCGGTTGTGGTAATGTCTTTACGACTGGCTCTGTGTTAACTAAGGATTTGCAGATAGAGGTTTGTTCTTCTTGCCATCCTTTTTATACAGGTAAACAACGTGTTGTGGATACAGCAGGTCGTGTTGATAAATTCCGTAAGAAATACGGTAAATAAGTCTTTCAGGTTTGGTCTAAACATTACCTGAAAAAGAACTGATACGGCGGAAAACGCGCGGGTCAGTTGGTTATAAAAGTCATCATGGAATACCAAATATCAGCTCCTTGGTTGACGAGTAGCTGATATTTTTTTGCCTAAAAAATAGTGATGCTACGGTGTTTGTGATTTGAATCGACAGTCATCATCTATTATAGAAGTTACGCATTGACAGAGGGTGTAGGCTATGTATTTTGAACGCACCGAAGCCAAAGAAAGTTGGCAAATAATGATAAGAGAAAGCAGCCGCCCAA
>WSSedA1B3DRAFT_1000307_pt1 | contig 14240 bp, 13 predicted proteins | sample WetSurSiteA1Bulk_FD_9468 | JGI IMG/M metagenome (IMG submission 9468)
TTGAGGATTGCCCCAAACGCCTCCCGGCCAGTATTTCACCTTGTCTTTGACAGTAAAAGGCTTCGGAATCTTCGGATATTCTTCCGGCGATCTGCCTTTGACAAGTTCCGGGGCAAGGAAAAGCATCATCGAAGTCTCAAGCTCTCCTGCATGGGAATCGTTCGGCGTTTCCGCAATCTCTGAAAGCTCTTTCCAGAGTATGTCATACGGAGACAGGACAGCTATTTTAATCCCCTTGAGGGTATAGACCAGTTCTTCCGCGGTCTCCTTCATGGCAGAGATATGGAGGCTGCCGCCATGGCCTGAAATCAAAAGGAAATTCCTCAATCCCTTTTTATACGCCTCGGTTATGAGATCGTATGACAGCCTTCTTAGTGTTTCCGGTGAAATGCTGATTGTTCCCGGGTGGTCTCTTGTTGTTGTGCAGACTCCGTAATAGACAAGAGGCGCCAGGAAAAATTTCTTTTTCTTTGCAACACGTTTAAGGATTTCCTGTATGATGAATGCATCCGTATGCAAAGGCAGATGCTTTCCATGCTCCTCGATAGTGCCGAAAGGAAATACAATCGTCTTCGTCTTCTTCAGATACTGCCTGAATTCCCGCATCGTCATGTGCTCAAGGATATACATAGACACCCCTCCGCAAATGGTTTATTCAACATTTTACAAAGAGAAAGGAAGAAATTGAAACCACAATTTAAACTATTACATTCGTAGTAATTTATCGGATCGACATGGTTTTTTTAGGAAGGGGGATTTGATATTTTTCAAGGAGCTGTTGTAACTGCTCGATTTCCTTCTTCAATTCTACCATCCTTAATTCTCTTCCAACTGCCAGATTATAGAATTCTTCAAGTTCATTGATTCTCTCTGTGAGCTCTTTTCTATGTTGTTCCAACTCTTCCTCCGCTCGCTTTCGCTCGGTGACATTGTGAGCTGCCTCAATCACCCCTTTCACTTCTCCCCTGTCGCCAAAGACGGGATAAATATGCAATTCCCAGAACCTTCCGTCGGGAGTCTTCGCTTCAACAATTTTCGGTTCATGAGAGATGTAACACTCAAGCACTGGGCAAATTTCACAAGGCTCTGACCGATCATGTCTCACCTTGTAACAGTGCTGTCCGATAAACTCATCTACACTCATATTCATGTTCTTAGCGGCAACCTCATTTGACCAAATGACCTTCAAATCACTGGAAAGAAGCACCAGAGCATCAGGAATTGCATCGAGAATCCCCCGAAATTCTTGGTATAAGGATCGATACTTCCGTTCGCTCTCCCTGATGCCCTCCTCAAGAAGCTTACGTTCGGTAACGTCGCGGTCTATGCCCCGGTATCCAAAAAAATTGCCATTTTTATCGAAAATCGGAATACCACTTGTCTCAATAATTACCTGTCTACCATCTTTATGAAGGTTTATATTTTCTAATGATATGAAAGGGTTATGGGATGACATTACGGAATGGGCTATCTCTGATATACGCCCTGCCTCATGTTCAGGCATAAGGTCAAAGGGTGTTTTGCCGATGATTTCATTTGGTTCGTAGCCCAATAAATCCTTCACTTTTGGGCTGGAATAAGTATAAACAAAGGATTGATCTACTTCCCAAATCCAGTCACTGGTATTTTCCGTGAGAGCACGGAATCGTTCTTCACTCTTATGGAGGATCTCCTGATCATGCCTGCGTTCTGCAATCTGCTGCTCAAGTTGTGAAGTATAGGTGCGGGTTTGCTCAAACAGTTTCGCATGCTGGATGTAAATGGCCAACTGATCGGCTGCTGTTTTTAGAAAGCGTGCTGCTTGCCTGAAATCATGATGATCTGCCGAGGCAATACCCAATACACCTATATGCTGCTTTCCCAGTAGCAAGGGTATAGCGGCGAAGGAATGGAGACCTGCTTTCTTACATTCCATCCATGTACAGCGCTTGTCTTTGTGTATGTTGCTGGAGGCGATCATCCGGCCTGTTTCAGCAGCCAACCCGCAGAGGCATTCTCCCATCTTGTGCAACGGAACTGTTTCGGGGTTGAGATACGATGTGTCAGGACCAATAGCTTTCAGTTGCAGTTCGTTGCCTTCCTGCAGAAACAGGACTGCGGCTTCCACTTTGAGTGCACGAGATATTTCTTTAACCACTGCATTGCATGCTTCCTGAAGGGAGAGTTGAGCCGTTACTGTCCTGGCTAACCTATTAAGTATAGTCAGTTCTTCATTGGCCCGTACAAGTGATGTTTTTCTCTTAGTTGTTTTGGGTGTCTTGCTTATTCGGCGGGATTCTTTCAGTGCAACACTATCTTGTCTCTTTAACTTTGCCTTAGCTTTCATGGAAAATGCCGCATAAAGCCATAGGGGTTCCCCTCTTCAATCCTTATATAGCGCAATGCCTAAATGATTTATAATTTTATTACCCTTTAATATATTAATCAATCATTTTCTTTACTTTTTTAGGAAGTTTGAGAACCCTTTATATTACCAGTTGAAGAATTTTGAAAAGATCGACTCCTATGTGTTAGAAACATATCTATCGCTGTTCAAAGTCATATGAAGTTCATAGAAAAACTTTGCTTGAACAGTCAGGGGAATCAACGTTTAAAACAGTGCTCCATCTAAAGTCCTGTACTGGATTGCCTCTGAGATATGGTGGGTTTGGATATCCTCTGATGCTTCAAGATCAGCAATGGTGCGGGATAATTTAAGTATTCTCGTATATGCCCTTGCCGAAAGGCCGAGCTTCTGCATTGCGGTATCAAGAAGAGCTTGTGCATCTTCACGGAGTTTGCAATATTTCTTAATATGTCTTGTCTTCATCTGTCCGTTTGCATAGATCCTTTTGTCATTCTTGAAACGTTCAAGGATTGAATTATCTTGTAAGAAGCGCTGTATACCAGATCAGGTTAACACTGCGATTGAAAGTTTCTCTGTCACTATTGTTACAGGCTAAATGGGTAGGGGAAATTACTCTCCTGCAGCATAAGCTTACTGCTTTCAAATAATACAGGCCTGAATTTGTATTGTTGACGAAAAGAAGGCAATTCAAGTTCTGAGGAACTACTACGGGCCTCTTTTTGAGAATATTTTAAGAAACTCATCTGCGCTAATAATTTTGATGTCTTTAAATTTTTTCAATCTCAGAAGATGGGGATCTCCGGAAATTATACAATCAGCATTTGCCTCTATGGCACATTCGAGCAATTTATTATCATTTGGGTCTTCGTCTATGAGAGTAATGCGCTTGCGGGGTTCAATAAATTCCGAGTAAAACAACACAAATTCGAGTATTTTTATCTGAAGAGATTCTGGAAATTTTAACTTTGGATAAGAAATGACGCGTCTGACTTCTTCAATGATATCCGGAGTTATAAAATTGATTATTCGCCTATTCTCTAAAAGCTTTAATATTTCCTCTGGCTTTCCTTTCCAGCCGAAACCCGAGATAAAAATATTCGTATCGATGACTACTTTTTTGATCTCGCCCACTTAATTGCTTCTTCGACCATTTCAGATTTTATGTTACCCATTTTCAATTGTGACGATGCTTCCCTTGTTATTTCTGTGAGTGAAGGTGGTATGAACAATTTTTGCCTGAAAAGGATTTCCATGATATTTTTCAATTCTTTGGGTGTGAATTGAAGTAATGCATTGACCACCTGTTTTTTACTTAATTCAATTGTTGGATTTGCCATTTTACTTCCCCCGGTCAAACTTTTTATTTTAATAATACCATGTTGCATAAAATCTTAAAACATCCCTCTGTCCAGAGTCCTGTACTGGATCGCTTCTGAGATATGGTGGGAGTGAATATCCTCTGACGCATCTAGGTCTGCAATGGTGCGCGATAGCTTCAGTATTCTCGTATATGCTCTTGCTGAAAGTCCAAGCTTCTGCATTGCGGTATCGAGAAGGGCCTGTGCATCTTCACGGAGCTTGCAATATTTCTTGATGTGCCTTGTCTTCATCTGTCCGTTTGAATAGATCCTTTTGTCATTCTTGAAACGTTCAAGCTGGATATCCCTTGCAGCAACAACCCGCTTTCGTATATCTGCCGACTTTTCCCCCGTATATTCATTTGATAGTTCCTTATAGGGAACTGCAGGCACTTCTATATGGATATCGATGCGGTCAAGCAAAGGCCCCGATACTCTGTGACGGTACCGGTGTATCTGTCCGTGTGTGCAGGTGCACTGATGCCGGTTATCGCCGAAGTACCCGCAGGGACAGGGGTTCATCGCTGCAACGAGCATGAATGATGCAGGATAGGTGATAGATGCTACTGCACGGGACACGGTTACTTCTTCATTTTCAAGCGGTTGACGGAGTACTTCAAGTACATTCCGTTTGAATTCCGGCAGTTCGTCCAGGAAAAGGACTCCGTGATGGGCAATACTCACCTCGCCGGGCTTTGGAACCTGCCCTCCCCCAATTAATGCGACATCCGAAATAGTATGGTGCGGGGCACGGAATGGCCTGACAGCAAGAAGCGGTCTGCCATCCCGCAGGAGGCCCGCAACGCTGTGTATCCTCGTAGTTTCCAGAGCTTCATCAAAGGTCATGCCGGGAAGTATCGTCGGGAGCCTTCTGGAAAGCATTGTCTTCCCCGAACCCGGCGGCCCTATCATCAGTACATTGTGTCCGCCTGCAGCAGCAACTTCAAACGCCCGTTTGGCATGCTCCTGCCCCTTGACCTCTGCAAAGTCGTCTTCGTATATCGAATTTTCTTCCAGGGCCTTTTGCACATCAAGCTGAAAGGGAGCCCCGAGATTTGATGTCTTCAGGAATTCTGTAATTTCAGGCAGGCTTCTCACGCCAAAAACCGGCAGACCGTGAACAACTGCCGCTTCTGATGCGTTTTCGCTGGGTAGGATCAGTCCTTTGAAACCGAGTTCCCTTGCTCTCATTGCCATCGATAAAACGCCCCGGACAGGTTTCACCGCTCCATTCAGTGAAAGCTCGCCAGTCAGGAGATATCCTTCCAGTGAAGCCTGATCAAGCACCCCCTCGGCCACAAGGATACCAAGTGCGAGCGGGAGGTCGAAAGATGATCCTTCCTTCTTCAGGTCTGCAGGAGCCAGGTTTACCGTAATTTGTTTGAGGGGAAAAAGAAATCCTACATTTTTCAGTGCGGCTCTCACCCGGTCTCTGGATTCCTTTACCGCTGCATCAGGAAGCCCGACAAGAGAAAAATGGGGCAATCCCCGCGAGCTGATATCGACCTCGACCTCAACAATATGAGCGTCGATGCCAAGAATGGTGGCGCTGAGAACTTTTGATAGCATATGCTTAATTATATTTTCAAGCGTGTGAGAAAAGCAATATGGTAAAATAACGGTTGTTCCACATTTTTCAAGGAGATTTCATGGCCAGAGTACCAGTAAGCATAGAAGAAGAAATGAAGGGTTCCTATCTTGATTACGCGATGAGCGTAATCATAGGGAGGGCTCTTCCTGAAGTCAGGGATGGGTTAAAACCTGTTCAGAGAAGAATCCTCTACGCAATGTTTCGGGAGGGGCTGCTCCCGGGTAGAAAATATTCCAAATCTGCCGGTGTTGTCGGCGAAGTCCTCAAAAAGTATCACCCCCATGGTGACACCGCTGTGTACGATGCCCTCGTCAGGCTCGCACAGGACTTTAATATGCGGTATCCGCTCGTTGACGGTCAGGGTAATTTCGGTTCTGTAGACGGAGACCCGGCTGCGGCTTACCGGTATACGGAAGCGCGACTTGCTAAAATCGCAGAAGAACTGCTTGCCGATATAGACAAGGAAACGGTAAATTTTATCCCGAACTTTGACGAGACAGCCGAGGAACCTGTTGTGCTTCCATCAAGGGTTCCGAATCTCATTATAAACGGCTCTTCCGGTATCGCCGTAGGCATGGCTACTAATATCCCTCCCCATAACCTCGGGGAGATTATTGACGGACTTATCACGCTCCTGGACAATCAGGACACAACCTTAAAAGACCTTATGAAGAGCATCCATGGTCCTGACTTTCCGACCGGCGGTTTCATCCACGGAATTGACGGCATTGTCCAGGCATACTCCGAAGGCAAGGGTCTCATTAAAGTACGGGCAAAGGCGAGAATCGAGCGTGAGCACCGGGGGGGAGAAAATATTATCATCACCGAACTTCCCTATCAGGTGAACAAGGCTCGGTTGATCGAGAAGATTGCCGAACTTGTGAGGGAAAAGAGACTTGAAGGCATCTCGGAATTGCGTGATGAATCGGACAGGGACGGAATCAGGGTTGTTCTTGAACTCAAGAGAGGCGAGATGGCACAGGTCATCCTGAACAATCTGTACAAGAACACCCAGATGGAGACGACCTTTGGCATCATCATGCTTGCTCTCGTAAACGGACAGCCAAGGGTTCTCAAGCTGAAGGAACTGCTCAATTATTTCCTGCAGCACCGGCGTGATGTCGTGCTCAGGCGGACACGTTATGAACTAAGAAAGGCTGAAGAAAGGGCTCATATCCTTGAAGGTCTGAAGATCGCCCTCGATCACCTGGATGCGATCATTGCCCTGATAAGGAAATCGAAGTCACCCGAAGAGGCAAGGACTGCCTTGATGAGTGAATATCCTCTGTCCCCTATCCAGGCGCAGGCTATCCTGGATATGAAGCTCCAAAGACTGACCGGTCTTGAACGGGAGAAGATCATCGCAGATTACAAGGACACACTGAAAGAGATCGAACGGCTCAAGGCGATCCTTGAAAACAATGCCCTCGTGTCACAGATCATCAAAGACGAACTCAAAGAGATACAGCAACAATATGCCGATGAGCGCAAAACCGAGATTACCGCGGAAATGAAAGAGATTACCTTAGAGGACCTTATCACTGATGAGGAGACGGTTGTTACGCTTTCGCATCAGGGGTATATCAAACGGAATCCGTTAAGTGCCTATAGAAGCCAGCGGCGCGGCGGAAAAGGGCTGATCGGGATGGAGACCAAGGAAGAGGATTTTGTCAGAGACCTCTTCATCGCTGCGACCCATGACTATATGCTTTTTTTCTCGAACATGGGCCGTCTGTACTGGTTGAAGACGTATCAGCTCCCGGAGGCAGGGCGTGCTGCAAAAGGCAAGGCCCTGATCAATCTCCTTGCGCTTTCTGAAGGGGAACGCATTACCACAGCACTTCCTGTTCGTGATTTCAGAGAAGGATATCTTGTGATGTTTACAAAGAACGGAACGGTCAAAAAGACGGCCCTCGAAAAATACAGCAACCCAAGGGGAAAAGGCATCATCGCTATAACCCTTGGAGAAGGAGACGAACTGATAGCGGTCAAGAAGACTGACGGCAAGAGCGATCTCATCATAGGCACAAAAAACGGGCTCTCTATCAGGTTTAATGAAGAAGATGTGCGTGAGACCGGAAGAACCTCCATAGGTGTCCGAGGCATCAGACTCAGAAAAGGTGATGAAGTGGTATCGGCGGAAGTAGCAGAAGAGAAGACCGTTATTTTAACCGTTACAGAGAGAGGTCTCGGGAAAAGATCGAATATCGCGGATTATCCTGTCCAAAGCCGTGGCGGCAAAGGGGTCATCTCGATCAAAGTTATAGAAAAAGGGGGAAAGGCTGTCGGTCTCATTCAGGTGAGAGATGAGGATGAGATCGTTATGATAACCAGTTCGGGCAAACTTATCCGGACTGTAGCCGGCAATATTTCCCTTCACGGGAGAAACACACAGGGAGTAAAGCTCATGGACGTGGAGGGTGATGACAAAATTGTCAGTATCGGAAAGGTTGTCGAGAGAGATTAACTCTTCTCAGACGTGAAATTCCACTACATCCCTGTCTTTCAGGACATAGGTCTTTTCAACTCTCTGACCGTCAAAGCGCGCTGATCCCCATATCCGCGCATACTTCAGGCTGCCGACAAAATCCTTATGAATCGCTTTCGCAAGGTCGAGAACGGTAGAACCTGTTGGTATGCTGAAGGGCTTTGAGAGGTCAGGATCCTTGCCAGGGGGCTTCGAATACACTCTTATAATCCCTGCAACATTGAAGAGCTCTTTCTTCAGTTGTTCAAGATTTTCCTTTTTCTTTGCAGAGACGGCAATACAGGGAAATTTGCTGCCATATCGTGCCCTGAGCCTGATAAAGTTCTCTTCTGCGTCTGGTACGTCTGCTTTGTTGCCGGCAAGGAGAGTTCTTTTCAAAACCACATTCCGCTTCTGTACGACCTCTGTGAGAGACAGAACATACGAGACCGGTTGGATATTCCAGCGTTCAATCTGCTCAATGAGAAGTTCGGCCTGAACCTCAGGATCTTCCGAGAGGTCGAGAACAAGCAGCAATGCATCCGAATACCGAAGGATGCCTGATACCCAACCATCGGTTGCTTCATTTCCTAAAGGCGGCAGGTCAATGAGTTGTATCTGAATATCCTCGAAAGGCATCATGCCTGGAAGGGGAATTAAAGTCGAGAGTGGATAGTCGGCAATAACAGGTGAGGCATTTGTGAGGCTTGCGAGAATCGAGGATTTACCGGAATTTGGAAAACCGACAAGAACTATCTGTGCAGACCCTTCTTTCTGAACAACATTCAGATCTCCCCTGCCTCCTTTCTTTTTGCTCATAGCCTCTTTTCGCAACTGTGAGAGGCGCTTTCTCAGATCNGCCCTGAGTTTATCTGTTCCCTTGTGCTTNGGAACAGTTGCAATGAGTTCCTCAAGCGCACTTATTTTTTCGGAAGTTGTTCCTGACTGTTTGTATTTTTTTTCGGCTTCAAAATATTCAGGCGGCAGATTAGCAGGCATACCCAGACGTTCCTGAAAAGACAAATGTTTTCATTCTGATTAAAAGTATTATAGAGCATTCAGGAGTCTGCGTAATAAGAAACCGCCGGAGAGAAAAAAATAGTGGCAGAAAGGACTTCTGCCACTATTATGGGGGGAGTTTATCAAATACCTAAACCCTTGGCTGTCACTATAATATGAAGCAGTAATAAAGAATATTAGCAAATGCTTTATTAAATGTCAATAAAGTTTTTGCAGGAGGGCAATTGTTAATTTTTATTTTGCTATAAGAAAATCTAATTGATAAAAAAAGGCTTTACAGTTTCCTTATACACTGGCTGACTCGGTAATATTTCCAGTCTTCATTGGAGTTATCTTTTGCCAGAATAACAGGGTCCTTTTTTTCATCGAGGAGGATCACCATAGTATCCTTAAGCAGGATTTTATTAATCGAAATGCCTTGTGGAGACCACATAAAAACAGTATCGCCATTCGCAACTGCTTTGTTCGGCTCTACCAGAATGAGATCACATAATTCAAGGCCTCCGCAGGACGAGAGACCCTTGGCGGTGATGTAAAATGCATTGATATCGTCGGTTGTCGCATATTCAAAAGTCTGGGCAACCAGTGACGGGTAATCAAGATCAGCAAAATCTCCCCAGGCTTCAAGCTGTGTTTCGTCAAGAACAGGGATTTTTCTTGAAATAAAAATTTTATCTGAAGAATCCGATTCCATCGACAGGAGGGTCTCAACAGGGACCTCCAATGATTTAGACAGTTTCAACAAGGTTTCTCTTCCCGGCCGGCGTATGCCGGTAATTAACTGGCTGACATATGCACAGCTCACACCCATCCTTTGAGCAAGGGTTATCGCCTTGATACCCCTTGTCTTCATGAGTTTTCTCATCTTTTCGCCGAAGGTAGCCGTAACCATATCTATAAATTATAGTATATTCTATAAGAATAATTTAAGCACTATTTCTTCTTTCTCGATATCTCCTAAAACCCTTTCTTATTTATCCTGATTCTCTATTTTAGCATATGTTAAAGAACTGTCCACTGCTGGGGGAGAAAAATCTTTTCATATGTCATCATTGCAAATCTGTCAGTCATTCCGGCGATGAAATCACATACCGTCTGATGCTTATCGCTTTTTTCCCCCTTGACCACATCAATGGATACCTCTTCAGTATGTTCCAGATAGTAGGAATAAAGGTCGCGGAGGATTCTCTTTGCCTTGTTAAATTCACGTATTATCATTTCACTCTCATACACGCGATCATAGAGAAAATCTCTGAGCTTATAGGTCATTGCCAGGACTTTTTCGCTCATGGCAAGCGATTCCAGGTCAGTTGCAAGAGACTGATAAATGAAATCCCTCACCATGGCATCTATTCTTTTTGCATGGGTATCTCCAAGAATCCTGTTTACATTTTTGGGAATATCCGTGCTTCTGATTACTCCGGCCCTGATCGCATCGTCCAGGTCATGATTGATATAAGCGATGATATCAGACACCCTGACTACCTGACCTTCAAGCGTATCCGCCTTGTGCGCCCTGGATTCCGGGATGATCAGCCCCTTTCCTTTCGAGTGTTTGAGAATCCCATTCCTGACTTCGTAAGTAAGGTTCAGACCTTTTCCACCTTTTTCAAGAGCATCTACAACCCGGATGCTCTGTTTGTAGTGGTCAAACCCTCCGGGGTGTATATCCCGCAATATATCTTCGCCGGCATGACCAAAAGGAGTATGTCCAAGATCATGTCCGAGTGCAATCGCTTCTGTTAAATCCTCATTTAATCTCAAGGCCCGTGCTATTGTTCTGGCAATCTGGGATACTTCAAGCACATGGGTCAGACGAGTCCTGTAATGGTCCCCTTTCGGCGCAAGGAAAACCTGTGTTTTGTGTTTTAGTCTTCTGAAAGACTTAGAATGGATAATCCTGTCCCTGTCCCTCTGAAAGCACGTCCTTATATCTCCCTCTTTTTCTGGCCTTATCCTCCCTCTGCTTCCGGAACTCAGGCAGGCCCTTGGATGGAGGATTTTCCTTTCGATCTCTTCTGTTTGCTTACGGATTGTCATGGTTCCTCACTGAATCACTTCGATGTTCATATAATGCCTGAGCACAGTTGGAATAATTACACTGCCGTTTTTCTGCTGATAGTTTTCAAGAACCGCAACCAGGGTGCGGCCGATCGCCAGTCCGGAGCCGTTGAGTGTATGCACAAACTCCGTTCCCTTCTTCCCCTCTCTTCTGAACCGGATATTCGCTCGCCGGGCCTGAAAATCAGTAAAGTTTGAACAGGAAGATATCTCGCGATATCGCTGCTGCCCGGGAAGCCAGACCTCGATGTCATAGGTTTTGGCTGAAGCAAAACCCATATCACCCGTACAAAGTGCGACAACCCTGTAGGGGAGTTCCAGTTGTTGAAGGATGTCTTCGGCGTTTGCTGTCAGAGATTCAAGCTCATCAAAAGAGGTTTCCGGCAGAACGAACTTCACCATCTCAACCTTATTAAACTGATGCTGCCGTATGAGTCCTCTCACATCCTTTCCGTATGAACCAGCCTCTCTTCTGAAGCACGGTGTATAAGCGGTGTAGTAAACCGGGAGGTCTTTCTCATTGAGGATTTCATTTCTGTGGATGTTCGTAACGGGCACTTCGGCGGTGGGAATAAGATAAAATTCAGGGTCGGTTATTTTAAAGAGTTCCATCTCGAATTTCGGCAGCTGTCCGGTTCCTATCATGCTCTCACGGTTGACTAGAATAGGCGGGAAAACCTCTTTGTATCCTCTGGACGTGTTCAGATCTAGCATGAAATTCATGAGTGCGCGTTCAAGTTTTGCTCCCATTCCCTTCATCAGGGAGAACCGCGCCCCAGCAATCTTGGCGCCCCGGTCAAAATCGATGATATCAAGCATCTCGGCGATGTCCCAGTGATTCAAGGGTTCAAAATCGAATTGTTTCGGCTCGCCCCATTTCCTCACTTCAACATTTTCAGTCTCATCCTTTCCGAAAGGCACCGATGCATTGGGTATGTTGGGTATGTTTAAAAGAAAATCTCCTGTTTTCTCTTCCAGTGATTTAATCTGGTCATCAAGCGCCTTTATCTGATCGGCAACGCTTTTCATCGCCTCAATCAGTGGCGATGCATCCTTTTTTTGCGCCCTCAGTTTTCCTATCTCTTCCGATACNACATTCCGTTTGTTCCTGAGTTCCTCCGACTCCCTTTGGAGCACNAGGCGTTTTTCTTCAATCCGAACGAATTCATCGAACGCTGTAGTGTAATGTCTGTCACCGAGGGATTTTTTTATCAGTTCAATATTTTCCCTTACAAATCTCGCATCAAGCATCAGAACTTCTCCTTTCAATCATCTGCTCTTGCAATCAATGGAGTCAGATAAGAGTATCTATCCCCGCTATTTCCACCACCTTGTCTTTTGATGCAGCTCCCTTTATTACAGTGATAGCGGATTTTCTGACTCCCAGTTCTTCCGAGAGAATCTCTCTGAGTTCTTCATTTGCAGCTCCATCAACAGGCGGGGCATGCACTTTGACCTTCAGGGAATCCCCTGCAAGAGCTGTGATGCCTTTCCGGGAGGATCTTGGCTCCACCCTTACCTTTATTATTATTCCCTTTTTTGATTTTGTAAACGGTATTTTCATAGAATAAATAGGGTGTTCTTTACCATTTAGCCTGCATTATTCAGACATTTTTTGATAAATCAGAGCAGATACAGTATCAGAGCGGCTTTATCCCGATTCTTATCGGGATACCTCGGAGGTCTGCGGAAGCAGACCGAGAATAAGCGCTGATACTGCATCTGCTCTGTTCTTTCATGCATTATGAATGATCCAGGTTAGCTTTTTGTCCGGCTTTATGATAAGCGAACCGGTATCCCCTTTGCCTTCAGATACTGTTTTGCCTCGTTGACTGTATATTCTCTGTAATGAAATATAGAGGCAGCGAGCACAGCATCAGCTTTCCCTGTTGCAAGTGCATCATAGAGGTGTTCAAGGGTGCCGGCCCCGCCCGAGGCTATGACAGGAATGGATACCGTCTCAGATATCTCCCGGGTCAATTCGATATCGTATCCGTCTTTTGTTCCGTCTTTGTCCATGCTGGTAAGCATGATCTCTCCGGCCCCGAGTTCCTCCATTTTTTTTGCCCACTGAACAGCATCGATGAGCTTCATCTTCCTCCCCCCGTGAGTTGAAATTGCCCATATCAAGGTCTTCTGCTTCTGCAACGGCATTTTGAGGCATACCCGCTGCAGGTCCGGCTTATCAAACCAGTCCTCACCTGTAGCATCAAAAATGGGTTCGGAGACCCTCTTCGCATCGATGGCGACCACAATACACTGACTGCCGAACTTTTCCGCAGCCCTGCTGACAAAATACGGGTCTTTCACCGCTGATGTATTGATCGAAACCTTGTCACACCCTGCATTTAAAAGATCTCTGATATCATCGAGAGTTTTAATGCCGCCACCGACAGTCAACGGCATAAACACATCTTCCGCGGTCTTCATAACAACATTCAGAATGATTTTCCTCTTCTCATGAGAAGCGGTGATGTCAAGAAATATAAGCTCATCAGCTCCCTGCTTATCATAAAACCGTGCATTCTGGACCGGGTCTCCCGCGTCGCGCAGATTGACAAAGCTGACGCCTTTCACAACACGTCCATCCTTAACATCCAGGCAGGGGATGATTCTTTTCGCTAACATTTCTGCTCAGACACCAGACTGAGAGCTTCTTTGAGATTCAAGCTCCCCGAATAGATCGCTTTCCCTGTGATCACACCCCAGAGAGTTTTTATCTGCATTAAATGTTTAATATCCTCTATTGATGCGACCCCCCCTGATGCGATAACCGGGATATTCACGTGCTCAACAAGCTCCCGTGTTGCTCTGACATTCGGTCCTGTGAGCATCCCATCTCTGCTGATGTCGGTGTAGATAATACCTGCGACCCCAACGATCTCCAGTCGCCTTGCCAGTTCTTTCGCATCGATCTCGGTTATCTCCTCCCATCCTCGGATAGCGACTTTTCCGTCTTTTGCATCGATGCCCACAAGAATCCTGCCGGGATATTTTTTGCAGGCCTCAGTCAGCAGCTCCGGATCTTCAATTGCTGCCGTACCAATAATAACCCTGTCAATCCCTGCCGAGACAAGCTTCGCGATGCTCTCGGTATACCGTATCCCTCCTCCAACCTGAATTGGAATTTTCACGGTCTTCCGGATTTTGATGATAATGTCGAAGTTTTTCTGTCTGCCGGAGAACGCTCCGTCAAGGTCAACGATATGGAGAAGCTTTGCTCCGTATGATTGCCATTGCCTTGCGGTATTTGCAGGGTTGTCCGAATATACTGTCACGGCATCTTTCTTTCCCTGGAGCAGTCTGACACACTGGCCGTCTTTTAAATCTATTGCTGGAATCACGAGCATGAAATAATATAACATAAAGAAAATGAGAAATTATAAGCATAAGCTT
>WSSedA1B3DRAFT_1000310_pt1 | contig 14153 bp, 12 predicted proteins | sample WetSurSiteA1Bulk_FD_9468 | JGI IMG/M metagenome (IMG submission 9468)
CGTTGGGCGGCTGCTTTCTCTTATCATTATTTGCCAACTTTCTTTGGCTTCGGTGCGTTCAAAATACATAGCCTACACCCTCTGTCAATGCGTAACTTCTATCATCGATGGTTTTCCGATGCCTGTTTGCCAAATAACCCGTGCAGCCAAAAGCCGTTGTTTTCGAGGGGAAGCGGGGTATAGCTCGTTTGGCAAAGGATGAAGCCTATTACGGCTTTGAAGGATGCCTGATTATTGATAGTCGCGGTGTTATTTGTGGCTACACCTTTGCTGATACCTCCATTGATGAGAGCGATGTCGTTCAAGACATGACTGTGGACATCAGAGGCTTACTGATTGGTGACAAAGGCTATATTCGTCCCTTACTGAATGAAGAACTGAAATCGCAGGCTATTAATTTGCAAACCGCCTGACGAAAAAACATGAAAGACTCGCGTGATAAAACCTTTGTTAAACAACTCATGTCCTTACGGCGGCTGGTAAAAACCTTTATTGGACAGCTTTCTGAGCGGTTTCATATTGAAAAAATAAGAGCGTGCGATCTCTGGCACGCACAAAATCCCTTCATCCGTAAGTTACTTGCTCATACCTTAACGTGTTTTTAAATTACTTCCTCGGACAACAACTTCTACAATTTGAGGCATTGGTTCAAATTTGAAAGTTGAACATCGCGTTTGTCATATAAAGTAGGTAGAGTAATGAGCAAAATAAAGTAAGAAAGATGATTTTGCTTATTTTTAAATAATGATGATTATCATTATTTATTGTCAAGATTTTTTTCTGTTTCTGAATAACATTACCTTTTGTTTACTTAATTATTTAACAGTAAGTAGCCCAGATGGAGAGGGAGCTAAATCTGGGGCAGTTCGACTATTCTCCATCTGGGCTACGCTACCACAACTGCATACCGTAATGGTACATTCCAGCCAAACGATAAAATACTTGTATCACTGCTTCTTTTTGCATACTGTAGTTACCCCAAACGCACCGTTGTTCAATTCAGTTTCTTATGCAGCCTAGTTTTATTCATCTTAGATTACACAGCGAATTTTCTTTAGTTGACGGTATCGTCAAAATCAAGCCGCTCGTTAAACGCTTGTTAGAACTCAATATGCCTGCGATTGCAGTCACTGAGCATAGCAATTTATTTTCTCTGGTTAAGTTTTATAAAACCGCGACAGGGCAGGGGATTAAACCGATTGCAGGTGCTGATGTGTTGTTAGTGAATTCTGATGATGCGGCTAATCCTTACCGTTTAACTTTGCTTGCCAATAATCATGCAGGTTATGTGACACTGACGGAGTTGATTTCTAAAGCTTATCAGGAAGGGCAGCATCAAGGCGTGCCGATGCTGAAAATCGACTGGTTAGTTGAAAATCACGCGGGCTTGATTGCGTTGTCGGGGGCGATGGCTGGGGATGTTGGCAGGGCGTTACTTGCGGACAATATTGAACTGGCAAAAAAACAAGCCAGTTTCTGGGCGGATTTGTTTCCCGATAGCTTTTATCTGGAATTACAGCGTGTTGGTAAGCCAGATGAAGAACGTTATATTGCCGCCGCGTTAGACTTGGCGTTGGAACTCGATTTGCCTGTTGTTGCGACCAATGATGTGCGTTTTCTACACAGCAAAGATTTTGCCGCCCATGAAGTACGCGTCTGTATTAATCAATCACGCGTATTAGACGATGATCGCCGCCCAAAAGATTACAGCGACCAGCAATATTTACGTTCAGCTGAAGAAATGGCAGAGCTGTTTGCCGATATTCCCGAAGCCTTAACTAATACGGTTGAAATTGCCAAACGCTGTAATCTAACGCTCACTTTGGGTAAAAACTTTTTGCCTGATTATCCTGTGCCTGAAGGGATGACTTTAAGCGAAGTGATGAGCCAAGAAGCCTTAAAAGGTTTAGAAGAACGATTGGCACATTCGCCTGCGGTCGGCAAAGGCACGGATGAAGAAAATCGCCGCGTGTATTATGACCGTCTCGATTTTGAGTTAAAAATGATTACTCAAATGGGTTTTCCTGGTTATTTCATGATTGTTGCCGATTTTATTCAGTGGGCAAAAAATCACGGTATTCCCGTAGGACCTGGTCGTGGTTCTGGCGCAGGTTCATTAGTTGCGTATGCGTTGAAAATTACCGACTTAGACCCAATAGAATTTGATTTGCTGTTCGAGCGATTTTTAAATCCTGAGCGGGTGTCCATGCCTGACTTTGATATAGATTTCTGCATGGATAGACGTGACGAGGTGATTGATTATGTGGCGCGGCATTACGGACGCGATCACGTTGCCCAGATTATCACTTACGGTTCAATGGCGGCAAAAGCGGTTATTCGTGACGTTGGGCGCGTGCTTGGTTTTGGCTATGGTTTTGTTGACCGCTTGGCAAAATTAATACCGTTTGAAATAGGCATGACGCTGACTAAAGCCTTGCAAGAAAGCCCTGAGCTTAAATATGCCTACGATACCGAAGAGGAAGTGAAAACGCTGATTGATATGGCGTTATCGCTGGAAGGTACAACGCGTAACGCAGGTAAACACGCGGGTGGTGTGGTCATTTCGCCGACTAAATTAACCGATTTTACGCCGTTGTATTGTGAAGAAGACGGCTCGAATCTCGTTACCCAATTTGATAAAGATGATGTGGAAGCGGTCGGCTTGGTGAAGTTCGACTTCTTAGGCTTACGCACGCTAACGATTATCGACTGGGCATTGCAAGATATTAACGCCAGATTGCAACGCGAAGGCAAAGACCCCGTTGATATAACGCTGATTCCCAGAGACGATTCTGCGGCTTATTCGCTGTTAAAAAATGGCGATACCACCGCCGTATTTCAGTTGGAATCACGCGGCATGAAAGAGTTAATCAAAAAACTCAGACCTGACTGTTTTGATGACATCATCGCCTTGGTGGCATTGTTTCGACCCGGCCCTTTAGAATCGGGCATGGTGGATGATTACGTCAACGTCAAACATAAACGCCAAAAAGCCGAATACGCCCATCCCTTATTAGAGCCGATTCTTAAACCCACCAACGGCGTTATTTTGTATCAAGAACAAGTGATGCAAATTGCACGGGAGATGGCTCTTTATACTTTGGGCGGCGCGGATATGCTACGTCGCGCAATGGGCAAAAAGAAGCCCGAAGAAATGGCGAAGGAACGCGATAAATTTACCAAAGGTGCGACTGAAAATCAGGTTGATGAAAAAATTTCCACCTATGTATTCGACTTGATGGAAAAATTTGCGGGTTATGGTTTTAATAAATCGCATTCTGCGGCTTATGCCTTGGTTGCTTATCAAACCGCATGGTTAAAAGCCCATTATCAGCCTGAATTTATGGCAGCGGTGTTGTCATCCGATATGGATAACACCGATAAAGTCGTCATTTTGATTGAAGAATGTCGGCACATGAAACTGAAAATTCTGCCGCCGTCTCTTAATGGTTCTAAATATAAATTCACGGTGAATACGGCAGGACAGATTGTTTATGGCTTGGGTGCATTAAAAGGCGTGGGTGAAGCGGCAATTGAGGAAATGATTAAAGAGCGCGAGCAGAACGGTTTATTTTCTGGGTTGTACGATTTATGCAAACGCGTGGATTTGCGTAAGTTTAATAAGCGCGTGTTGGAGGCGTTGATTCGAGCTGGGGCGTTTGATGAATTTGATGATAACCGCGCCGCGCATTTGGCAGAATTACCGACCGCGTTAAAAATCGCTGAACAACACGGCAAGATGGCGGCGGCAGGGCAGAATGATTTGTTTGGTTTGGCGGTCAGTGATGAAACGGAAGTTGATGAGTCGCAAACTTACAGCACAGCGGTACAGCCTTGGACGATGAAAGTCCGTTTAGATGCGGAAAAAACTGTCTTAGGTTTATATCTAACAGGGCATCCGATTGATCAATATAACGCTGAACTGAAACAGTTTATCCCTAAGAACATTGCCGCGTTGTTGAATAGTTTGGAAAATTCACGCAATGGTAGCAAAGTAAGAGTAGCGGGTTTAGCGATAGACATCGGTATACGGCAAAACAAACAAGGTAAAAATCGCGGTGTTGCTATTCTGGATGATGATACAGGACGGTTAGAAATAACGGCGCAACGCGAAGTATTTGATACTTGCCAAGCCATTTTTAATAAAGATAATAAAGACACGGTGTTAGTGGCAGAAGGTTCATTGGCAATAAATGACTATCTAAATATTCCCGCCTTAACAATAGAAAAGTTGTACACCTACGACCAAGCCAGAGAAGTGTATGCCAAAAATCTCACTCTAATATGGAAGGAAAATAAGTCGGCGACGCATGTTATCGACCCCTTAAAAATCGCCCTCACACCATTTAAAGGCGGGCGATGTCCTGTCGTGATTGAATACAATTCAGAGGTTGCGCGTGCAACTTTACAATTGGGTGATGCGTGGCGTATGCGTCCAACGGATGAATTATTAGTGCAGTTAAAAACGTTGTTTGCTGATGTGGCGGTAAGATATAAGTAGGGGGGCAATCTCTTGTGCTTGCCCATTTGTAGTATTCCCGCGCTCTGGCGCGGGAATACCGCTGTTGATGCTCAAGCGTTGGTAATGCGTCAAACCTGTGATTCGATTATTTAATCGTTGTTAACCACTGTTGAAGTTTATCGCTTGCTTGCTGGGTTAATTGAGAAAAACCTAGTACTGCACCTGCTGCATCAGGGGTGGCAGTGGCTTGTTGTAGGCGAAAATCTTGCGTAGCAAGCAGGTGATTAGCATCCAAGCTGTAAACATCGGCAATAAAATGTAGCACGACCCGCGCTTGTTTCGGGGTATCAAATTGTTGTTCAAAATCGAGTAGTTGAATCACTAAGCGGTGCTTTGAAAATTTACCACTGGCTTGTAAGCGTTGTTTAAATAACTCCGCAGGTGGCGCAATCCATTTATCTAAGTTGTAACAACGTAGCTGGGTGGGTGAGTCATATAGCAAGCGGTAACGAATACATTCATTGATTAGCCACGACGGCGTGTCTAGGCTAATATCTGATTTTGTCGGTTGGGATGCGTTGTTGGAGTTGCTGGTCTGGCTCCAAGTGATACCAAAATCATGCAGTGCAGGTTGTTTGGGTGTGACGCTACATGCTGAACTTAAGATAATGAGTACTGCGATAAATAAATGGTTCATTTAGCTTCCTCATAATCAGGTTCACCTGGTGCAGGTTCTGCTAACTTAGTGCCGAACAATAAAGATTGTGGCGTTTTTTCTAGCAAATTAGCTGTGTTTCTTACTTGCCGTGATGTTGCTTGCAAATCGGTTAGCAGGGCATTCATTTTAGGTAAGGTTGTTTGTACCAAAATATCGCCCATGTCTTTACCTGCCTCGGCAAAGTGACCTGCTTTGTCGGTAAAATTACCCGTTTTAACGCTCAAGGTGCGTAATTCTTTGCTTAAGATTTGTAACTCAATGGTTAAGCCATTGATGTGTTTTAGGGTGATTTGGGCATCATGACTTAACGCGGGAATGCCCACTAAGGCTTTATCGAGGCTTTTATTCAAGTCGATTAACTTGTCGCTTAAGTTTTTTAGATTGCCTAAAATATCGCCCACATTTTCAGTATTTTCATCATTTAATAGCCCGTCCAAACGTACCATTATATGATCGGCTTTTGCCAATAATTTTTCACCTGAATCCAATAGCTTATCGGTCATAGAGGGTAGTAATGGAATGCGATAGGCTTTATCATTGCTGTTAGCGGGTAGAGGCTCCGTCATTTTACCTGTATCCGCCAATTGAATTTGCGTTAAGCCTGTCACACCTTTTAAGCGTAAAGTCGCAAAAACGCCTTTGGTAAAAAGGATGTTTTTATCCACTTCAATAGGCACTAGAATAATACTTGAGTCGTCTGGATCGAATTTAATGTTGCGGACTTTGCCAACGGCAATGCCACGATAAAACACGGTCGATTCAGGATTAAGACCTGCAACCGCTTCACGCGTTGAGATAATGTAAACATTGCGCTCGCGTTCAAAATGCCCTATCCAGTAAATAATGGTGCTAATTGCTGCCACAAAAATAACTAAAAAAAGACCTGTAATCAGTGCGTGCTTATTACTACCCATGAGCCGCCTCTTGAGAGTGAAATACCCGTTGTGCGCGTTTATTGTAAAAAAACTTGTCAATGAAAGGATGATTACAGCTTAACACCTCTGCCAGCGTGCCATAAACCAGCAACTGACTATCGGCAAGCACTGCTATCTTAGTACATAAATCTCGTAGAATATCCAAATCGTGCGTGACCATAAACACAGTAAAATTAAGCGCGTGATGTAGTTCAGATAATAGACTAACAAAATCTTCGCTGGAAATCGGGTCTAGCCCAGAAGTCGGTTCATCCAGTAATAACAAACTGGGTTCAAGCACCATAGTTCGCGCTAATGCTACGCGCTTAATCATGCCGCCCGACAAATCGGCAGGTTTTAACCACGCATCCGAATCAGCTAAACCCACCATCGCCAGCTTCATAAACACGATACGCTTAATCATTTCTTCATCATGAAAGCCAATTTCGCGCAGTGGAAAAGCGATATTATCAAACACATTTAACACGCTGAATAACGCGCCTTTTTGAAACAGCACGCCGCAATTATGACGCAGATGCTGACTGTGTTCGGCAGTGACGTTTTTCAATGACTTGCCCATTACGAATACTTCGCCCTCAGTCGGTATTTGCAAACCGATAATTTCGCGTAGCAAGGTGGTTTTACCGCAACCAGAAGAGCCAACCACGCCCAATATCTCGCCCTGTGCAAGGCTAAGATTAATATCACGATGCACCACTTTATCGCCAAAGCGCGTCCAAATATGCTCAAACTGTATGGCAGGAGTCATGGCATTCCTATTCCCATAAATAAAATCGCAAACAGCGCGTCCACCATAATCACTACCGTAATTGCCGCCACCACAGAATTCGTGGTTTCACTGCCTAGACTTTCAGTATTCGGTTTAATTCTAAAACCAAAATGACAGGCAATCAGCGCAATCATCAAACCGAACACTGCGCTTTTACCCAAGCCGATAAATACATTTAGCAACGGCACAACATCGGGCAGTTTAACCAAAAATTGTTGATAGCTTATATCCAGCGTATTTTGCGCGGAAAACATCCCGCCTATCAGCGCGGCGGCACTCGTCCAAGTACTTAACAACGGCATAGTGATAGTCAATGCCATTACTTTGGGCAAAATCAAACGCAGAGAATGAGAGATACCCATTGCCGATAACGCATCCAATTCTTCAGTGACACGCATAATACCAATTTGCGCAGTAATCGCAGAACCCGAACGCCCCGCAACCAGAATCGCCGCCAGCAAAGGACCCAGCTCACGGATAATACTTAAGCCCAAAATGTCAATAATATAAACTTCCGCGCCAAACGTCTTTAACTGCAAGGCCGACAAATAACTCAACACGATACCAATTAGAAAACCCACCAATGCGGTAATCCCTAAGGCTCTCACGCCTGCCTCATAAATGGTGATAGAAATCTCTGCCCAAGGAATTTCTTGTGGATGCCATAACAAATAGAGATTATCTAGTAATAATTGCCCTAATAAAGTTAAGACACTCAACAACTGAGTCCAAAAACTCAATAGAGCTTGCCGCCAGTAATCAACAAACAAACGCAAACCAAAGCGGACAGGTTCAATAATAGGTGGCTTTTGTGCCTGCCAACGGGCAAACAGGCGTTGATGTTCAGGCTTAACTTGTAAGGCGGTGGGCAGTTGTTCACCCCATGCTTGCCACAGTAACAATGCCGCCACACTGTCCAGCACATCCACAGATGTTATATCCCAGCACTGAATATTATTAGCCGCGACGCGCTTGATTTGTTGTTGTATATCTACATTCATCGACAAATGACGAAGATTCCAACAGCCTGATAATTTAACGCACGACTGTGCGTTGTCTTGCTTGATAAGGGTTAGCGAGGGGGGCAATTCTGAGATTATCGGCGTGTCCGTCATTCATTTTGCCCCTTGGTACTAAGCTCTACTGTTCGATGTTATAAACAATGGTCACCACTACTTTAGCGGTTTTGTTGATGGTGGTTTTATCATAAATACCGCCGTAATCATCGGTTTCAGCATTGGCACTGGCTGACAATATGTAAAAAGAACCTTGTGACGCAGAACGCATTACGCCGACATGAACACCATCTTGTTTAGTGAATTCACTGGCGCGTTTACGGGCATTTTCAGTGGCCGAGCTGATTAAGGACATTTTTATGTCTTCCAAATTACTGACTAGATACAACGGCGAGTCGGCATTCACGGGGTGACCCTCGGCTTGTAAGCCTAGAAAATCTTTGTTCGCCGCGACGATTTTGTCTAAATCCTGCGTGTTAATCACAATATCTTGATGTGCATCAAAGCCGTTTTGTACCGTTTTTGTGCCACCTTGGGGTAGTTGAATGTCTTCCATGTGCGGTTCGACAAATTCATTACCTTCTTGCCAACCTGATTTATCAAGCGCGTGGTCGAGCAAAAATTTCTCTAGGGCAGGGCGTTCACCGCGTAGTTTAGCAAGTGCTTGAGCAAAATCGGGCGCATTCACTGAAACCGATACCGTCCATTCCGCTCTATCGGCGGCAATGGCTTTTTCTGCCAAGCCTTTAACGGTGATGGATTGTTGACTAGAGACCGCTTTTTTAGCTTGTACGCCGAGGATGAACGCCGCACTCGACATACCCAATGCTAAGGTGATGCCCAATATTGCCATTGCGGTTGTTGATTGTTTTTCCATTAGAGTAGTAGTTTCTGGTTGCTTGGATGTTTACACGCAGCAATGTAGGGTGGGCAATACCCACTCTACTTAGCTTTTTGTGTGTTTAGTGGTTATTGTTCACTTATGACAGTTTTTGTGTCAACGCTTTCAAATACGCTAAAAAGTCCGCTTTTAGTTCTTTGTGTAATAAACCATGTTCGACGGTGGCAATTAAAAAGCCTAATTTTGAGCCGCAATCATAACGTGTGCCTTCAAATTCATACGCCAAGACTTGTTCGTCTTTTAATAAATCAGCAATTGCATCGGTAAGTTGAATTTCACCGCCCGCGCCTCTGCTGGTATTGTCGAGTTTATCAAAAATAGCAGGCGTTAAAATATAACGACCGATAACAGCGAGGTTAGACGGCGCGTTTTCGGGTTTTGGTTTTTCAACGATTAGTTCAATCGGTGCATGATTGCCTGAACTTTCACCTGTTCTGACAATACCATAACTGCCCGTATCGGCAGGATTGACACGCTCTACCGCTAAAATTGAGCTTTGTGTTTCATTATACAGTTTGACCATTTGCGCCATACAACCGCGCGTGCTGTCCTCTACTAAATCATCCGCTAAAAGCACAGCAAACGGCTCATCACCGATGACAGGTCTAGCGCAATTCACCGCATGACCTAAACCTAATGCTTCGGGTTGACGAATAAAAACGAACGATACATTGGGTGGTACGATACTACGCAGTAAAGTCAATAGCTCGGTTTTGTTTTTAGCTTCCAGCTCAGTTTCTAATTCATAGGCTTTATCGAAATGGTCGATAATGGCATTTTTACTCCGCCCTGTAATAAACACCATCGTATCAATACCCGCTGCAACCGCTTCTTCTACGGCGTATTGAATGAGCGGTTTATCAACAATTGGCAACATTTCTTTGGGCATGGATTTAGTCGCGGGTAGAAAACGTGTTCCTAAACCTGCAACAGGAAATACAGCTTTGGTAACTTTAGTTATAGTACTCATTAATGGTTTCCTTCGTTATGTAATATTAAATACGGTGGTATGTGTCAGAAAAACGAACAATATCATCTTCACCTAGATAACTGCCCGATTGCACTTCTACAATTTCCAGTGGAATTACCCCTGGATTTTCAAGGCTATGAATCATGCCGACAGGAATATAAGTGGATTCATTTTCGGTAATCAATAGGGTTTCATCGCCTTTACTGACCAGTGCCGTGCCTTTGACTACCACCCAGTGTTCAGCGCGGTGATGGTGTTTTTGTACCGATAATTTGGCTTTGGGTTTAACGACTATACGCTTAGTATGATGAGGTTCGCCCTCATCAACTAAATCATAATGCCCCCAAGGACGATATATTTTACGGTGAATCTCTGCTTCTTTACGATTGGCTTTTTTCAGTTGTTCAACAATGTGTTTAACGTCTTGAACCTTGTCTTTACTGGCAATCATTAGTGCATCTTTGGTTTCGACGACCACCAAATTCTGCACGCCAATCACTGTCACCAGTTTGTGTTCCGCATAGATAAAGGAATTTTCAGTATCCAGCGTGACCACATCGCCACTGATGGCGTTGCCATGTGAGTCTTTTTGTGTGACATCCCATAATGCCGACCATGAGCCTATATCATTCCAACCTGCATCCAGCGGAATAACGACGGCTAAATCGGTTTTTTCCATCACTGCATAGTCAATAGAGTTACTAGGGCAGGTAGCAAACACGTCTTTATCGACACGAACAAAATCAACATCTACTTTTGCCGCGTTTAAGGCTTGTTGACACACTGACAACATCGTCAAATCAAATTTTGCCAATTCATCTAAAAAACTACTGGCTTTAAACACAAACATACCGCTATTCCAGAAATAATCCCCGCTTTGTAGATAGCTTTCTGCTGTATCTAAGTCAGGTTTTTCCACAAAAGCAGCGACATTAAACGCGCCGCCGCCTTGCTGTACGTTATCGCGTTTGATATAACCATAGCCTGTTTCAGGCGCAGTTGGCACAATGCCGAAGGTGACGAGATAACCTTGTTCTGCCAATATTTTTGCATGATGAATAGCATCATGAAATGCTTCAATATTGGTGATGACATGATCGGCAGGTAGCACTAATAAAATATCATCTTTATCAGCACTTAAGGCTGCCATTGTGATAGCTGGTGCAGTGTTTTTGCCGACAGGTTCAAGGATAATTGCCGCAGGTTTAGCGTCAATTTCCCATAACTGCTCTGCCATCATAAAACGGTGTTCTTCGTTACACACTGCCAGTGGTGCTTGTAAGCCTTCAAGCCCTGATAATCTTAATAGTGTGTCTTGTAACAGCGTATGCTTAGACACCAAGGGTAGAAATTGTTTGGGGTATTGACCGCGTGATAAAGACCACAACCGTGTACCTGAACCGCCTGATAAAATGACGGGAATCATAATTATTCCTTGTTAGGTAAGTGAATAATACCGCGTTCTACTAATAGCTCTATCACTTGTTGCACACTGTCTTCCAGCGATAAATTTTGCGTATTCACCACTAATTCGGGATTTTCAGGAGCTTCATAAGGTGAACCTATGCCCGTAAAAAACGGAATTTGTCCTGCTCTGGCTTTTTTGTATAAGCCTTTCACATCCCGTTGTTCGCAGGTTTCAATCGCACATTCGCAGTAAATTTCTAAAAAATCACCGTGTGGTACTAAATTTCTAGCGGCATTACGGTCAGATTTAAACGGTGAAATAAAGGCGGTCAAAGTGATAATGCCTGCTTCGGTCATCAGTTTTGCCAACTCACCAATGCGACGAATATTTTCCACGCGATCTTTATCACTAAAGCCTAAATCACTACACAAGCCATGACGGACATTATCACCATCCAGCACAAACGTAGAAATGCCTAGATGATGCAAATAATCTTCTACGGCATGGGCAAGGGTAGATTTTCCTGACCCTGATAAGCCCGTAAACCAGAGAATAACACTACGATGTTTATGCAGCTTTTCTCTTGCCGTACGGGTGATGGTGGCATGATGCCAGACAGTATTGGTGCTTTTTGAAGTCATGGTGATTTTATGAATAGTGTTGTGTAAAGGCGTTAATAAAGTGGGGCAGTTGGTCAAGCGGTAACTCATTAATACCTGCCGCGCTTTTACGCCCGCCACCTGTCGCAAAAGTCGAACATAGCTCATCTGCGCCCGTGTTGTTGGTTAATGGCGCACGAACACTGACTTGTAGCCCACCTTGTGGACGGTGATTTAACACTGCATGAGCGCGGTCTGGATACTGATTAGCTAATTCATTACTCAACACACCGCTCACGCGTCTTGCCCATGCCATATCAGGCAGAATATAAACGGCAACACGTTCTGATTGATATTCGGCTGTTACAGCTAATGCCAACGCCATATCCTCAGCATAGCCCGTCATCAACTGCTCATAAATTAGGTGTTGTTCGCTCATAAAGTCAAATGGCGACGCATAAGGCAAGCATTCACGATACAGCGCGTCAGGTGCAAAATGTAAATCAGCAATACTGCTACCATAGCCATTATAATTGATACACACACCTAGATTTTGCAAGGTTTGTAATTGGTTAGTAGACAATGACAACGGGCGAGCAGCTTGTGTCGCACTGTGAATTAAATTATCTCCAAACGCAGCCACCACTGCCCACGCACGGTACTGACCGTTTAAGTAATCATCCACTAATAAACTGGTGCAAGTATTCGAGTCGGTGTTAATCAGCGTTGTCAGTTTTGGATGTTGTGGAATGTTTCCCGCTTGATGATGATCGACATAAAACACACTCGCACCTTGTAATAGTAGCCTATCCAGTGCGGAACGATTCTTTGCCAACGAAATATCTAATACCGTTACCAAGTCGCCTGCTTGTGCGTTGACTTGCGCCAATAACTCAATATCTCTTTTAACACCTGTTACCAAAATTGAATCAGTAGGTTGAGCAAGGCGTAATTGCAACAAAGCACACAAACCATCAGCATCGCCATTAAACACATCGTATTGCATCATTTACTCAAATTGATTGCTAAGATGGCTTATTTTACGCGAGAAGCAACGCAATTCAAAAACAGCCGTGCTGGAAAAGCGTTACACAGTATAATGATGTAAATACACTTACAGGTTCTAACGTCCATGTCAACACAAGTTCAATTTGTAACACTGCGTTTTTTAAGAGAAGGTATGCGGCGGCTATTACCAAACGCCCAAGCAGTGTTATTGGCATCGACGTTAATCGTTAGTTTTGTACTGATTTATTCTCTGTCCGATTTGCTAATGCCTGTCTTCGTCTCTATCGTGCTTGCTTACTTATTGGAGGGCATAGTGAGTAAAGTCGAAAGCATGAAAATGTCACGCCTTGCTGCTGTCTATCTAGTATTTTTAAGTTTTATGATAGGTTTAGGGTTTTTATTGTTTTTTTTACTGCCCATCGTGTCAGAGCAAGCCGTGGAGCTAGTACAACAAATCCCCAGTATTCTCAGTCGCGCACAAACCGAAATCATGCGCCTATCCAGAGTATATCCGCAGTTTTTTTCCGAAAAGAAAATTCAACAAATTATGCCCTTGGCACAAAAAGAATTATTAGGCTACGCACAAAACTTATTATCCGTTTCTGCCGCCTCAGTAGTCGGTTTAGTCAGCGTGATGATTTATTTATTCTTAGTCCCCATGATGGTATTTTTCTTTTTAAAAGACAAAGAATTATTAGTGTCTTGGTTTGTACAATTTATGCCTAGCGAACGGCATTTAACCGTTCATGTCTGGGAAGAAATTGATGAACAAATTGGTAATTATGTCCACGGTAAATTTGCCGAAGTATTTATACTCTGGTTTGTCAGTTTTGCCACTTATGCCGCGCTGGGTTTAAATTACGCCATGTTACTGGCAGTATTAATGGGCTTACAGGTTATTATTCCTTATGTTGGTGCAACCCTAGTGACTTTTCCCGTATTAGGCGTAGCGTATTTTCAATGGGGATTAAGCGGCGATGATTTCATGTACGTCGTCATTGCCTACAGTATTATTCAAGCCTTAGACGGTGTGATATTAGTCCCGTTATTATTTTCCGAAGCCGTTAATTTACACGCCGTCGCCATTATCATTGCGATATTATTTTTTGGTGGCTTATGGGGATTTTGGGGAGTATTTTTAGCCATTCCTTTAGCCACCGTCGTTAAAGCCGTATTAACCTCGTGGCCGCGTATTGGTACTAATGCTTTAAATACTAACTATTGATGATAGGACGCATGACATGAGCGAGCATTTTTTAACCGATTAGAAGTTACGCATTGACGATCGGCTGAAGTTGAGGGTTAAGTGTTTCTTTCCCTTGGATAAAGCCCTTGATAAAAAAAGCAATCACCTCGTTGAACAAGTT
>WSSedA1B3DRAFT_1000311_pt1 | contig 14130 bp, 11 predicted proteins | sample WetSurSiteA1Bulk_FD_9468 | JGI IMG/M metagenome (IMG submission 9468)
GAATTCAAGATGGAGCCACCATAAGACGCGTCGTTTAGCCGACGCGTATCTGGACTTCCAGTCCGTAACTCAAACCCACCAGCTTTTAGCTGGTGGTTGTTTAGTAAGTAAAGTAAGTAAAATAATTAAGTTATGAGTAATAGCGAAATAGCAATAAAACTACAAGGAATCAGTAAATGCTTTCAAATTTACGACAAACCTCATCATCGTCTGATGCAAGGATTGCTTAGAGGGAAAAAGCAGTATTTCAAGGAATTTTGGGCGTTAAAAGATATTTCTTTTGAAATCAAAAAAGGCGAGACTGTAGGGATTATCGGTCGTAATGGCTCAGGTAAGTCTACATTATTACAAATAATTTGTGGCACATTGTCACCAACGTCTGGAAATGTAAATATAAATGGTCGGGTTGCTGCATTACTAGAATTAGGTTCAGGCTTTAATCCTGAGTTTACTGGGCGTGAAAATATCTTTATGAATTCAAGCATACTTGGCTTAAGTCAAGAAGAAATTAATGCCTGCTATGATGATATTATTCATTTCGCCGATATTGGTGAATTTATACATCAGCCAGTAAAAACATATTCTAGCGGCATGATGGTGCGGTTAGCATTTGCCGTTGCTGTACATACAAAACCAGATATTTTGATTGTTGATGAAGCACTCAGTGTTGGTGATATTGCATTCCAAAATAAATGTATGGAAAAAATAAAATCCATTAAAGAAACAGGGGCAAGCATCCTATTTGTATCGCATGATCTCAATACCGTACAAATTATATGTGACCGTGTTATATGGTTGAAAAATGCAAATTTGCAATTAACGGGTTATGCAGTTGATGTATGCCAAGAATACTATATGGATAACATCAAACATGAAGATACATTTAGTAAAACGGATGGCATTATTATGCAACAAGCAACTGGTTTTGCTAAATTTTCTTGTATAGAATTATGTGATGAGAATGGCAAAGAAAAAAGTCTCTTTGACGTAGGTAGTATCCTTAATTTCAAATTTACACTGGAAGCAGAAAAAAATCTTGAGGAAAGTATTTTTACTATTAGTATCTATCGTACAGATGGAGATTGGTTAATAGGGCAAACAAGCCGTGAAAAAAAGGTTTTTTGGCCACCGATTACTTTAGGCGAAAAATTACAAGGACAACTGCAACTTGCGCCTAATTGTTTAGCACCTGGCGACTATAAAGTTGTATTTGCCGCCTACTCTGTAGATCATAAAATTTGTTACGCAATAACAGATTTTGTAATATCTTTTTCTGTGCGTACAAATTATCAAACATGGGGTAAATTTGTGCATCCTTGTGAATGGATTAACCACTAAACCTACGGCTATCTAATAAAAAATTATGAAATTAATTAACCAAGCAGAAGCAAAATGTCCTATTTGTATGGGGTGCAACACATTACTATTATGTAATTCTAACGAATATGAAATATTTCGCTGTGCTGATTGCGCGTGTGATTTTGTTTATCCAATGCCTGATGAACAGTCTTTAAAAGACTATTATGATAATCAGATGTATTTTCACGGCAATATGGAAGGAAATTACACGGACTATGATTTGGAAACTGAAGGGAGTTTATCGCTTTTTAATGATTTCCTATTAACCATTCCCAATATTGCTGAAAAAAAAGTGCTAGACATTGGCTGTGCTTTTGGAACTCATCTGGCAATGGCTGCCCAATTAGGTTGTAACTCATGGGGCGTAGAATTATCAAGCCATGCGCGTGAAATAGCGTTATCGCGTCACGGCGATAAAATCCATGTTGTTGAAAATATAGCTAGTCTGCCTAAGTTAGAATTTGACCTGATTCTGATAATGGATGTCGTAGAGCATCTTCCTAATCCTTGTACTCTCTTCATCGAATTATTTTTGCATGGCGTAGTAGGTAAACACACTCAGTTTTTTATCACCACGCCTAATGCACGTTCAGCGGATGCAATAGTTAATCCTTCTGGCTGGATTTATCGTTATCCACCAGCACATCTGCTCTATTTTTCAGCTTATTCACTGGAGTTATTACTTACTAATTTAGGTTGTTCTGAAATTAACATTCAAGGTATCTACCCTACAGCCTCTCAAGAAATTCACAATTATCCTGATGAAAGTAATCTATTTAACCAAAGTTTTATACACAATGCGGGGTTAATGTGTATTGCGAAAGGATTCGATACTTTCTTGTATAAGTATCTAACCTCTTTTAAAGATACTCGTTCTACTGAGATAGTAAAACTGTACCAAGAAGTTTGTTTTCTTCAGAAAAAGCCAACACAAAAATATATATTAGCCATACAAAAACATATGTTGGACGAACAACATCTGAACGATATCATTAAAATAACAGAACTTGAGCTTAAAAAAAATAGGGCCGAAATTTTAAGATTACATAGTTCAAGATGGTACAAATTAGGATGTGCGTTGCGAGTACGCCCGATAACAGTGCGTCATATTATTCATATATTTTCTTTAATTATTGGACTTATTACTACCCATAAATCCCCAGTAGATACTACTCCGAATATTTGCCGATCTTTTTTACTAAAAATATATAAATTTTTCTTGATTCTGTATTCGTTAAGAAATAGTGGAAATCGTCAGGCATTTCTAAAAGCACTGAATGAGTATTGGAATGGTGTCGCAAAGCCTCAGCTAATGCCAATATTAGCCGATGCAACCAAGTCACCTTATAACGCTGAACTATTATCAAAAAATGATGCTACGATACTGCTAGTCGTGCATGAGTTTTCTCGTACTGGTGCGCCTTATGCTGTGTTGTATCTAGCTCGCGCTCTTTTCTCTCTCTATGGTATACGACCTGCGATCATTTCCCCCGAGGACGGTCCGATACGTGCAGAATTTGAACAAGAGGGATTTCCTACGGTTGTGGATACCATGTTGTTCAACTACCAAAATTACTCATCGGAAGCCTACGATTTCGTAGCAAGTTTTGAAAGGGTTATTGTATCGTCTCTGGCTTCTTTTGGTTTTATTAGTTCCTTCAGAGGGATAGGTAAACACTTAACATGGTGGATACATGAGACCAATGTGGGCTTTAGCTCGGTTGCAAACATAACTTCCAATTTACCTTTGATGTTTGCCGCCTGCGAATCTATATGGCTTTGTAGCCCTCTTTGTTTCCCTCTTGCTTTACAGTTTGCATCACAAGATAAACTGCACCTGCTACTTTACGGTTGTCCAGACACAGCTATATCACATCGCCCGCATCAATCAGGGAAAATTGTATTTTCTATTGTTGGGTCAGTAGAACGACGTAAAGGTCATGACATTTTTTTGAAGGCTGTTGAAAGGTTGCCTGAAGAGTTAAGATGCAAAGCTATTTTTCGTATCATTGGATCACCACTTTCCAATGATGAATCTACTTCTTTTTACAAAGAAGTGTGCGCCAAGGCTGCACTGATATTAGAGGTCGAGTGTGTTGAAAGCGTGCCACAAGATAAGCTACTAGAATTTTATGCAGAAAATGATGTATTGGTTTCCGCTTCACGAGATGATCCAATGCCTATTGTTGTTACTCAAGGGCTTATGTTCTCCAATGTCTGCCTATGTTCATCAGCCATAGGTCAGAGCCAATTACTAGAAAATGGTAAAGACAGTTTAATATTTACTAATGAGTCTGCTGAAGACCTTTCAGACAAAATGGCGTGGTTAATTCACAACCCAGATAAGTTAGCCTCTATCGGTGCGGCAGGGCGGAGTTTATATGAAAAATGCTTTCTTATGAGTAGTTTTGTCGACAACGTGGGAAAATTGTTATAAACCCAGCAATGAACTATAGGCAGTGTCTGTCATATTTGAAATTTATATAACTCAAAAGATATTGGACAAAACAACTCAATATGAATCGTTATTGAAATGTCTCCTTATCCACTGCCTTAAATTTTTTGAATACATTTGAGTTCGCAGTCCCTATCAAACCGCTCAGCATGGCAATATACCCCGTGAAAATATTACTCACCGTCCATCAATTTGTGCCTGATTATACGTCAGGCACAGAAGTTCTGGCGTTTAGCGTGGCAAAAGAATTGTTACGCCGTGGTCACCAAGTTTTTGTTTTTACCGGTTTTCCCGCCCAACATCTCGCTGAACCGATTTTATCCTATGACTCGCGCTTAGATCGCTATGAAATAGAGGGCATTTCGGTTTATCGCTACTATCACGCACTGCAACCCACCGCTGATCAGCCAATAGTCACGGAAATTGAATACGATAATCACTTGGCAACACGATTTTTTAGTGAAATTGTTCAAGAAGTACAGCCTGATATTATTCATTTTTTCCATCTTAGTCGGCTAGGTACTGGTTTGATTGATGTGGCAAATGCCCAAGAAATTCTGGCTTACTCAACACCGACCGATTTTTGGACGTTTTGTCTAACTAGCCAATTACTACTCGATGATGGTAGCCCATGCCAAGGTCCTAGTATGACTAGCGGCAATTGTGTTAAACATATTGCCATGCTCACTCAAGGTCCTCGCGCAAAAAAATACTTGCCGATGATTCCAACTCCTTTAGTTGATGTAGCACTTACATTGACTAAAAGTTTTCTACCGTCTCTTCATCCGTTAGGCTATGAAATACAGGCATTGGTTAATCGCCGTGCATTTAATGTAACGCGAGTAAATACCCTCAAAACTATCTTTTCGCCCAATCAATGGATGACTCAAATGTTGATACGCAATGGAGTCAACGCTGGGCTAATTCGACAATCCGCTTTTGGTATTGATATTGCGGGTTATGAATCGGAAAGCCAGAAACGAACAGGCGTGGCTCAAACTATTGGTTTTGTGGGTACGTTGTTACCGCATAAAGGTTGCCATATTTTGATTCAGGCATTTAAACAACTGAATCTACCGAATCTTCGACTGAAAATTTACGGCAACTACAACCAACCACCTGATTATTCGCCTGAATATTGTGCTGAACTGCAAGCCTTGGCAGACAATAGTGAAGCTATCGAATTTTGCGGTACATTTCCAAATACTCAAATCGCCGCCGTATTAAATGGTTTAGATGTGTTAGTCGTTCCTTCATTGTGGTTTGAAAATACGCCTCTGGTGGTCTATTCTGCTTTTGCCGCACATTGTCCTGTCGTCGCCTCAGATTTTCCAGGTATGTCAGAAGTCGTGTTACATGAGCAAAATGGCTTAGTGTTTCCTGCGGGCGATATTGATGCGTTGGCTGAACACTTACGCTCATTAGCCACTGAGCCTCATTTATTAGCGAATTTGAGTGCAGGTTGTAAACCGCCTAAGTCTATCGCGGCGTATGTTGATGAATTGGAATCAACTTATCAAGCGGATTTAACGAGTAAAACTTAGATTATCAATCAAACGCGTTTTACCCAGTTTTGCTGCGGTTAACAACACTAACTCGGTATCATCAAGCTGGGCAGATGCTAAATCGTTACTACGGCACACACGAAAATAATCAGGCTGAAAACCTGCTTGCTGTAATGCCAATAAGGCTTGCTGTTCTACGTTGGCATAATCACCATTACCCGCTAAAATCGCCTCACGCGCTTGACATAAAACCTGATACAACACATGCGCGGTTTGTCGTTGTTCTGGCGTTAAATAACCATTCCTAGAACTCATGGCTAAGCCATTAGTTTCGCGCACAGTTTCGATGCCGATAATCTCTACAGGCATATTCAAATCTTTTACCATCGTGCGAATGACTGCCAATTGTTGAAAATCTTTTAGCCCAAATAAAGCAATGTCTGGTTGTACCATATTGAATAATTTACACACTACGGTCGCCACACCATCAAAATGCCCTACTCGTGACGCACCACAATACAATTCAGATAATCCTGTCACGCTCACCACAGTTTTAGCATGGGGCGAATACATTTCAAGCACTGTCGGCTGAAAGACTACATCGGTCGCTATGGCACGGAGTTTGTCTTGGTCTTGTGCTTCGGTACGCGGATAACTGTCAAAATCTTCACCGACTCCAAACTGAGTGGGATTGACAAAAATACTCACCACCACTTTATCTGCTTTTTCTTTAGCGGCTTTGACTAACTGACAATGCCCTGCATGTAAATTGCCCATAGTGGGAACAAAAGCGATACGTTCACCTGCGGCTTTCCAAGTGTGAATAAGAACGCGTAATGCGTCTACGGTATTAACTATGTGCATTTAAAAACTGTGTTCAGAGGTGGGAAATTGACGTTGTTTGACAGCTAATTGATAAGCGGCAATAGCATCGCTAATGCTGTTGGTTTCCAGCATAAAGTTTTTAGAAAACCGTGGTGATTTACCAATACTAATGCCTAGCATATCGTAAAGCACTAACACTTGCCCGTCACAATCTATGCCTGCACCGATACCTATCACAGGTATGGTTAATTCATCGCTGATGGTTTTAGCAAGCGCGGCTGGCACACATTCCAAGACTAACAAACTCGCGCCCGCTTGCTGAAGTTGGTGCGCATTTTCAAGTATTTTATCGGCATCAGCTGTGGTTTTTCCCTGTACTTTATAAGTACCAAGTTGGTTAATTTGTTGTGGTAATAACCCTAAATGCCCACAGACAGGAATACCTTGATCGACTAAAAAACGTGTAGTTTCTAGTCGCGCACCTTCTAATTTAACCATTTGTGCGCCGCTTTCCTGCATGAGTCGGGCAGCATTTTGCGCGGCACACAAGGCGTTTGGATAACTCATAAACGGCAAGTCGGCAATGATAAACGCTCGCCGTCGTGCTTGACTGACGCAACGGGTATGATAAACCATGTCGTTGACAGTGACAGGTAGCGTAGTTTGCTGTCCTTGTATGACCATGCCGAGTGAATCACCGACCAGCAATATATCAATACCAATTGCATCACATAAGGCACTGAAACTGGCATCATAAGCCGTTAAACAGGTGATTTTTTCGCCACGTTGTTTCATGGCAGTCATATCCTGTACTGTTAAGGTCTTTACTGTCGCGCCATAAAGTGCTTGATTCATGTCAAGTCAACCGTGTTAGCCCAGCTAACGGGCAGTTGTCCAGTAAATCAACCAGCTTGCCTTTGTCGGGAATATCAAGTTGTGGGGCAATTTCATAAAGTGGATATAACACAAACGCCCGTTCTGTTAGACCTGCGTGCGGCACGGTTAAATCAGGTAAAGCAATAACTTGATTGCCATACAATAATATATCTAAATCCAAGGTTCTCGCACCCCAGCGTTCCCCTCTAACGCGCCCATGACTGTTTTCAATGGTTTGTAATGCACGCAATAACTCAATAGGAGATAGATCGGTTGCTACTGCCATGACTGCATTGACATAATCAGGTTGGTCTTGTGGCCCCATCGGTGCGCTTTTATAAAGACTAGAAAACGCTTGCTCATTGATACACGCTAGGGCAGCAATCGCGGCACGGGCTGAATGGATTTGTTCACTGGGATTTTGTAGGTTACTGCCTAAACCGATGTAAGCAATAACCGTTGTTGATGTTGAGTTGTGCATAATTAAACGGGCGTAACGAGATAATTAATCGGCACTCGCCGCATTATTAGTGGTTTTTTTACGGTAGTTTCTTTTGCGAGGCGCATTGCTGGTTTTAGTTTTACGCGGTGGAGCAGTCATTTTACGTTGTTCATTTTCATTGGCGTTTTGATAGATTTCCCACCATTTGGCTAATTCAAGATCGGCACCACCTGTTTGGGCGCGTAATAATAGGAAATCATACGCGGCTCTAAAACGTGGATGGGTAATGAGTCGGCTAGGTTTAGAACCAACACAAACATTGAATTTGGGTTGTAAACTCCACACTTCACGCATGGCTAACGTGATATGACGCGGTAACGCGGTGCTTTTTACCTGCATAGCAATGACTTCGTTAGCGGCTTCTTGATACGCTATAAATTCAGGTAAACCTTTTGCTAGTTTTTGTTTGGCGCGTATTTGTACTGCATCCCATAAAAATGCGGCAAATAAAAAATATGCCGTAACAGTTTTACCTTCAGCGATGCGATTGTCAGAATTTTCTAAGGCTTTAATCAGTAATAATCGAGGAAAACCTTCCTCTTCAACGGCTAAGCTGTTTTCTGTGGCAGGAAATAGCACTTGAAACAGCCCGTAGTGTCTGAGCATTTCAAAAGTTTGTAATGCGTAACCTGACAAAAACAATTTTAACGCTTCATCATATAGTCGTGCGGCGGGAATATTCGCTAATAGTGGTGCGACATAGTGAATGGATTTTTCACAATCAGGATGGATATGAAAGCCCAATTTGACCGCAAAGCGTACGGCGCGTAGCATTCGTACGGGGTCTTCACGAAACCGCGTTTCAGGATTGCCAATCAAACGAAGTATTCCCGTTTTATGGTCTGCCATGCCGCCTGTGTAATCGACAACAGAAAAGTCTTTGATGTTGTAGTACAAAGCATTAACAGTAAAATCACGCCGCCATACGTCTTCTTCAATCGTCCCGTAAACATTATCGCGCAACAACCGCCCTTCTTTACTGAGAACTTGATCGTCATTTCGTGCTTCGCTTGCACCACGAAAGGTAGCAACTTCAATCACTTCACGTCCAAAATGCACATGAGCAAGTCGAAATCGCCGACCAATAAGGCGGCAATTGCGAAACACTTTCCGCACTTGTTCAGGGTCGGCATTGGTCACGACATCAAAATCTTTAGGTTCACGCCCTAGTAATAAGTCACGCACACAGCCACCGACTAAATACGCATCAAAGCCGTCTTTTTGCAGTCGATACAACACCTTGAGTGCGTTTTCACTGATTTGCTTGCGTGAAATAGAATGCTCTGAGCGCGTATAAATATTAACGCTACTCTGCTGCTCAATGACTGGCTCAGCTTCATTTTTAGCTGAGTTAATAATTTTTTTGAAAAAGTTTAAAATGACTGATAACCCTGTCTGTTTTGCCATGTTTTTATAATCATATCATTTCAATCAATTCTAGCCCAATCAATAGACCAGTTTTCTTCTATAAAAGGTATAGCTAGAATATACCAACTGCACACATAGATGATTGTTTTTATTTAAACGCTAGTTTACTGATGCTAACTTTAGCCTTTATAATTCGATTTCTTCTATGTTAGAAGAAGCACTGAGAGTTAGCGATGCCCTTCCAAACGCTTGGCGAATGTTAGTAGACTGAGATAGTTTATTTATTACAGCCGTTTGTAATGCAGCGTTTAGATAAACGCATAAATACTTTTATTTTTATATGGGCTTCATAACTATAGTAGAATCAACGCGCCGACTTCCATCCGCTCAGCGGATAAAAAGTCTAGCTACCCTAATTTAACGCACTTGTCTGGATTGTTATGTTCAAAAAAATTCTTAATGCTCTGATTGACCATCCTGTCTTAACCAGCCTTTTTGTGGCAGATTTTGGCATTCTGTTATTTCACAGACCACCCTTTTTCTTCTCACTCCTTATGCTAGGCGCATTAATGGCAATGTGTCTGTATTTTGGTCAAAAATTAGCCTTATTCAACGATAATTAATTGTCTAAAAATGCTGATAACCTTTCAAAACTAGGTGCTGATACGCCATCAGCACCTAGTTTTTTATGCCGATTGGCAGTCGTTGTTTACGATTTTCTTTTACTCATTGCTGTATTATTTTTAGCAACCGCGCTATTACTCCCCTTTAATGCAGGTGAGGCGTTCACTCGAGAACAAATTTTTTATCCTATTTACCTGCTGATGGTGAGCTTTCTTTTTTATGGGTGGTTCTGGACGCATGGTGGACAAACATTGGGCTTGCGTGCGTGGAAAGTAAAGGTATTAACCGTTAATCAACAACCGATTAGCTGGACTCAAGCGTTAGTGCGTTTTACCACGGCTTTTGCTTCCTGCGGTCTAGGTTTGTTATGGATACTGGTAGACAAACATCGGTGGAGTTGGCATGATCATTTATCTAAAACAGCGGTGTTTTTTGACACAAAAAAATAAAAATGTAGATTTTTATCTGCAATAACTTGTCTGACTCAATAACGCTATGAATAATCCTTTGTTAATAAACGCCCCCCTGCCCTTATTTTCACAAATAAAACCTGAACACGTTGAACCGGCTATTGATGAACTATTAGCTGAAGCGCGTTCGGTAGTTGAGCAACAATTACAAACGAGAAAAAATTACTCGTGGGAAAAGCTCATACAACCCTTAGATGATGTTGAAAACAAACTACACAAAGCATGGTCGCCCGTCAGTCATCTGAATGCAGTATTGAACAGCGAAGAACTCCGCGCCGCTTATAATGCTTGTTTACCTAAACTCAGCGATTACGCGACCGAAATGGGGCAGCACAAAGCCTTGTTCAACGCTTATCGAATGATTGCTAAAAGCACGGAATTTGCCAGTTTTGATATAGCGCAACAAAAAATTATTCGTAACGCGTTAAGAGATTTCAGATTATCAGGCATTGATTTGACAGAAGCACAAAAGCACCGCTACAAAGAAATTGCTCAAGAATTATCTCATTTTACCAGTCGATACGAAGAAAATGTCCTCGATGCCACCAATGCGTGGAGTAAACTCATCTCTCACAAAGCAGACTTAGCAGGTCTGCCCGAATCAGCATTGGCTCAGGCAAAACAAACTGCGCAAAGTCGTGGTGAAGATGGCTGGATGATTACCCTACAATTCCCCTCCTATCTTGCTGTGATGACCTATGCAGACGATTGGAATTTACGCCGAGAGCATTACGAAGCCTTTACCACCCGTGCTTCAGACCAAGGTCCGCAATATCCTGAAAAGGATTTTGATAACACCCCCATCATGGAACGCATTTTAGCATTACGCCATGAAAAGGCTCAACTGTTAGGTTTCAACAATTACGCCGAATTGTCGCTTGCCACCAAAATGGCAAACAAACCTGAAGAAGTCATGGCTTTTCTGGAAGACTTAGCTGCTAAATCGTGGCGACAAGCGCGTAATGATCTTATCGAACTGAAAGAATTCGCTTTGCAACAGTATAATTTTGGCGATCTTGAACCGTGGGATATTGGCTATTACAGCGAAAAAATGCGCCAATATAAATACAAATTGTCGCAAGAAGAAGTTAAAAACTATTTCCCCATTACCCGTGTACTGACTGGTTTATTTGCCATTGTTGAAAAACTATACGGTTTACAAATTACAGAAATCAGCGATTTTGACAGTTGGCATCCTGACGCACGCTTCTTTTCAATTCACGATAAAAACGGCGAACTACGCGGACAGTTTTATCTTGACATGTATGCGCGTGAACATAAACGCGGTGGCGCGTGGATGGATGATTGCGTAGGACGTAGAAAAGTCGATGACGTAGTACAAACGCCTGTCGCTTATTTAGTCTGTAATTTTACCCCGCCGACAGGTGATGAACCCGCATTACTGACGCATGATGAAGTGACCACGCTGTTTCATGAATTCGGTCATGGCTTGCATCATTTACTCACGCAAGTTGATTACCTAGGCGTATCAGGCATTAACGGCGTGGAATGGGATGCCGTTGAACTGCCTAGCCAATTCATGGAAAACTGGTGTTGGGAACAACAAGCCTTAGCACTCATGTCAGGGCATTATCAAACAGGCGAGCCTTTGCCTGATGAGTTGTTTCAGAAAATGATTGCGGCAAAAAACTTCCAATCAGGCATGATGATGGTAAGACAACTGGAATTCAGCCTCTTTGATTTTAGAATTTACCGTGATTTTGACCCAGAAAAAGGCGGGCGTATCTACGACACCTTAGAAAAAGTCAGATCACAAGTAGCCGTCATGCCTATGCCTAAATTTAATCGCTTTGCTCATAGCTTCTCGCATATTTTCGCAGGCGGCTACGCGGCAGGCTATTACAGCTATAAATGGGCAGAAGTGCTATCCAGTGATGCGTACTCTTTATTTGAAGAAAAGGGAATTTTCGATACCGAAACAGGGAAAGCATTTTTAAACAACATCCTTGAAAAAGGCGGTAGTGAAGATGCCATGAACTTATTTATTAAGTTTCGCGGACGTAAACCCAACATTGACGCACTGCTTAGACATAACGGCATTGAAGCATGAAATACCGTGACTTACGCGATTTCATCACCCAACTGGAAAAACAAGGTGAACTCAAACGTATCACTATCCCTGTTGATCCCTATCTGGAAATGACGGAAATTTGTGATCGCGTCCTCAAACAACAAGGTCCCGCTCTGTTGTTCGAAAACCCTACAGGCTACAATATTCCTGTATTAGCCAATTTATTTGGCACACCGCGCCGTGTCGCTATGGGCATGGGTGCAGAATCTATTACTGAATTGCGAGGCATTGGCGAATTGCTTGCCACACTAAAAGAGCCAGAACCCCCTAAAGGCATGAAAGATGCGTGGGAAAAATTTCCCGTGTATAAACAAGTGCTGAATATGGCTCCTAAACTGGTCAGTAACCCACCCTGTCAAGAATTGGTTAGAGTCGGCGATGAAATTGATTTAAGCGTCTATCCAATACAAACCTGTTGGCCCGATGATGCCGCGCCGCTTATTACTTGGCCGTTAGTGATTACTAAAGGACCGCATAAACAACGACAAAACCTAGGTATTTATCGCCAACAAGTCATAGGAAAAAACAAAGTTATTATGCGCTGGTTGGCGCATCGTGGCGGCGCGTTAGATTTTAGAGAGTTTCAACTCGCCCATCCGAATCAACCATTTCCTGTGGCGGTCGCCTTAGGTGCTGACCCTGCCACTATTCTTGCCGCTGTTACGCCTGTACCTGATACCTTGTCAGAATATGCCTTTGCAGGTTTATTGCGTGGCAGTAAAACTGAAGTCGCCAACTGCTTACTGAGTGATTTACAAGTTCCTGCCAGTGCAGAAATTGTCTTGGAAGGTTTTATTTACCCCAATGAAACCGCACCTGAAGGTCCTTTCGGCGATCACACAGGCTATTACAATGAAATTGGTGAATTTCCCGTATTCACCGTGGAACGCATTACTCAACGTTACGCGCCGATTTATCACAGCACTTACACAGGCAAACCACCCGATGAACCTGCCATTTTAGGCGTAGCGTTAAATGAAGTTTTTGTGCCAATATTACAAAAACAATTCCCTGAAATTGTCGATTTTTACTTACCGCCTGAAGGCTGTTCGTATCGCATGGCAGTCATCAGCATGAAAAAGCAATATGCAGGTCATGCTAAACGGGTGATGTTAGGCACTTGGTCATATTTACGGCAATTCATGTACACCAAATTTGTCATTGTCGTCGATGATGATATTGATGTCCGTAACTGGCAAGAAGTGATTTGGGCAATTACTACGCGTATGGACCCTGCCCGTGATTTAACTATTTTAGAAAACACTCCGATTGATTATTTAGATTTTGCTTCACCCGTCTCAGGCTTAGGTTCAAAAGTCGGTTTTGATGCGACGAATAAGTGGGAAGGCGAAACCACCCGCGAATGGGGCAGAACCATCGTCATGTCACCTGATATTATTCAACGCGTTGATGCGATGTGGGAATCGTTGTTTTAGCAATCTTTTATACCGCTTTTTAGCGTGATAAAGAACTATCGAAGTGAAATCCATCGCATATTCAATGTAATGGGTTTTGACTTTAATTTTTATAATTCTTAGTGGTTTTTGTAGTTAGCTTGGATGTTGCTTGTTTACCCATTGATTGGCAAACAAGCAACATCCTTTCCAATACTGCCTTTTGCCTATGGGCTTCTTCTAGCTCCATGCGTAATAGTCTAACAGTCGCCTCGGCTTTGTCCGCTTTTATTCGTAAGGCTATTAGCTCATTTTGCTGGTCTGCTTTAACTTTATTGCAATAATCATTAGCCGCTTTCCACATCAAAAGCGTAGCTTTCTGACCTATAGCAGTTATTTCAGTACGCAAGTCATTTATCTCCTGCGTATTACATACCGCTCTGGTTTCCTTCCACTGTTTCAGAAAAGGGTTAATTGTTGAAAAACTACCACCACCTAATTCACTTCGCACGCGTACCAATGTTGGCTTAATACCTTGTTCAGCTAATTGATTACATATAGAAGTTACGCATTGACAGAGGGTGTAGGCTATGTATTTTGAACGCACCGAAGCCAAAGAAAGTTGGCAAATAATGATAAGAGAAAGCAGCCGCCCAACGG
>WSSedA1B3DRAFT_1000315_pt1 | contig 14084 bp, 9 predicted proteins | sample WetSurSiteA1Bulk_FD_9468 | JGI IMG/M metagenome (IMG submission 9468)
CATTTCAATTTGCGACAGTCCAAATTCCTTCATAATCAGGGGCGCAGCAGTAGATACGTTAACACGGCAAATATATCCTGCTGTTGCAGTCGCACATAACATGAAAACTATAGGCCAGGGTCTGTTTGAAAAAATTTTCATAACCTTTTATGCATAAGAATCTCAGATGCCCCGTCAATAATATAATCCTTTAGTTCGCCGGTGGCCTGATAGCCAAATTTTTCATAAAGATGCCGGGCTCTGTGATTAAATGATGATACACAAATAAATATATGCCGGGAGTTTTTCCTGAAAAAATCATCCGCAAAGGATAGGAGCTTTGTCCCTATCCCCTGTCCTCTGAATTCCGGATATACTGCTATCGATTTAATATACGGGGATCCGGCAATACCTCTCGGATCCAGAATTATTATCCCTGCCGGTATGTCATTTTTATTTGCAATAAATAACATAAATTCCGGATCATGGCAGGTCTTTCTGCATTGCTCTTCGTTTATGCGGAGCGTAATCCATGGTTCTGAGGTTGCCAGAAGATGAGCCGCAAAATCTTTCTCCTGGTCACTTGCCAGATGGAAATCAATTTTTTCCATAAAATTCCTTCCTGGTTAATAAACATTTCCCGGTTTCAATAAGAAGTTAAATTAGAAAAAAATGAAATGTGTTTTATATTTAAGTAAATTTAAAATTATATAGAACGATTAATTGCCAAATGAACAAAAAACTCTCAATTATATTATTGTTGCTCTCTCAGGCACTGGCTGCACAGGAAATTACTTGGCCAGAGGTGACCAGAGAAAACAAACCCTGGACACGATGGTGGTGGCCGGGAAGCATTGTAACACCTTCCGATATCACAGCTGCCATGGAAAAATATCACACCGCAGGTCTCGGAGGAATGGAAATTGCAGTTATTTATGGCGTCAAAGGGGAGGAAGATAAATCTATTAATTATCTGTCACCCAAGTGGATGGACATGCTAACTCATACACTCAGAGAAGCAGATCGTCTTGATCTGGGGATTGAACTCGCAAATGCATCCGGGTGGCCCTTCGGAGGTCCCTGGGTTGATCCTGCGGATGCTTGCAAGAACATTAATTTTAAAACTTATTACCTTAAAGGCGGAGAGTCGCTCGTTGAAAAGATCGAATTTATCCAGCAAGCCCTTGTCAGACCTGTAGGAGAAAAGCCTGACATTACAAAGCTCAAAGATCCTGTCGGTAAAAATGACAATCTCCAGCTTTATGCTCTTGATCAGATCAGGTTCGAAAAAACCTTGCCACTTAAAGAATTAATAGCATATTCCGACAGCGGACAGGTAGCTAATCTTACCAGAAATGTAAATACCGAAGGAAAACTTGAATGGATTGCTCCTTCAGGAAGCTGGACATTATACGCTCTTTTTGAAGGCTGGCATGGGAAACTGGTCGAACGGGCAGGCCCGGGAGGTGAAGGAGATGTGATTGATCATTTTTCAGGTCAGGCCGTAAAGAACTACCTGAATCATTTTGATGATATATTTAAGAACTATGATTTGAAATCCCTTCGCGGATATTTTAATGATTCATATGAGGTGGATGATGCATCTGGGCAGGCAAACTGGACCAATGATCTCTTTTATGAGTTTTATTTAAGAAGGGGTTATGACCTCAGAAATCACCTTCCGGCTCTTTTCCAGACTGATAATCCGGACAAGAATTCAAGGGTCCTCTCAGACTATCGTCAGACAATGTCCGACCTGATCCTTGAAAAATTCACCGTTAACTGGACCGAATGGGCTCACAGACAGGGCAAAACAACACGTGACCAGGCTCACGGTTCTCCGGGCAACATACTTGATCTGTACGCAGCTGCCGATATTCCTGAAACTGAAGGAAATGAACTAACGAGATTTAAATTCGCATCTTCAGCGGCAAATGTTACAGGGAAAATACTTGTATCATGTGAAGCAGCCACATGGCTTAATGAGCATTTTATCTCATCCCTGTCAGATGTTAAAAAAGCCGTTGATCAATTTTTCCTCGCCGGAATAAATCATGTATTTTATCATGGAACCTGTTTCTCCCCGATGAATGAGCCCTGGCCCGGATTTTTGTTTTATGCAGCGGTGGAGTTTACCCCTGCAAATCCCTTCTGGAACGATTTTAAGGCATTAAACAATTACGTTACAAGGGTACAATCTTTCATGCAGTCTGGTCGTCCGGATAACGACATACTTCTCTATTTTCCGATCGTTGACAGGTATGCAGATTATGGCAGGGGTATGCTTGAGCATTTTGACGGAATAAGTCCGTCGTTCGATGGAACTTCTTTTAAAACAGCTGCGGAAACAATGCTGGAGAAGGGATATTCTTATGATTTTATTTCAGATCTGCAGATTAAAAACACAGTATTCTACGAAAGTCTGCTACAGACTGAGGGTAATATTTATAAAACATTGATCCTGCCTCGCTGTAAATATATTCCGGTTGAAACATTTTCACAAATACTCAGACTGGCTAATGAAGGAGCAAAAATCATAGTTTATGGGAACCTTCCTGAGAATATATCGGGATGGGGAGATAAAGATGAAAAAACTCTGTTTTTTGAGAAACTGAAAGAAAGCCTAAACTTTTCCCAGACAAATAATCCTGAAGTGGTAAAAGCAATATATGGCAATGGAATGATTATTTCGGGTGATGATCTTGAGCAACTTCTGGAATTTGCAGGCATTAAAAGGGAACCCATGACGGATAACGATTTTAATTTTATCCGACGGGAAACACCCGGAGGATTCACCTATTTTATAAACTACCTGGGTGAAAAAGCATTTGAAGGATGGATCCCTTTACAGGTAAAAGCTTCATCCGCAGCTATTTTTAATCCTATGACCGGGAACTACGGTATAGCTAAAAGCCGGGTGACAAATATTGGGAATATTGAGGTCTATGCCAGTCTGAACCCGGGTGAATCATTAATTATAATCACCACCGGAGAAAAATACACAGGTCAGAAATTCGAATACTATGATCAGGTATCTTCGCCGGTGAAGATAAATAGTAAGTGGAAGGTGGATTTTACAGAAGGAGGACCGGTACTTCCTGCTTCGAAAGAGATAGCTTCTCTTGTATCATGGACAGAATTCGGTGGTGATGATGTAAGAAACTTCTCAGGAACAGCAAAATATACTGTCACGTTTGATAAACCTTCAGGCAAAGCAGATGCCTGGACCCTGGACCTCGGAAAAGTGTGTGAGAGTGCAGCTGTCACTTTGAACGGCAAGGAGCTTGGTATTTTATTAGGTCCTGAATTTCAGATAACTATCGATAAAAAACTACTTGAATCAAAGAATACTCTGGAGATAAAAATCTCCAATCTGATGGCTAACAGAATTGCATTTATGGACAAGAACAATATTCCATGGAAGAGATTTTACAATGTAAATATGGCTGCCAGGTTAAAGCAGAACTCCAAAAACGGAATATTCGATGCATCGGCCTGGGAGCCCCGAGAGTCAGGGCTTCTGGGTCCGGTAACGCTGATTCCGTTAAAGAAAGTGAAGTAGCAGGGGCCAACCTTCGTCAAGGCTTCGGCTGGCAAAGCAAGGTTGGGGAGCAAGGGGCAAGAGAAAAATTCCCCCTTTGAAGGGGGCAGGGGGATGTAAAAGATTGCTTCCTACGCTTTGCGTGGTAGCAATGAACNAACTTTAATTGATAATTTTATTTTCCTCAAATATGAAACCAAGTAAAATGAACCGTCGATTATTCGTNAAGAATGCCTCAATTGCGGCTGCAGCCGTAACATTGACAGGAACAAAGGGATTAGCATCTTTTCCGCANGCAAAAAAGAACAAGCTACCACGCTGGAAGGGCTTTAATCTATTGGATTTCTTTTCTCCGGCTATTCCCCGNAATCCGGGATCGNACAANACGACNCAGGANGATGATCTGAAATGGATGGCTGACTGGGGATTCGATTTTGTAAGGATTCCTATGGCTTACCCTCGTTACCTTTCTTTCGACCGGACCCGTGATATTAAAAAGGATGAAGTTTGCAACTTCGATCCTAAAGTGCTTGAAGAGGTTGACCAGCTGATATTTATGGCAAACAATCACAAACTCCATGTAAGCCTTAATCTTCATCGTGGACCAGGTTACTGTATAAATGCGGGTTTTCATGAACCTTTCAACCTGTGGAAGGACAAGGAAGCCCAGGATGCCTTCTATTCCCATTGGGGAATGTGGGCAGAGCGATATAAAAATATCGATTCAGGTAAGTTGAGTTTTGATCTGCTTAATGAACCTGCTTTTATTGAGGACATGAATGATCAGTATGCGCAAAAAGTTCCGGTTCCTGGTGAAATTTACCGGAAGGTTGCAGAAGGAGCATCGAAAGTAATATGGAAAGCAAACAGGGATCGTCTCATAATTGCAGATGGCAACAGCGGTGGAAGTAATGTAATTCCTGAACTGACGGACCTTAATATAGCTCAGAGCTGCAGAGCTTATTACCCTCATTATGTATCACATTACCAGGCATCATGGGTATGGAAGGATCCGTCACAGGCCCCAATGCCGGTTTGGCCGGGAACCATCGATGGAAAACAGTTCGGACGGGTACAGCTTGAAGAGTTTTATAAACCATGGATTGAGCTTGTTGAAAAAGGAGTAGGAGTCCATTGCGGGGAAGGCGGATGTTATAACAAGACACCTCACCCGGTATTTCTCGCCTGGTTAGGAGATATACTTGATATACTTACTCTCCACAATATCGGGTATGCCCTATGGAATTTCAGGGGTGATTTCGGAATACTCGATTCACGGCGTACAGATATTGAATATACCGACTGGTACGGGCATAAACTCGACAGCAAGCTCCTCGGACTATTGAAGAAATACTAGTCATCTAAGGCCTGATACACCATCGCCTTGAACTTGTTCGATATTTCACCATGACTTAGAGGAGATTGCTGCATGAAAAGCAGACAAACCAGCCTCTCTTTCGGATCAGCCCAGTAGGTAGTTCCGAAATATCCTCCCCATGCAAAAGATCCTTCTGAAATACCTAAGACAGCCTGGCCTTCCTTTGTAGTTATTTCGAATCCAAGACCAAACTTGTCCCTGCCAAGATCAAGGTTACCTATCTGGTTTGATGTCATTAATTCTACGGTCCGTCTTGAGAGTATTCTGTGCCCGTTATAGACTCCATGATTCAACATCATCTGAAGAAAGACCGCATAATCTTTTGTCGTTGAACTCAGTCCGGCACCTCCTGAATAATAGGTTCCCTTTAACAAGGGATAATTAGCGAATTCCTGTGGTATCGAAGTGACATGATGTTCAGCATCTTCTGTGTTTACTTTTACCAGTCTTCCGTGTTTTTCGGCGGGCAGATAGAACCAAGTATCACTCATACCCAGAGGATCGAAAATGTGCGTTTTAAGGTACTGATCAAGTTTTTCTCCTGAAATAATCTCAACAAGATAACCGATCACATCTACGTTTAATCCATAAGTGAATTTTTCCCCGGGCTGATGGACCAGGGGCTGCTTTCCCAGGAGTTTAATATCTTCTCCTATTGTGATTCTGTCATTTCCGAAGCCGCCGGTAAAACCAGCTTTAGAATAGATTGCATTCATTATCGGGGATCCAATACCAGCATAATCAATCCCGGATGTGTGGGTCAGAAGATCTCTGATTGTCACCTGCCTTTTTGCAGGAACAGTAGTAAAAGTGGTATCTTTCTCATTATACTTATCGAGAACCATTGGATTGGCAAACTCAGGAATATATCTGGAGACAGGATCATCAAGAAGAAATTTCCCCTCCTCAAACAACATCATAAGGCCGACGCTTACAATTGCTTTCGTCTGGGAAGCAATGCGGAAAATGGCATCAGTTTGCATCGGGGATTTATTTTCAAGGTCGCTGACTCCAAACGATCTGTTATAAATAATTTTCCCATCGCGTACAATTAAACCGACAACTCCCGCAATCCACCGGTCTCTAATGCTTTGTATAAGCATGGTATCTATCCTGTTAAGCCGTTCTGCAGATACCTGAACTGATGCAGGAGTTGAGACTTTTAATACTTTAATGTCATTTTCATGTGAACAAGACGAGGTTAAGAACATAACCAGAATCAACTGAAGAAAGAGTGTTTTTTTCATAATGGACTAAGTTTATTGGTTTTATTCTCTGTGAGCCTCTGTGGTTCCTCTGTGGACCTCTGTGTAAAAAAAGAAAATTAAGAACTTACACGGAGTGATACAGAGAAGTCACAGAGAGACACGGAGGAGATTATTTCAATTTATACATTTCCGATCCGGCAAGCAGGAAGCACCCTAATCCGAAATCCTCAAAATTCGGCACAATATCATAACCGACCGGTTGGCTGTCGGAAGGCTGTTTTCCAGTTCCCTGAACATACCCCAGAAAGCCGCTGGGATGAAGTGATTCCGTTACCAGTGCGGTCCACGCCTTATTAACGACCGGAAGATATTTCTTTTCGCTTATCAAGCCACTGTTTATACACCATGCCATCGCATAGGTGAATAATGCTGTTCCTGTCGTCTCCTTGCCTCCGAAGTCCGAAGGATCGAGAAGACTGACATTCCAGAAACCGTCATCACGCTGGACTCCTGCAAGAGCATTGAACATATCTTTAAGCGTTTTCACATACTCTTTTCTGTATGGAGAGTCGTCAGGCAGAAATTCAATAGTCCTGACTAGAGCAGCAACAACCCACCCGTTACCTCTTGACCAGTAACAACCCTTCCCGTTTGGTTCGCTATATGGAGGATCAAAATCTTTGTCGCGCCACCATAAATGGTCTTTTGGGCTATAAAGACCATTGTTCCCTTGTTTGAGCTTTGTAAATAAGTACATTTCATGTGCCCGTGTGAAGTACCTGTTATCCTTATATACATGTCCGAGTCTTGCAAAAACCGGCATCGACATATGTATTGCGTCAACCCAGCTCCAGTCATCGATTTTATCAGTTGCAAGCATGTTATCAATGCATGCTTTGATGTCTTTTATAAGATCTTCTTTTGAAGGATCCATCAGATAAAGGTCGATATATGTCTGACCACAGCATTGATCATCTCCGTTGCGGGTCTGGATACCGTTGCGCAATCCCCAATTATGAAATTCACCCCAGCTTTTTGCATAATTAAGGTATTCCGGATCCGGATTAAGTTTATAAAGAGCTATTAAACCTTCGTAATATGTGCCGCGTGTCCAGATGTTACTTGGACGACGTTCCCTTTCGGTGATAATAGTTTTACCAGCATCCGGCCATTTTTCCATGAAGTATTTGTTGGCCAGTACCATAGCTGACATAGTTCTATCCTTTGGAACAGACTGGCCTGAGAGGGAGATTGGAAGGAGGATTAATATGCAAAAAAGAACATTTATAGGTTTGATTTTGCTAATTGTATTCATTTCTCCACCTTACTTAATAAAAACTCCGTCAGATTCTCTGCAGCCTTACGGTTCTGGAAGCTTTCCGGAAGTCTGTCATGATCGATGTATTCATTATAAATCCATGGATCCCCAATTGCAAAAACATATCCTTTACCATAACTGCTTTCCGCAACAAGCACTTTCCCGTTCTCGGTGAGAATTGCCCTGGCATCACCGGAAACTCTGATATCCGAAACTTCTTTAATATAAATCTTGGAAACTCCTCTGAAAAGAGGGTGATCAGGCAGATTAGTGCTGGCTCCGGTCTCAAACTCTGTGCCTGTAACAGGATGAAGAGTTACATGATTAAAGGACATCCCGAAATTATTCATTAACTGATTAAGGTGGGTAAATTCACAATTCGGGGCGTCATTGGCCAGAACAGCCAGAACACCACCCTTCTTAACCCATTTCTTAATAGCCTTGATATCATCACTCATTATGTAATTAGGTGATTTTGATTCGGTGGAAGTATCAGGATCAACAATTATGTAAACATCAATGGCTTTCAGTACAGAGGCTGAAGGCTTTTCTATTGTTGTGATTTTAGCTCCATTTGATGTAAATATCTCACCCCATCTGGAGTACCCGCTCCATTCAGTATCGGACCACAAATAATGAAAAGGCTGGCCGGTTTTCGTATTCGTCTCACGGTTGAACCAGTTATCAAGTCCCACGACGGGCTGGGCAAATGAATTCTGAGATGCCAATCCAGTGAAAAGGAATAAAAAAATTATTAATTGATGCCATTGAGTTTTATGATTTTGCATGATCTTATCGGTTTTTCTTTCAAAAATAAGAAACATTAATTAAAATTTATATCTTTCAACTGCTTAGACTGGATTTTAAATTTAAGATTGGATGAAAAATAAGATCTTTACTTTTACAGCAGCATTTTTACTCCTGATCTCAGGATGTAAAAGCAACCAGCAATGGAAAAACCTTATAGGAAATGACCCGGGCAATTGGGAACAGCTAAACGGGACTGCTCCTTTTGAACTGAAAAATGGTGAGATTGTCGGTACTACGGTTTTGAGCACACCCAATTCATTTCTTTGTACAAAGGAAAAATACAGTGACTTTATTCTGGAGTTTGATACCTGGTTTGACCCTCAAATGAATTCAGGAGTTCAAATCCGAAGTGAAAGCAGAGCTGATTATCAGGATGGAAGAGTACATGGTTATCAGGTTGAAATGGATCCTTCGGCCCGTGCTTGGTCGGGAGGTATTTATGATGAAGCAAGGAGAGGCTGGTTGTACACACTTGATAAAAATCCTGCGGGACAGAAAGCTCTGAAAGTTGGTGAATGGAACCATTACAGGGTCGAGACTATAGGTAATTCCATCAGGACATGGGTCAACGGGGTCCCATGTGCCGATTTGATTGATGAAATGACTCCTTCAGGTTTCATAGGACTTCAGGTTCATAGCATTGGGAACGACTCAACAAAAACAGGGCTTCAGGTCAAATGGAAAAACATCAGAATTATAACAGAGGATGTTAAACAATATTCCACACCTTATGAACCAGTGATACCCCAGACCAGCTTTCTTGATAATAGACTCACTGAACGGGAAGAAGCCGATGGATGGAAGCTTCTTTTTGACGGATCAACATCCGCAGGCTGGGTGAATGCTAAAACAAAAAGTTTCCCATCATCAGGATGGGAAATAGCCGACGGAGTACTGAGCTTAAATCCGGAAAAAAAGGGAGTCAACGGAGGCGGAGATATCGTAACAGTTGATAAATACGAAAATTTTGAACTGATCGTCGATTTCCTGTATTCAACAGGAGGAAACAGCGGAATAAAATATTTTGTAGATACTGAATCAGATAACGGAGCACTGTCATCTATAGGATGTGAATATCAAATACTTGACGACATAAATCATCCTGATGCAAAGGCAGGTTTTGAAGGGAACAGGACACTTGCCGGACTTTATGATCTTATTGCTCCGAAAAACAAGCGTGATAACGGTCCAGGCAGCTGGAACCGTGCGACTATTGTCGTCAACGGCAGCAAGGTCCAGCATTGGCTGAATGGATTTATGACTGTGGAATATGAAAGGGGCACCCCTGAATGGAGAGAACTTGTTGCAAAAAGTAAATTCAAAGATTTCAAAGGGTTTGGTGAAGCCAGGGAAGGAAGGATCCTTTTGCAGGATCATGGAAATGAAGTTTCATTCAAAAATATAAAGATCAGAGAGTTCTAACCTCACCTGGTTTTTTTACCTCTCCCCAACCCCTTCCCCTAAGGGGATGAGGTCAGTTCCCTGGGCTGAAGTGACCGGGGAACAAGGTATTCCAGAATTTTTCATAACTTTGATCTGGCTATTATTAAAACTGTGGTTTATTCATTAAGTTCACTTAAACAGGATATCATGAAAAACCTTATAATGCTTTTAATATTTGCAGGATGTTTTTTAGCTTTTTCCTGCGGTGAAAAAGAATCTGAACGCTTCAAGCTGCTTACCGGGCCGATATGGGATCCAGATAGCCTTCTGGCAAATGGCATTGATGCAAGTGGTCCAGGTGGAATTCTGACCGATTTTCTGGGGGATGCAAAATTCAATACAGATGGCACCGGGTATTTTGGGAATTATACAGGAGAGTGGATGTTCAACTCTGATGAGACTGAACTGGTAATTACATCAGACTCACTCCCAATACCTGTGATTGCCGATATAAAAGAATTGACCAGCATATCACTGAAACTGACCACTGTAATGCCTAATCCTGTTAATATCCAGAACCCTTATAATATCAGGATGACATTTAAGGCAAAATGATGCGTTACATCATTACAGCTATAATCTTTTTTGTTTCTTCAATTGCATATATCGCTGAAAGTCAGGGTGTCGTCAGAGGTAAAATAACGGACAAAAACACCGGTGAACCGGTCCCCGGAGCGTATATCCTTTATGGAAAACATCTTGGCACTACCAGCGACGCCAACGGTTTTTACAGCATTAATTTAAATACCGGCAAACAATCAGTCACATTTCAATTTACTGGTTACGAGTCTATCAGTATAGAACCTATTATCCCGGCAAATGATACCCTCGAGTTAAATATCGAGATGGAAATGAAGATCAGGGAGATAGACCAGATCGTGGTGAGCGCCGATAAGATTGAAAAAAGGGTTGCTGAACTTTCCGTTTCGACAAATATTATCAAACCATCAATATTATCAGATTATCACATTACAGATGCTCAGGAAATCATTAATAAAACGTCCGGAATTGAGGTGATGGATGGGCAGGCTTCAATCAGGGGAGGCAGCGGTTTCAGCTATGGAGCCGGAAGCAGGGTTCTTGCACTTATCGATGGACTTCCGATGTTGTCGGCTGATGCTGGAAATATTAAATGGCAATATTTGCCGATGGAGAACCTTTCCCAGATTGAAATCATAAAAGGGGCTTCATCAGTGCTATATGGATCTTCAGCACTGAACGGCATAATAAATTTCCGTACTGCCGATGCTTCAAATATTCCTGTTACTCAATTCTTTGCAGAAGCAGGAATATTTGATAAACCGAAAAACAAAAACTGGGTATGGTGGGATACTCCAAGATTATTCTCAACCACTTCATTTTCTCATTTGCAAAAATTCGGGAAAACCGATTTCGGGATCGGTGCAAACCTTTTTCTTGATCAGGGTTACAGAAGGCTCAATGACGAAAAACTGGCACGTGTCAATTTAAAGATAAAGCATTTCAGCAAAAAGATCGAAGGCTTGAATTATGGTCTCAGCCTGAATTCAGGTTTTAATGTTAAACAGGACTTTGTACTCTGGGAGGATGCAGATACCGGAGCCCTGAAGCAGTCCCCTTCAACTGCACGTGTTTATCATGGTACATTTTTAACAGTTGACCCTTTTATCTCATTGAAAGAATCGGGGCATTACCAGCATGACCTGAGGATGAGGCTTCAGTCCACAACCAACAGATTACCGGAAAGTGAACAAAATAATAGTGATGCAATTTCAATTTATGCTGAATATCAGCTCTGGTACAGGCTATATGATTTTCTTGACCTTACTGCCGGTGTAATGGAGAACTACGGTAAAGTGAATTCGAATTTCTTCAACGATCATTCCAGTTTCAATATTGCCGGTTTTACGCAATTGGAAATACGACCGGTCAGCCGTCTCAAAGCTGTAGCTGGCCTGAGGATCGAAAACTATACCCTTGATGGAACAAGCGACGGGATAGTTCCTATCATCAGGGCAGGACTAAACTGGCAGGCTGCAGAATTTACTTTTCTCAGAGCTTCCTTTGGGCAGGGTTATCGTTACCCGTCAATGGCGGAAAAATTTGGTTCCACAACTCTCGGATCAATTAAAATAATACCTAATCCTGCCATCTTATCAGAATCGGGATGGAGCACGGAAGTCGGAATAAAACAGGGAGTTCCTTTAGGGAAGATGACTGGTCAGGCAGATTTTTCACTCTTCTTTCTTCAGAACTCCAACCTGATAGAATATATGTTCGGTATTTATCCCGAAGGACTGGGGTTCAGGGCTACAAATGTAGAACAGGCAAGAGTTTACGGACTAGAAATCGAATTACTGTTATCGCGTTCTATTGGTTCATTTCAAACCACAGCGAGCGGAGGCTATACATTCATGTATCCCATTGAGTATAATGAACTTACTCATGAGAATTCAGATGTATATCTGAAATACAGGAGAAAACACTCGGGAATAATATCTGTCGACACTCAATGGAAAAAGTTTAACCTGGGCCTGGGTTTATATATCAAATCAAAAATCCTGAATATAGATGAAGTGTTTCTTACTACTCCTATCCTGCCGGGTTTTGATGAATACTGGGCCGGACATAATACCGGCTACGGTGCCCTGGATGTAAGCATGGGATACAGAATAACAAACAAATTCTCACTTTCTTTGGCTGTTAAAAATATAACAAACACCGAATATATGGGTCGACCCGGTGATATTCAACCCCAGAGGAATTTCAGTTTAAGGTTTACGGGGAAAATATGAATTACCTCACCCCCTTCCGGGAGTAGTCGAAAAAGTTCTTCGTGCGACTTCGTGAAACCTTAGAGTGACTTCGTGGTTAAACATAAATCACTTAACCACAAAGGATCACAAAGTGCAATACGAAGTACCACCAAGGCAAAACCAATTAGAATCTGCTTTTTCAACAACCACATATTTTTTCCGGCAATGGGTTTCTCCCCTCCTCTCCCGGGAGAAGGAGTCGGGGGATGAGGCTGGATTTAGTTGGAATTTTTATTATATTCATCATTCCATTTATGATGATTATGAAAGATAAATACAAACTGAAAATAGGTCTTTTCGGAATTGGTCTTGATGCCTACTGGCCCCAATTTAAAGGCCTTAAAGAACGTCTTGAAGAATATCTCAATGAGGTAGCAGCAAAACTCGGAAGCTCTGATGCGGAAATAATAAATCTGGGTTTAATCGATAATCCCATTGATGCAATGGATGCAGGCCATAAGTTCCGGCAGACTGATGTAGACCTTATCTTCCTTCATGTCACAACTTATGCACTCTCGTCAACAGTTCTGCCTGTCGTTCAAAGGGCAAAGGTCCCTGTTATAATTTTAAATCTGTCCCCCGAAAGAGCTATTGATTATAAGTCCTTTAATAAATTAAACGACAGGACCAGGATGACCGGTGAATGGCTGGCAAATGTCTCTGCCTGCCCCGTACCTGAAATAGCGAATGTATTTACCCGGGCAGGAATAAAATTTCACCAGATCACGGGAGTGCTGCATGGCGACAATGAGATATGGAAAGAAGCAGAAGAATGGATTGAAGCTGCCTCTGTTGCTAATAAGCTGGCTCATAACAGATTGGGCTGTCTTGGACATTACTATGGGGGAATGCTTGATGTTTATACCGATCTGACACTTATGCTTGCTGTTTTTGGCGGACATATTGAAATGCTGGAAGTTGATGAACTTTCGGATTTGAGAAAAACAGTGACGTCTGACCAGGTCAGTGATCGCATCAGGCTGTTTTATAAGGAGTTTGATATTGATGAAGGATGCTCTGAGGCAGATATTACACAGGCTGCTTGTACTTCTGTTGCCCTTGAAAAACTTGTCGGGATGCATCAACTTGGCTCACTCGCATATTTCTACAGCGGGACTGGCGTAAGGGAGAATGAAGAAGTATTGAGCTCAATAATTCTGGCAAATTCATTGCTTACAGCAAAGGGAATACCGGTTGCAGGAGAATACGAGATAAAGAATGTTCAGGCAATGAAGATAATGGACTGCTTTGGAGCAGGAGGCTCATTCACAGAGTTTTACGCACTCGATTTCAATGATGAAGTCGTACTGATGGGGCATGATGGTCCCGGACATCTTGCAATTGCTGAAGGAAAAACAAAAGTAAAGCCTCTTGAGGTCTATCACGGCAAAACAGGAAAAGGCCTGTCTGTTGAAATGACTGTAAAACATGGTGATATAACCCTGCTTTCGGTTGTGCAGAAAGCGGATGGGAAAATCATGCTTCTTGCTGCCGAGGGAGAATCCGTACCAGGTCCGATACTTGAAATAGGAAATACCAACAGCCGGTACAGGTTTCCAATCGGAGTGGTAAATTTCGTAAACACCTGGAATATCAACGGGCCTGCCCATCA
>WSSedA1B3DRAFT_1000317_pt1 | contig 14068 bp, 9 predicted proteins | sample WetSurSiteA1Bulk_FD_9468 | JGI IMG/M metagenome (IMG submission 9468)
AGATTGAAGATCTGAAGCTGGTTGTTTGTGGAGCAGGAGCTGCTGCAATATCATGCTCAAGGCTCTATTTATCGCTGGGAGTCAGAAAGGAGAATATAGTGATGGCAGACAGCAAAGGGGTAATTAACAGAAAAAGAAATGATCTTAATAAATACAAACAGGAGTTCATTACTGAAAGAAATATTGATACACTTGCTGAGGCAGTAAAGGGTGCTGATCTTTTCCTTGGACTTTCAACAGCCGATATGATGACGAAAGAAATGCTTGCCTCGATGGCTGATAATCCAATTGTTTTTGCCATGGCAAACCCAAACCCTGAGATTTCTTACGAGGATGCAATGGCCACAAGGAAGGACCTGATTTTTGCAACCGGAAGATCAGATTATCCAAACCAGATAAACAATGTACTGGGTTTTCCATATATATTCAGGGGCGCGCTGGATGTCAGGGCATCAACAATAAATGAAGAGATGAAACTTGCTGCAGCAAAGGCTCTGGCAATCCTGGCCAAAGAACCAGTACCTGACGCTGTTCTTAAGGCTTATAATGTTGATAATCTCAGCTTCGGTAAAGATTATATTATTCCCAAACCCCTTGATCCTCGTTTGATTTCATGCGTGGCATCATGCGTGGCAAAAGCAGCGATCGATACAGGAGTGGCACGTAGGCCAATAAACGACTGGGAGGCATACAGAAAGAGCCTTGATAAAAGGCTAAGCGTTCATATAAAAAAGGTTGGGGAACTTGGTGAGTTCTAAAGCATCGATTTTATCTTTTTCCTTTCGGACATCTGCTTTAAGACTTTAGCTTCGTACATAGAGACTATAAGGTTGGCTGTTTCAGGTATACTGAAGGACAACCTGTTAATTGTCGCATCAAAAAGCGTTTCAGTATTTTTAGATTTCTTGTCGAGAAAGGTCTGGATCAGATCATGCCTCTTCTCATCAGTTTCAATTACAAATTTTTCAGCAGTTTCTATGTCCATGTTCTTTTTCTTCATGACATTTTCAACCCTCCAGTAGAATGGAGCAACAAGCTTGATATGCAGGGCATCCTTTATATCATGGGCTATTGATACCCCTCCTCTTCCTACCAGAACAACATAACCCTCTTTGCATATTGACAGGACAACATCCTTGATTGCTTTCTTAACTCTAAGGTCGCTTACAAATCCTCCGGAAAAGGCCATTATCATTTCGGAAAGATTCGACAGCTTGATCCCTTCATAGTAATTTTCAATACGTTGCGTGTCAATATTCAGGTCCTTGGCGATCGCATAAATTATGTCCTTATCAACCCATTTCCATTTTGAAGTATTGCATTTGGAATTAAGCGCATCAACAATACTTGAACCAATTTCACGAGCATCACATCCTGTCTGTCTGGAGATGGTAATTACAGGTCCGTCTTCGGAAGCCGGGCTGCTAAGTACCGACTCCCTGTACCTTTCATCGAAATAATCAAAAAACTTTTCCATATAACTTTTCTCCTACCTTAATCTATTAGTTGACATGCAGACTTTCATAAATATTTACAGATGAATTCAATACACGTTACAGATTGACTTTATCATATAAGGAATTATTCCGGATGACAGTCATCTGAAATAGCCTTATAAGTTACGAAAAAAACCTGAATCTGTACATAATTTTTTCACTACATCTAAATAATTCTTCCCGGAAACCGGATTCTCTCTGATTTTGGAGTTGTTCTGTTTTTTTTTATCTTTACTGTATACAAATCAAACATCTCGCCTATATCTTAAAATAATTATTATGAGTACATCTATTTTGTCGAAACCGGAGGTAGTCTGGTTTATTATCGGACTTGTGCTTTTCCTGCTCGAACTTGTAATCCCAGGATTCGTAATTTTTTTCTTTGGAGTCGGAGCATGGGCGACAGCTCTGCTATGCCTTATAGCTCATCCGGGAATTAATCTTCAGGCAATCGTATTTGCTGTAACTTCTATCCTATCTTTGCTTGGGCTGAGAAAAATGATTCAGAAAAGATTCTTTTACAGCAAAGAAGAATTATCAAAAGAGGTTGAAGATGAATTTTCAGGCAAAGAGGCAGTCGCCATCACTGATTTGGAACCAGGGAAAAACGGGAAAGTTGAATTCAAGGGAACTCAATGGAAAGCTGAATCAGCATCGTCAATCCGTGAAGGTGACAGGGTTACCATTAAGGAAAAGCAAGATTTTAAACTAATTGTTGAACCAAAAAAATAATAAAAATGGCAGGAATAATCACTTTGGCAGCAGCGGCTTCAAGTACCACATTCATACTGATTGGTCTAATTCTCCTTACTTTCATCCTCATTTCATCGATGGTGAAAGTTGTTCCGCAAAGAACAGCAATCATTGTCGAGCGGCTTGGAAAGTACAGGGCAACATTTACTGCCGGATTCCAGATTCTTATCCCTTTTGTGGATAAGATAAGGTACAGGCATACTTTAAAGGAGCAGGCAATTGATGTTGCTCCGCAGGTTTGTATAACCCGCGATAATATTGCGGTCGAAGTCGACGGAATCCTGTATCTCCAGGTTCTGGATCCCCAAAAAGCTTCTTATGGTATTGACAACTACAGGTTTGCTTCAATACAGATAGCACAAACAACTATGAGAAGCGTGATCGGGAAGCTTGAACTTGACAGGACATTTGAAGAAAGGGAAACAATAAATGTCACTATTGTGGATGCAGTTGATAAGGCAAGCGAACCCTGGGGTGTCAAGGTTACCCGTTATGAAGTCAAAAACATTTCTCCTCCTCAAAGCATTAAAGACGCAATGGAAAAGCAGATGAGGGCTGAGAGGGAGAAGAGAGCAGTAATTGCTGAATCGGAAGGAACAAAGCAAGCCAAGATAAATAATGCAGAGGGCGACAAGCAGGAGTTGATTAAAAAATCGGAAGGTGAAATGCAGAAACGGATCAACGAAGCTGCAGGACGTGCTTCTGAAATTGAACAAATAGCAAAAGCCACAGCCAACGGATTGAGGGCTATCGCATTGGCCATATCTGAAGAAAATGGCCTGAATGCAGTTAACCTGAGAGTTGCTGAGCAGTATCTGGTGGGATTTGCAAATCTTGCAAAACAGAATAATACGATTGTTCTGCCCGCAAATCTTACAGACGTAGCGGGAATTGTTGCAACAGCGACATCTATGTTCAGTGAGATAAAGGATAAGAAGAAATAACCTTTTTCATGTACTAACCCCCTTTGTTTTTCCCCCTCCCTAAGGATTAAAGAGGGGGAAACTTTTTAATATACAATGCATTACGACCCATCGGCCCCATGCTCAGTCCTCAGTATTATTTCGTTTTGCAGGTCCTCACCCAGATCGTTGAAATAATCACTGTATCCAGCCACCCTGACAATAAGATCCCTGTATAACTCAGGGTGCTTCTGTGCTTCACGCAGTGTGTCGGCATTAACAACATTGAACTGGATATGATGCCCATCGAGGCTGAAATAACTGCGGATCAGGGCAGTCAGATTATTGTAGCTCTCTTCATCCTCAAAAAACTGTGGTGAAAATTTCTGGTTCAGTAATGTTCCACCCGTACGAAGATGATCGATCTTTGAAGCCGATTTAATTACTGATGTTGGTCCCTGACTGTCAACTCCCTGACTTGGTGATATCCCTTCCGAGAGTGGCACAAAAGCTTTCCTCCCGTCGGCAGTTGCTCCGGTTACGCTGCCAAAGTAAACATGAGAGGTTGTCGGCAACATATTGATCCTGTGAACTCCTCCCCTTGTCGAAGGTCGGCCGTTGATAGCATCATAATAAATCTCGAAAACAGTAACAGCTTGCTGATCAGCATAATCATCATCGTTACCGTATTTCGGTGTATTATAGATCAGATCATATCTCAACTTCTCAAATCCATTGAAATCGGCATCAATAGCTTTATTAAGTTCTGTCCAGGTATAGTTTTTCCTGTCATATATATTGTACCTGATTGAAGTAAGAATATCAGTTATGCTGCCAAGTCCGACGCCCTGGATATAAGTTGTGTTGTACCTTGCTCCTCCGTCGTTATAATCCTTCCCGTTCAGGATGCAGTCCTCAACAAGCAGCGAGAGGAATGGAACAGGCATATATTTCGCAAAGGTTTTCTCAATTACGTTATTACCTCTTATTTTAATATCAGCAAAATATCTTACCTGTCGCCTGAATGCTTCGACCAAATCACCAAATGTTTTATAATCGGATGAATACCCGGTCTGTAGTCCGACTTGTTTATCGGTGCGCCTGTCGAATCCATTATTAAGCGTAAGTTCAAGAATCTTTGTAAGGTTGAAATAGCCGGTAAGCCAGTAAGCCTCTGTCCCGAAAGCACCAGTTTCAACACATCCGGATGCTCCACCGTTGCGTGCGTCGACGATGTTTTTACCCTGTCGCAGCAGTTCCTGAACAATAGCATCAGTGTTGAAGCATGAAGGCTGTCCAAAACCGGTTCGAATGATATCCAGGGCCTTGTGAATGAATCTGTCGGGATTTTTTCTGCTTATCTGAACCATTGAGCTGGGCTGAAGAATCCGCATCTCCATGATTACATCAAGAAGAATATAAGACATTTCGTTTACAGCATCTGATCCGTCGGCTTTGACTCCGCCAAGATTAATCAGGCAGAAATCGGTATAAGTATTGCTTTCACTTGCCGTTACTCCCATTTTCGGAGGTGATGGATGGTTATTGAATTTAACCCAGAAGCAGCCAAGAAGATCAAAAAGTTCTTCCTTTGTCAGCGTTCCGGCATCCATCTCTTTTTTATAAACACGATAAAGATGCTGGTCGAGCCTGCCCGGGTTAAAAGAGTCCCATGGATTGAGTTCTGTTATAACTCCAAGGTGGATGAACCAGTAATGCTGAAGCATTTCGTGGACCGTTTCAGGGGCATTTGCAGGAACCTTCCGGCATACCGACGCCATTTTCAGAAGCTCGGCCTTCCTTTTAGCATTTTTTTCATCCGATGCAAGTTCCTCTAGTGCAGTTGCATGCCTTTCGGCATACATAATAATAGCATCGCATGCAATATCCATTGCTTTAAGCTCTTCTTCCTTATCAAATGCCTCCTTGTCGTTGAAATAATCAAGCCCTGAAATACTTTCTTTTATTTCTTTCTTTAGCTGAAGGAATCCTGTCCTGAACATTTTATAACCAAGAACAGTATGACCTGGAGCACGCTGTTCCTGAAACTCGGTGAAAACCCCGGCTTTATAGGAGTCCAGCCACTCAGGGGTCATAAGGCTCATTATCCTGTCGCGGTTACTTTTACCTTTCCAGTAAGGGATGATCTCTTCTTCATAGATATTTCTGACCTCATCATCAACTTTAAAGGATACCTTTTCCCTGGAATTAAGTATCTCAAGGTCTTTCATTGAATGCAGGCTGATTTCAGGATAAGTGGGGGTCTCCTTCGGAGCAGGGCCTCTTTCTCCAACAATTAGTTCTCCTTCATTAATGCATATCTTCTTGTTTCTGAGGATATATTCAAATGCCTTAGCCCTGCGGACAGAAGCTGAGATTTCGCGGGCTTCATCACTTTTATAAAAACGGGTTATAAGAACTGCACGTTCGCCAGAGATCTTCTCGACTGAATTACGGCTCTGTTCCCGTAATTTTTTAACTCTTTCAGATAGTATCATATTGAAAAAATTTAAGGGCTAAAGCCCGTGTTACTTATTTTCTATCAACCCTGGCCTTAAGGCCGGGGTTATGCATCACAATAACCTACCGGGCTTTAGCCCTTTATCTTTCCAATCCCCATCCAGAGGGGTTGGGGAGTCATCCTCCTATTTTTACTTTTATTCCTGTTTTGGAGAAGAACTCCTTTAGCTCTCTCATCCTCTCCGGTGAAGGCTGTTCAGTTTCATTCATCCTGTAAGGGATTTTGAATCTTTTATATTTTGATACTCCAATCCTGTGGAAAGGAAGAAGATTTATCTTTTTCAGGTTCTCAGTTTTTGCAGCAGAAAGAAATTCTCTAAGTTTTGAAAGATGGACGGCATCATCATTCTTGCCCGGGACGACAGGTATTCTCACAATCATTTCTTTTCCGCTTTTAAGAATCATATTGAAATTATCGAGTATCCCAATGTTTGAGACCCCTGTATATTCGATATGCTTTGAATCGTCAAGGTGTTTGATATCGAAAAGGAAAAGATCGGTAAAAGGCAAAATTTCTTTAAAATATTCCTGAGAAGCATATCCTGAAGTATCAACAGCTGTATGATATCCATTTGCTTTACAGGCTTTTAATGCCTCAAGAAGAAATTCAAACTGCAACATCGGCTCCCCTCCTGAAAATGTCACACCACCATTTGACTGCTGAAAAAATATCCTGTCCTTTTCAAGTATTTCAAGAACATTTTCGACGGAGTAGAATTTCCCTACCTCCTCTTCCGATGTAAACACACTTTCACCTATCTTCCTGGTCCGGGCGACTTTTTCCCTTTCAGGGGAAATTCCTTCCGGGTTATGGCACCACCAGCATGAGAGAGGACATCCCTTCATGAAGAAAGTTACTCTGATCCCCGGACCATCGTTTATTGAATATCGTTTAACACTGAAAACTAATCCTTCCATATTAAAAGAGGAAAAAAGTAAAAACCGGAATTTAATCGGGGGAATTGGGCAGCTATCATGTAATATGCTGCAGTAAGGTCAGAAAATTAAATGCTGTAGAACATCAGGCAATGATAAAGTCTGCGTCCGAGACGCTGCATCATGAAACAATATCTGAGCTTTGAAATCATAAGTTATTAATTGGCCGAAAGTTATGAAAAAATCTTACAGTATTTTAACATTTTAAGGGAAAAATCCTGAAAAATTAACAAAAGATTAACAAAAAAGCCTGCAACAAAATGAAATTACAAGCGTCTATATATTGAATAACGAATTAAACAGGGAAATGATATTTTTTTTAATGGTTCTTTTTTTAATGGTATGTTTTACTCCTGAAAAGGAATAACTATAAAATATTAAAGATTTCTTTAAAGGCCGTCCGGCCAAATTCTACGATCAGGTTTAGGTTAACGAAGGAAAGATAACTCCCAACTATCTTTCCTTTTTTTTTTCAAACTTTTGATACTCAAGCTAGTAATTTATATCATTCAGGGTGCTGAAATGCTGAAAAAGGGACACTGCCGGCAGGCAGGTTTGTTCAGATCCAATTCCCTGTAAAGGGCTTAATGAGATCCCACAGAACAAAAATTAATAAAATACATATTGTAACACAATAAATAATACATTTAACACAATAAATATTTTACCTGTAACAATATATGATTTACAATAAACACATAAGTTTTTTTAAAAAGATATGTATAAAGAGTAGTTAAACAATAAGGGAAGGGTTAAAAAAAGAAAACTTTATCCGGAAGTAGTTAAATAATCCGGAAATTATAATCTTTGTACCAAACCTGGCTTATGGAACTAACTAATCCTGTCTGAATCATGAAAAAAACTGTACTCTTTATTGTATTTCTTTTTATGGCATTAACTTCATGCAAACAAAAAGTGAAAAGTGATAATCCTTTACTCAATGAATTCGATACTCCTTTTGGTGTCCCTCCGTTTGAACTCATAAAAGCTTCGCACTTCATGCCCGCATTTCTTAAGGGGTTTGAGGAGCAGAACAGAGAGGTTAGAAAAATAATCACCAATCCTCAGTCACCTACTTTTGAAAATACTATTAAAGCCCTTGAATACAGCAGTGAACTATTAACGAGTATCAGCAGGATCTTTGGTTCTTTAAACTCAGCTAACACAAATGATTCCCTTCAGGCTATCAATCTTGAGGTTGCGCCGCTGTCGTCAAAGCACAGGGACGATATTAACCTTAATGATACTCTTTTTCGGAGAGTAAAATCGGTTTATGAAAATAGGGATAAAATAAAACTTACAGAAGAGGAGAAAAAGGTACTTGAGGATACTTACAAAGACTTTGTAAGAAACGGAGCTGAATTATCTGCCGATGATAAGCAAAAACTAAGGAAAATCAACGAAGAATTATCTCTTCTTTCAGTCAGGTTCGGTCAGAATCTCCTTGCTGAAACCAATGCTTTCAAGCTGGTTATTGATAAAGAAGAAGATCTTGCCGGCTTACCTGAAGGCGTTGTTGCCCAGGCGGCCTCTACGGCTGAAAGAATGAACCTTAAAGGTAAATGGGTATTTACAATTCAGTATCCTATAATGGAACCATTTCTTAAGTATTCCGAAAACCGCGAACTGAGGGAAAAGCTGTTCACAGCATATTTTATGAAGGGAGATAATGATAATGACAAGGACAATAAAGAAATTATATCCAAAATTGCAAAACTCAGAGTTGAGCGATCAAACCTGCTGGGATATAAAAGTTATGCAGATTTTGCTCTTGAGAAAACAATGGCCAAAACACCTGAACGGGTAATGGATTTTCTTGGACAGGTTTGGGCAGCAGCTTTACCTGTTGCCAAAGCAGAAGCCAAGGCACAACAGGAGATTATTGATAAGGAAGGCGGCAAATTCAAACTTGAACCATGGGACTGGTGGTATTACACTGAAAAGATAAAGAAGGAGAAGTATGCACTTGATGATGAGATGTTAAGGCCTTATTTCAAAACAGAAAATGTCATTGAAGGAATGTTTTATGTCGCTAACCGGCTCTATAATCTCACATTTACAAAAAGAACCGATATTCCGAAATATCATCCGGATGTTGTCACGTTTGAGGTAACCCGCAACAATGAACACATAGGAATCCTTATGATCGATAACTACCCACGTGCTTCAAAACGGAATGGAGCCTGGTGTGGCGCTTACAGGAGTCAGAGGCGTGATATCAACAAGCGTATGATTCATCCTGTAGTAACCATGGTGACCAACTCAACACCACCTACAGAAGATAAGCCTTCGCTTCTCACCCCTGATGAAGCTAATACTCTCTTCCATGAATTCGGCCATGCACTTCATCAGCTTCTTTCAAACTCTACCTACCCGGGTGTATCAGGAACATCGGTTCCCAGGGATTTTGTTGAGCTTCCTTCACAGATTATGGAACACTGGGTACTCGAACCTGAGGTACTCAAGGTTTATGCAAAAAATTATCAGACAGGAGAAATAATACCAGCAGAATTAATTGATAAGCTTGACAAAGCCAGCAAGTTTAACACAGGATTTTCGACTGTTGAATTCCTGGCTGCAGCCCTGCTTGACATGGAGTATCACACTCTTAATGAACCAGTTGATTTGAATATTCGCGATTTCGAAATGAAAGCTTTGGAGAAATACGGACTAATACAGGAAATCAAGCCAAGGTACAGGTCGACATATTTTAACCATATCTGGAGTTCAGGATATGCTTCAGGTTATTATAGCTATTACTGGAGTGAAATGCTCGATGCTGATGCCTTCCAGGCGTTTAAGGAGACCGGTGATATTTTTAACAGGGAGGTTGCCGATAAATTTGAAAAAGAGATTCTTTCCAAAGGAGGCACAAGAGATCCGCTTGATATGTACATAGCCTTCAGGGGAAAGGAACCGGGTATAGACGCCCTGCTTGAAAACCGAGGACTAAAATGAAAATCCGTAACTTTTTATTCCTTTTTATTTTTCTCACTGCTACCGACTGTTTTGGTCACATTTATACAAAAGAACCAGTTGCCGTTAAAGGTGTACTGGATCTCAGGAATACAGCAAACGATAATTTTGTTTTAAAGCTAAGTGGTGAATGGGAATTTTACTGGAACAAGCTTCTTAAGCCTGACGATTTCAGGAGCATCAGCAAAATAAAACCAGATTTATACGGGAGAGTACCCTCCTACTGGACCGACTATCCAGCCGATTCGGTTAAAACGACAGGAATGGGATTTGCGACTTACAGGCTCATGATACTGTTGCCTTCAGGTTACAGGAATTCATTGGGCTTTGATCTGCCTGTTTTTGATTCCTCTTTTGAAATCTATGTAAACGGTAAAGATCTTGGCGGAAACGGTAAACCCGGGAAAACTGCATCGGATACCAAACCTTGGTATGAAAGGGAATTCTTCAGGTTCAATCCTTTATCGGATACTATCGACATAGTAATCAATGTCTCAAATTTTCATCATCGAAGAGGCGGATTCTGGCAGCCAATTAAGATCGGGACTTTTTCAGCAGTTCAGCAGGGGTATGCTTCGGCCTGGGCAAAGGATTGGGCATCAATAAGCTTTTTGATGGGGTTTGCTTTGTTCTTCCTGTTCTTTTTTATCATTTACACCAAAGACAGTCTGATGGGTTTCTTCAGCCTGGCTACTATCGGACTTGCTCTCAGGCCACTTTTTACATCCAATTTCCTGATTCATAATATTATGCCAATTAGCTGGGAATGGATAGTACGATGGGAATACCTTGGATTGTACCTTATACTTGCAGGCTGGTACTGGTTTTCAGTAACTCTGTATCCTTCAAAATATTTCAGGGTGATAACATGGATCATAACGATTATTTTCTCCTTAGCTACAATACTTACGATACTGCTGCCGGTAAAGATCTTCAGTTATATGACCTTTATTATTTATCCTTCCCTTATAATTCTGATTGTTTACTCCCTTATCCAGAACATTAAGGGAGTTATAAAAAGAAAATATATCGATTATATTTATTTCCTGACATTCATATTATTATCCTATGCAGCCATTCATGATGTGAGGATTTCACTAGGTAAATCGGTTTTTATTTCAGGCTATATACTTACCTATGTACTGGTTCTGTTCGTTTTTATACAGGCTATGCTCCTTTTATACAAATGGGTAAAAGCATACTCAGAAAAGGAGAAACTTCAAAAAGAGCTCGAATATATGAACAGGAATCTGGAGATCATGGTAAATGAAAGGACACAGGAAATAAATGCACGCAGGGAAGAAATTGAGAATCAGAACATTAAAATCGCATATCAGAACAAGAAACTATCGGAGACAATTCAGCTTAAGAACAAGATCTTCTCGGTTATCGCCCATGATCTGAGAAGTCCTGTAGTAAATATCCTGTATATGCTAAACCTTCTTAAAGAAGAGGAATTCAAGGATAAATATGATTCATTTGCCGATGCAAGTATTCAGTATTCACAGCAGGTTATAAGTCTGCTTGAGAATATGCTTGTATGGGGTAGAGGACAGGAAGATAAGATTAAATTCTCCCCGGAAAGGCGCGATCTTGCCGACATAGTCCTTACCAACATGAGTATTTTTAAGGATACAGCTGACAAAAAAGATATCTCTGTAAATTTCACCCAGATTGGAAACTCGAAAGCATATTTCGATAAGGATCTGATGGACATAATCATCAGGAACCTGCTTTCGAATGCCGTGAAATATACTCCAAAAGGAGGAAGAATTAGTATACTCCTTAAAAACAAAAACTTAACGGGTGAAGGAATTACTTTAAAGATTTGCGATAATGGCATCGGTATCCCGCCGGTAAAACAGAAATACATATTCACCTCAACTGAAATTGAAAGCACACCCGGAACTGAAAATGAAAAGGGCACTGGATTCGGACTAAAGCTATGTTACGAGCTTATTATGATCAATAATGGAACAATTGCACTGGATAGCACAGAGGGAGAAGGGACATGCTTCACAATAACATTACCGGAATAGTAATAAATGAGGATGTCGAAAAGGTAAACTAACCCACCCCGTCATCAGCAAGCAGGTTGATGACACCTATCCTGGATCGAGTTCATAAACCTGCTATTCTATTGTAAGCTCCGTTAATCTTTTCTTATCAAGTATAGTAAGCGTTTTACCTTTTGTAAGAATTATTCCTTCGTTTTCCAGTTCGCTAAGCACCCTTCCTATTGAAGGACGAGCAACTCCAAAATATTCAGCAATCTCGTTTTGTGTCTTGCCAATCGTAATCTCGTACTTATCTGCCCCGGCCGATTGCAGAATATACTGTGCCAGTTTTCCGCGTATTGTCTTAAAATTCAAGAACTTAATTTTCTCGGAAAGGAATTGGGATCTGTTTGAGATTATATCAAGAAAATTTGCAAGAATTTTATCGTTGCACTTAAGGAACTTTATGAATTCGGGTTTATCAATCAACAGGAGCTCAGTTTCTGAGACAGCGATAACATTAACCGGGAACCTGTTCNTGCTCCCGAATATAAAAGCCGCAGCTACAGCTCCAGGAGCAGGGACATCTTCGATTTTTATAATCCTTCCGGAATAATCAACCATCTCTCCCTTTACCATTCCCGTGATTACCATCATAAAAGAGGTAACAGGGTCTCCGCTTTGAGAGATCATTGTGCCTGGATTGAACTTCCTTACCCGATAAGGTGTTAAAGAAATCGCAGATATCAATTCTTCAAGTGTCAATCCTCTGAAAACAGGAGCATTTAAAAGCATCGAATAGTCCATAATTTTATAATAAAGTGTCCATTTAAAATACAGAGATTCAGCATCCGGATACTGGGGATCCGAAACGACATTTATTTTCTATCAAAATTAATAATTGTAACAAATGTTACAATTTGTCAGCTTTTCATTTTTCAATTTTGCACCATTAAATACATAATATTACAATTATGAAAAGAGACATTCTTAAAATAAACGAGGATCTGTGCAACGGATGCGGACAATGTGTTCCGAACTGCCACGAAGGAGCCTTGCAGGTTATCGACGGGAAGGTAAGGCTGGTGAGTGAACTTATGTGTGACGGATTGGGGGCATGTATCGGACATTGTCCTGAAGGTGCAATTGCTATTGAGACGAGGGAAGCTGAGCCATACAATGAAACTAAAGTAATGGAACAGATGATCTCCAAGGGAAAGAATACAATTATTGCCCACCTTAAACACCTTAAGGATCATGGTGAAACGGGCTTTCTCCAGGAAGGTGTAAACTATTTAAAGAGCAATCGCAACAAACTTAATTTTGACCTTATGGAAGTTACCCATGAAGTTCATAATCATGGGAATCATCAGGGTCAAGGAGGAGGTGGTTGTCCGGGATCACGAGCAGTTGTGATAGAGAAGCCGCAGAGTGATGCACCGTCTTATACAATCGACCAGCCGTCTGAATTGAGGCAATGGCCTGTGCAGCTGCATCTTCTTAATCCCAATGCACCTTATTTAAGGGGGGCTGATCTGCTTCTTGCAGCCGATTGTGTAGCTTTCTCAATGGGGAACTTCCACAGCCGGCACCTGAAAGGAAAATCACTTGCAATCGCGTGTCCTAAACTCGACCATGGAACTGACATATATGTTGAAAAGCTTTCTGCCATGATTGACATGGCAAAAGTGAACACAATTACGGTAATGATGATGGAGGTGCCATGCTGCGGGGGATTGCTTCAGATGGTCAGGAATGCAGCCTTAAAAACGGAAAGGAAAGTACCTGTAAAACAAATGATAATCAGCCTTTCAGGTGAGGTCCTGGCTGAGGAATGGATCTGAAGTGATAAATATCATATTGGATTTTCAAAAATTGGTTCCTAATAAAAAAATGCATATTTTAGCCGCCCGATTATATAATTGAAGTAGTTATTTAACTAAATAAGTAGATATGGCCAAAAGCAGTAAACAGGTAATCGCAGATAATCAGAAGTATTACCTGGGTTTGGATATCGGTTCGGTTTCACTCAATACAGTACTTCTAGACGAGAATTATAATGTTGTTGAGGACTATTATGATTATGTTCATGGTAAACCCTTCAATGTACTTAAGGAGAGGCTGACCTCTCTTTTAAAAAATCATCAAGCTGAAAGTATTTCCGGAATAGCTATTACCGGAACAGGCGGTAAGCTGGCAACCGAACTTATAGGTGGCATTTTTGTAAATGAGATAATTGCCCAGGCCACTTCATCTGGCAGGTTATACCCTGATGCACAGACAGTTATTGAGATAGGGGGAGAAGATTCCAAACTTATATTGCTTGAAAAAGATCCGTCAAACGGACATTCCCGGCTTGTCGATTTTGAGATGAACAGCATCTGTGCTGCAGGTACCGGATCGTTTCTTGATCAGCAGGCCCGCAGAATAGGTGTACCAATTATAAAGGAGTTTGGAGAAATGGCTCTCAAATCTGTCGATCCACCTC
>WSSedA1B3DRAFT_1000318_pt1 | contig 14041 bp, 11 predicted proteins | sample WetSurSiteA1Bulk_FD_9468 | JGI IMG/M metagenome (IMG submission 9468)
TGAAAAGTGTCCACCTGACACGCTCACCGATTGCGTTAAAAACTCACGCAATTCTTTCGCTAACGGCTTAAGCTGCTCGCGACTTAGCTTACGAATGTCGGCAGGGCTTTGAATTTGGTCAAGTAGATGTGTGGTCATATTAGTAGAGGGGTTCACGATAGAACATTAGGATAATGCCAATCTGAAACAGAGCAGCAACAGAAATAAAACCAGCGATGCTTTTACCTGGTTTATCGAGCTTTAATTCTAGCCAGCGACCGCAAGCCAGAACCAGTGAAAAAACGCCCATGGTGGTGTGACCAACTTGAATTAAAAACGCGCTTTTCGGTTGAAAGCCAACATGAGAATGAGTCAGTAACATTAAACCGCCAAACGCTGCTAATACTGGAAATACCAAGGATAATTTTTCATGCGATGTCTTGCTAACACGAGCGGTCAGTTCAATAACACCCAATACAAATACCAGTAACGTGGCAATACGGTGTTGTAATACTTCGCCGTTGTTAAAGGTACTTTCCCAAAAGCCGATAGGTCCTAAGGGCCACGTTTCTGCATCACTGCGGAAAAATAAGAAAATCCCTAAGCAGAAAAAGCCGACGGGCCAGTATTTGCTCAAGCCCAGATATTTATTGGTTTCAGCGAGTTTCATATACGACAACATGGCAAAAAAGCTCATGGTGGTCAGAAAAATGCCAGCGATATTGTGATTGTAGTTTGACCATTCGGTTGCTGCTATTGAAGGAATTTGGTCAATAATAGCGACACGTCCCGCTTCACCTGCGATTAACGCGCTATGAGTCGGTGAGCTGGTCTGCGGAATTTGTGGATGAAAGGTATTTAATACTTCCAGCCAACCAGCGGTTAAATGCGGAATATCAATAGCAGGCGGTTGTGAAGCCAAACTCGCAGCGGTAAACAGTAAAGTGATCAGTACGAACGTTTCTGCTTCGATGTAATAAGGCACACGGTTGTTTAAGGCGAATGCGTTACCTGATAGTTTATAGTCGATAACAGCCGATTTATTTAGATAAGCAAAACCTAGTGCTAGTCCCATTAAAACGATTTTGACCAGCAATAAATTACCGTAGCCTGTCCCGACCAGCCCGTTCCAAGTATCGATGTATTGTAGGGTCATTAATACCCCTGAAAATAAAATCGCTACCACAGAAATAATGCCAAAACGAGAAAAACGCCCTAGTAATAACGACCAGTTATCAGCGGCGACGCGTTGTTTTTCAGTCAATAGCCATAAACTCACCAATTGAAAAACGCCACCTATCCAAGCCGCCGCTGCCAATTGATGCAATACGGTGAAAGTCATTAAAAAGTATTGATTTTCAAAGCGACCTGCGCCATGTACTAACCACGCGCCTGAAATAATCATCGGCAAAGCAACCATGCCTGCCGTAAACCAATGTTGTTTGGAGTAAGGATGCTGACGCAAAACTAAGTAAACATAAGCCGACAAGACTAAAGCAAGCACAGTGCGAATAATGCCACCAATAAATTGCGTGGTATCGGCAAATTCAGGGAAGGGTGAGCGATTCAATACCGAAGACATCAATATGATTTTTAAAATAATTTTAAAAATCTGTGCCGCTGCCAATAAAAAGCCGCCTTTGTAAAATAACGCGATAGTTTTGTCCAATAATACGGCGTTAAACTTATCCTGCTCTAACCACGGACGCAATAAAAACAAGCCCCAAAATAAGCTACCAATTGCTAACGCATAGCAAATCAGATCAAAGCCGCCAATCAGAGAGTCAAGAAAATCTGCAATACCTGCCATGATAAAAACCTAGGGTGTAACGGTAAAATGAATCAAGTCTTCAGTTAAATGCCCATCAGCGGCAAACACTTTCAAACGAATCGCATAATCACCAATGGCTAAAGGTGGCACAGTAATAATGATTTGCCCTTGTTTATCGCCATTCACAGCCGATAACAATTGATGTTTATCGCCTTTGCTGACTAAAAATAATTGTGATAAACCTAGCTCAACTTTAGAGTTAAACGACAATTCGACTTTACTTTCTTGGTTCGCATGAATCGGCGTGACTTTTAATGAATAATCGGTGACTACTGCGTGTGCGAATACAACAGGCGTTTGCGATAACGACAAAAGCAATAAGCTGAATAAAATGAATTTTTTCATGAACGTGACTCCGTTATTTTTTCAGGGCATGACCTGCCAAATTTTTACCTAAATCCCAAATCGCGCCTGAGATTTTATGCGTATCGGCAATGGTTTTATCAAAAGCGGTGACAATATGATTGCGGTCTTTTTGGGTTAAATTCAACGGTGGCAAGAGTTTAACCACGTTCATCCCATGTCCTGCGACTTGCGTCAAAATATGGTGTTCTTTAAATAATGGGATAGTAATCATTTGACAGAACAAGCCTTTATTCGCCGCTTCTATCATCGTCCAACCTGCTCTGAGGGTTAAACTTTTTGGGGCGTGAAATTCGATGGCTATCATCATGCCTTTGCCACGCGCTTCTTTTAGAAATTCATATTGAGGGGCTAAAGCATTGATGCTGTTAATGATGTCCGTACCAACCGTTAGGCTGTTTTCCACCAGCTTTTCTTGTTCCATAACGTGCAGTGTTGCAAGTCCTGCCGCCATAGCCATATTATTTTTGGCAAATGTAGAACCATGTACCACTGCTCTATCCATGCGGTTATACACGGTATCCATGATTTTATGCGTCATAGCGACTGCACCGACGGGTACAAATCCACCCGATAACGCTTTAGCCATACAAATCATGTCTGGTTGTACACCCCAATGTTCACACGCCCAGAATTTACCCGTCCGTCCTAAGCCCGTTTGCACTTCATCGGCAACAAACAGCGTGCCGTATTTTTTACATAAACGTTCCACTTCGGGCAGATAATTGTCGTCTGGCACATTCACGCCTTTACCTTGAACAGGTTCGACAATAAAAGCAGCAACGTCTTTACCACTCAACGCACGTTCTAAGGCTTCAATATCGTTAAACGGCACAGCACTGCAATTCGGTAATAATGAACCAAAGCCTTCACGGAAAATATTTTCACCATTCAATGACAATGAACCCATTGTTAATCCATGATAACCGTGTTCGCAGTAAACAATTTTGTCGCGTTTCGTGGTGTATCTGGCAAATTTAATCGCCGCTTCGACAGCTTCCGTGCCTGAGTTGCAGAAAAATATTTTATCGAGATTATCAGGTGTGGTTTTCAGGATTTCCCGTCCTAATAAACCGCTGAGTATTGATACATCCAACTGCACTAAATTCGGCATTTCCAGTGTCAGCGTTTCTTTTAATGCGTCAATCACAGTGGGATGATTGCGTCCAATGGCAAACACACCAAAACCACTGAGCAAATCTAAATATTCTGTGCCGTCTTGGTCATATAAATACTGCCCAACAGCACGTTTATAGTGGCGGTCATAACCAATGGTTTTTAACACGCGCACCATTTGATTATTCAAATACTGTTCGTACAGATCAAATTTATCGGTTGCGTGTTGAGCAAGAAGTTCGGTGATGCTAAAAGTCATAAGTCAAGTTCAAAATAAAAATCAAAAAATTGAAAGTAGTTACGGTCTTAAACTCGTTTGCCGCTAAAAGCTGGCAACACAATTAATGAACAAATCACGGTAAAAAATAAGCCAATGGATAATAATAAACCCATGCTCGCCATACCTTGATGTGAAGTAAAAGACAAACTGGAAAAACTGCACAAGGTGGTAATCGAACTGAAAATAATGCCGCGAGTGGTGCTACTGTGTAGTAGGTTTTCATCTTCATGCACATTAAAATGCAGGCGGTGCATAATTAAAATACTGCTGTCGATACCCATGCCTAACAATAAGGGTAGAGCAATAACGTTAGCAAAGTTAAATGGATTATTAAGTAATACATTAGTTGCTCCCGTTAACAACGCCGCTAATAATAAAGGTCCTATCACCAATAGCATGTGCTTAAAGTTGCGATAAGTTGCCCATAGTATCAGAGTAATCACAGTGAAGGCACTGGCAAACGCCTGTACAAAAGCTTTCACTACCGCTTCACCGCCTGCTAGGTTGGTAATAGGAAATCCTGCAACTGCATCATTAACACTTTGGGCTTGTTGGACAAATTCTTTTAGATTATCAGGATTGTTTAGGTCTTTTTCAGGGGTAATCAGGATGCGATACAGCCCGTTAGCACTGAGCCAATGCGATTTAATGTCAGCAGGAATGTCGTCTAAAGTAAATTCGCCAGCGGTTAAACTGGTACGCAAGCGTTCCATCGTATAAGGCAATAAACCAAGAATATTTTTTTCTAATAAACTATAGGTTGCGGCGGCATTAGCTGAGCTATCAGCTTGTTTTAAAAAGGCTTCAACTTGTTGTTGCAAAGTTTGCAAACTGGCAAGTGGTGCGTTAGGCGAGTTTTCCGCGATAGCTTTTTTCAGTGTCTCGTTGAATTTAGTTAATGCCGCTTTTTGATCATTCTCTTTTAACACGGTATTAAAATTTTTTAACTGATTACCCAACATCAAATTTAAATCATCTAGCACTACCAGTTTATCTGCTTGGTTCTCAGCGACAAAACTCGATAAGCTAATGGTATCGTGTACCGAAGGCAATTGGCGCATCTTTTTAGCCAGTGCGTTGGCTTCATCCAGCGAGTTGGCTAATGCGGTAATGGCAAAAGGCGAATCATTTTTAGATTTTAATAAATCGTTGAAGGTTGAAACAGATTCGCTATGCGGATCGCGTAAATTAATTGGATTAGAATCAAACGTTAATTCAGTCAGAACCCAAATAGAACCAATTGCCAGTAGCACAGACACAATGCGTATTGTATTAGCATAATGAAATGGAAAAGTGACTATCCATTGTGGTGCAAATGCCGATTTAATCGGTTTTGGATTGTTGACGGGCATGACGCAAAACAAAGCGGGTAGAATAGTCAAGGAAATAACCAAACCGATAAAAATACCGCCGCCTGAAATAATACCTAATTCAGAAACACCCGAATAATCAGTAGGAATAAACGCTAAAAAGCCCAGCGCAGTCGTTAATGCACATAAAAATAATGATGAACCTACGCCACTCATACTGTGATGAATAGCGTCATGATTAGAATAACCGCGTACACGCCGCTCTCGATAATATAAGCAAAGATGTACCGCATAATCAACACCTAGCCCAATGTATAAACTAGCAAAGGCAATTGAAATAACGTTCAAGTGTCCAACGCTAATCCCAGCAAAACCTGCGGTAAAAATCAAACCCACGGTCAGTACAATGTAGGTGATGGTTAATAATTTCAAAGAGCGCAAACCAACCCATTGCACCACAAACACCAAAATCAGCGACAGTACACCCGCTAATTGCGCCCCTGTACTGACGCTTTCTAATTCTTCATGTTCTAAAGCAGGTTCGCCTGTAATGCGTATCCGTACCGATGGATAGTCTTGCATAACCGATTTGGCTGCTGTATGTGCTGCATTTTGCGCTAGCTCGGCAGGCAGCATTTCATCAAACTTCAGTTTAGGCTTGGCAATAACCACCATTTGTTTCGCTTCAGCATTCAGTTTATTGTCGGCTAACAACGATTGCCATGATAACGCGTGTGCTTGTCCGTTTAGGGAGGGCGTTAAGTTGTCACCAATGGCGGTCAGTAATGGATTTAAATCCATAGGGAGATGTTGGTCGTGCTGTTCGAGCGCGAGGGTGATAATTTCCAATAAACCTGTCAGCGAATAATTTTGTGCTAAATGTCCAATGAACGGCTGAGCATCAGTGAGTTTTTTAGCTAAATCTTCAAGATCAGCTTGATCTAAATACAGTAAAGCGTATCGACGAAAAAATTCATTGTCTTCAGGAATGTACGCCGAATCAAAGTATTGTTTTTCTTGGCTCAATAATTCCGTCAACTTGAATGCCGCTTGAGACGTTTGCTCAGGCGTATCTGATTCTACAACTAAGAGAGTGGCAGCGGCATCTTGTGGAAATGCCTCATCAATACGCCGTTGATTTTTTTGAAAGGGTAAATCAGGCGACAGCATTTCAGCCGTGTTGGTATTAACACTCAGGTTGTTATAAACATAGTAACTTGTTGCAATAGTCAACAATAGCGATACGATGAGTAACGTCCACGGAAAACGAAAAATCTGTTTTTCACACCAGTGTGCGGCACGATTGAAAATAGAAGGTTCGTGGTGCTTTGGATGCTTTTTAGTCATGCAAGATTACAGATTGATGAGATGTTCAAGTTGTTTTGCACACGCTTTTAGCGTGCGTTTCGCCGCGCCAAATTGTTGTCTTAGTGTGATTAATCCCGATAATTCAAAGGGATGTGTGAGCAAAAATCGTAATAACTTACCAATTTCCACATCACCTTGCGCATTTAGGGCGTGGCTCACCGCTTTCGGTAAGTCCATCGTAACGGGGTCTGCAATGGCGCGAATCGCCAAAAAGGGCAGTTTATGTTGTTCCGCAACTTTGGCAATGGCAATGCTTTCCATGTCTAAAGCAACGGCGTTGGTTTGTTGATGCAGTTGTTGTTTAGCGGCACTCGTTGCAACTAGAACTTTACTTTCTAGCAATGTCCCCGTGCGTAACGCAAAATTTGCTTGATTGGCTGATTTTTCTAATGCAGTTTTAACGTGACGATACCAAGTTGCATCAATGTCGAGTGTTGTACCTTCGGCTGTTATTAAGCTATTGGCTAACACTAAGTTACCTGATTGCAAGTTGGTACTTAATGCCGCCGCACAACCCCAGCTAATTAACCGAGTCGCGCCTTGGGCAATTAATAAATTTGCTGCCGCTTCGGCGTTGTTTACGCCCGCACCAGAATACGCTAATAGCAGGGTTTTAGTCAGCGACACACACTGACCCTTAACCAGTTTTTGACTGGTTAAGGTATCGAGTTCTTGAGGTAGAGCAACGACTATCCCTGTAATCACTTTTTATTCAGCTCATTACGATAGCGAGCTAATGCCCACAGTGGGAAAAACTTGTCGTAACCGTGGTATTTCAAATAAAACACTTTAGGAAAACCAGGTGCAGTAAAACATTTGTCGTTCCACACACCATCTGCTTGTTGTGTGCGTAGGATAAAGTCGATCCCCGCTTTCACTTCAGGGCTACGCGCTTCACCCGCTGCCATCAAACCTAATACTGCCCATGCAGTTTGAAATGCAGTGCTGAATTTATATTTGCCGCTGTAATCAGTATCGTGATAGCTGTAATTATCTTCACCCCAACCGCCATCGGCACGTTGTACGCTTTTTAGCCATGCCGCCGCTTTGGTGTACATTGGATCAGTTTTCGGCAAGCTGGTTTGCTCTAAGCCGAGTAATGATGACCAAGTGCCATAGATATAGTTAGTTCCCCAGCGTCCAAACCATGAGCCATCGGCTTCTTGTTCGTTACGAATGTACTCAATTGTGCGCTCTAAGGCGGGTAAATATTCATCGTGATCTTGGGCAACTCGTGCCATTAACATAGCACAACGCGCACTGACATCAGAAGTCGGTGGGTCTAATAAGGCACCGTGATCCGCGAAGGGAATTTCATTTAAATAGTAATAGGTGTTATCGACATCAAATGCACCATAACCACCGTTTTTAGACTGCATTCCAACAATCCAACGGGTAGCGCGGTGTATGGACTCATCCAGCTCAGGCAGATTGGATTCTGCCATTGCAAAGGCAACCACAGCGGTATCATCCACGTCTGGATAATGCGGATTGGCAAATTGAAATGCCCAGCCGCCGCCTGCTAAATCGGGTTTACTGATACGCCAGTCACCTGGTTCATCAGATAACTGCACGCTTTTTAGCCAATCGTAAGCGCGGGTTAAACTCGCATTGTTGCCGATTTTATCGCTTTCTTGTAGGGCTAAAGCGGCTAAACCTGTATCCCAAACAGGCGATAAGCAAGGTTGGCAGTAAGCATCATGTTCGTTGACCACTAACAGTTTATCAATGGCTTTTTTTGCAGTGATGAGCAATGGATCATCTTTAGGCATTCCTAACAGTAGTAATGCTTGGTAAGCCGCTGCCATTGCAGGATAAATGCCTCCTAAACCATCTTCACCGTTTAAGCGTTCGATAATCCAGTCTTTTGCACGTTGCATCGCCAAATCGTGCATTTTTTTAGGAATTAATGGGCGAGTTACATGACCCAGTTTGTCCAATCCCAAAAAGATTTTGTTTAATAATGTTCTTTCAGGGAAATAATGCTTTTCTTCGTCAGGATGGGTAACAAATAATTCCAAAATGCTGACTTTATTGGGATTGACCGCTGTAGCTTTTAACGTGCAGAGTATAAACAACGGTACCATCACAGTTCTTGACCAATAGGATACTTTATCTAAGTGAAACGGAAACCAGCTAGGAAATAACATGATTTCGACAGGAATGTACGGCACACCGCGCCAAGGCAGTTGTTCAAAAATGGCTAACGCAATACGCGTGAACACATTGGCTTTTGCTGCGCCACCTTGACTGAGAATGTAATTTCTTAAGCGCACCATGTGTGGCGCATCTTGTGAATCACCTGCCATTTTTAAGGCGTAATACACTTTAACGCTACAGCTTAAATCAGCAGCACCGCCTGTAAAAAGCGGATAGCTGCCATCTTCAGATTGACGTGAGCGTAAATACACAGCGATTTTTGCTTGCAGAGTTTCGTCGATTTCACCCAAATAGTGCATCAACATGATGTACTCAGAAGGAATTGTGCAGTCCGCTTCTAATTCAAATACCCAATAACCTGCTTCATTTTGTAAGCTTAATAATTTTTCTTGAGCTTTACTAATGGCTTTGTTCAAATCGTAGGCTTTGGAGTGAATTGCAGTCGAGGAGCTTACGGCATCGTGAGACTGTTTGTGTGTATGAGTATCGGTAAACATATCGGCGCGTCCTTAAAGGTCTGGAGTGGCTTTTGAGGAAGTGAGAGTGTAAGTCCAGTTGGGTGTTGTGAGTTCCCGACTGATTAAATTAAAAAGTAAACTCAGTAAAGTATTATTACGTCCGATTAATCGGGTTGCCAAAATAGTGGCTTTAACACTGTTACGCGTGATTTTGACCTGATTGGATTGGTTAAAATCTAAATTTTGTTTGATTTTTTTTAGTGTTAATACCGCCATACCTAATGCCCACAAGCAAAAATTGCGTATGCCTGTTTCATGTGCGGGTAATAGTTGGGTATATCTTAAAGCATTATGTAAATGACCATGCGCAATGCTAATTAAATGCGCTAGACCGATTCTGAAATGTTCATCAGAATGTTCAGGGCTTAAATTTTTCAAATCAAAACCTGTTTCAGTAAAAATATCTTGCGGCAACCAACACACCCCCCGCTCTGCATCATCCCAAATATCTTTCAGAATATTGGTCATTTGCAAGCCTTGCCCAAAAGAAACCGATAACTTCAGTAATTCTTCGCGGTGCTGGGCAATCTCAGGTGAATAATGACAAAACAATTTTGCTAGCATTTCACCGACACAGCCTGCGACGTAATAGCAGTATCTGTCCATATCCGCCATGGTTGCTAAGCCATCATGCAGATTTTGCGCCTGAAAAATCGGCATTCCTTTTGCCATTGTTTCCACACAACTGGCTAAGGCTTCGATTTGTTCAGGGGTAAATTTATGCGTAATAGCAATAACGCGTGGCAATACTTGAATGAGTGTATGTTCAGCGGGGATAGTTTGTTCAGACAACAAAGGCGCGAGTTCTGCGGCAAATGTCTCAGTATGGTTACCCGTTTTGACGATTTCAATAAACTTAGCACAAAAATATTTTTTTTGTGTAGCCGACAGCGATACTTCATCTTCGATAGTATCAACGATACGGCACAACAAATACGCATTAGCTACCACGTTATAAAGTGTGTCAGGTAATTGCGGAATAGTCAGCGCAAAGGTTCTGGATACGCCCTCAAGCAATAAGGCTTGAAATTCATCATCAGAAGCAAAGCTGAGTGATGCTGGATTTTCCAAAGAAAGTTGAGTATTGCTCATGACGTGTGTACTGTTGACCCGAAAGTTTTACGGTAAATATTAAAGGTTTCTGTAGGCAATAATAGACTGTTTGTTGGTGATTTGCAAAACAATGTTGTTTTGTTGGCAATACTTCTAGTCAATTGTAATCGAAAGATGATTATTTGTAATAAAAACAGTGGGTTAATGTTGTGTGTTTTATTTGTGAATGTGTTGTGAAATTGCACACATAAGGTTAGTTTTTCAATAATTTATCGTAATAGCTGGAGTCATTTAGTAAAAGATAGTATTCTAGTCAACAATAGATAAGCGATTGTATTATATGAAGGGCTTGCTGTTATTTTCCAGATTTATCCATTGAAAATGGCTGAGTATTTAATGATCTTGGGGAGTTGAGCAGGGTTGTTGTTTTATTACGACACGCTTAATCGTTTCACATACCAAATGTGGTTTCAGGGTAGTTAAGGTAACTTGAACTGCCAACAGTTTTAATATTTTTGAGGGTTTATTTGTGGGAGTTCCTTTACGTCAACAGTTAACAGTAGGCAGTTATCTGATTAAACAAAAGCTAAAAGGGGTAAAAAAATACCCATTAGTGCTGATGTTAGAGCCTTTGTTTCGGTGCAACTTAGCGTGTGCAGGTTGCGGTAAAATTGATTATCCTGACGACATACTCGATAAACGTTTGTCCTTTGAAGAGTGTATGCAGGCGGTGGATGAATGCGGCGCACCAATGGTGTCTATTCCAGGTGGCGAGCCTTTAATACACAAAGAAATGCCGCAAATTGTCGCAGGTATTATTGCGCGTAAAAAATATGTTTATTTGTGTACTAACGCCTTATTATTGAAGAAACGTATTGATGATTACACGCCATCGCCTTATTTGACGTTTTCTATTCATTTAGATGGTATGCAGGAAAGACACGATACCTCTGTTTGTCAGGAAGGTGTGTTTGACCGCGCTGTTGAAGCGATTAAGCTAGCCTTGGGAAAAGGCTTTAGAGTCAACATTAACTGCACACTCTTTCAAGGCGAAAATGCACAGGAAGTTGCAGATTTTCTTGATTACGCAATGGAATTAGGTGTTGAAGGTGTGACTATCGCACCTGGTTTTAGTTATGAACACGCGCCGCAACAAGATGTATTTATTAAAGGCAAAGATGTTAAAGACTTATTCCGTGGCATTTTTAAAATTGGTAAAAATCGCAACTGGAAATTAAATCACTCCAGCTTGTACCTTGATTTTCTAGCAGGCAATCAGAATTATGAATGTACGCCTTGGGGCAATCCAACGCGTAATGTGTTTGGCTGGCAAAAACCGTGTTACCTGTTAGCAGATGAAGGCAATGCGGCAACTTTTCAAGAATTGCTGGATACTACACCTTGGGATAAATACGGTAACGTTAATAATCCTAAATGTGCAAGTTGTATGGCGCATTGCGGCTACGAAGCCACCGCTGTTGAAGATATGTTAAAACACCCATTGAAAGGTTTACTGACTTCGCTCAGAGGACCAAAAACTGAAGGTGATATGATTACTGAACCTACACCTGCCTATGAAATTGGCACATCAGGCTCTACACTTGCTGGTATTCCTATCAAAGTAGAAAGGTAGTCACAAATACGGAATTTAGTTGTTGTCAGAGACATTTAAAGATGTTTTATCAATACGTTATGTTTTTATGAGGTTTTTTGGTTATGGTTTTAAAAAATGTAAAACTGGTCGCTATTTTTATATGCTTGCTATTAGGCATTAGCAATGGTTTTGCCGCTGACAACAGTACAGCAACGGCAAAGCAAGTCGTGGATAAATTTCAGTCAGAACTGATTGCCGTCATGAAAAACGGTAAGCAATTAGGCTTTAATGGACGCTATGACAAACTGCATGATTCCGTTACCAATAGTCATGACTTAAACAAAATTGCGCGTATTGTTGTTGGCAAAGAGTGGGAAAAATTATCGGAAGAACAACAAAAAAAGCTGGTTGATGTATTTAGCCGCTTGAGTATAGCGTCTTATGCTCATAATTTTAAAGAATATGGTGGCGAAGCATTTACAATTGATTCCGAAGAAGAAACTGCCAGAGGGGGTGTAGTTGTCTATGCTCACTTGAGTATTCCTAATGACAAAGATGTTAAGTTTGAGTATCATCTAAAAGAGACGGATAAGAGCTGGCGAATCATCAATATCGTTGCTAATGGCGTGAGTGATTTGGCATTAAAAAGATCAGAATATACCAGTATTTTGCAACGCGAAGGCTTTGATGCACTCATTGCAAAAATTAACGAAAAAATCGACAATTATGCAAAATTATAGTTTAGGTTTTTTGTAGTCATCCATTCAAAATACAAGTAATAAACTGAATAATTATAAAGGTAGAGAGTAACTATAGGTTTTATGGTAATGAATAGACAACATAGCGGTAATGGTAAAATACTAAACACTTCCTTGGCTGTACTAATCGGTGCATTATCGCTGGGTGGATGTGCAACAACGACAGTTGAGCAGCAAACGGTAGTAAGTAAAGTCGATCCTTATGAAAGCGTTAATAGGGATGTATTTTCTTTTAATGATACTGTTGACGACTACGTTGCCAAACCTATTTCTGATGCTTACAAGTGGGTAACACCACAATTTGCACAAACGGGCATATTCAACTTTTTTAACAATTTAAAAAATGTCAATGTGGTCATCAATGACGTATTGCAAGGTAAATTTGAACAGAGTGCTGAAGATACAGGTCGGCTACTGATCAATAGCACTATCGGGTTAGGTGGGCTAGTTGATGTCGCTAAAGATGTTGGGCTTAAGCAAAATGACGAAGACTTTGATCAAACCTTAGCCGTGTGGGGCGTACCCCAAGGTCCTTATATGGTGCTACCTCTATTAGGACCAACGACAGTGCGTGGTATTCCTGGTGCAATCTTCGATACTGCGGCAAATCCATCTAGCTATATCGGTATGCCGATTCAATTGGTGTCGATGTTAAATGCGCGTGCCAATGCACAAGGTTCGTTAGATGTGGTTAAAGAAGGCGCATTAGACCCTTATGTATTCATTCGTGAAGGCTATTTACAAACGCGCGAACACTTAGCCAGCGACGGAAAAAGCCAAACAACTAGCGATGTCGATAGCGAACTCGGCGATGATACTGCAAGCCCAAGCCCTGCGACTAATAAAAAAGTCTCAGCGAGCAGCAAGGCGGCAAATGATAAAGCAAATTACACATTGCATTTAAGCGCGGCTGAACAATCATCCAGTTCGTTCACTGGTGTTACGCGCTCATTTGACGAGACGGCTAAATCGTTTGAAAGTGCTAACAGTAAAATAGATGAGTTAACGAAACAAGAACACGCAAGAAAAGCCAAATAGTATGACTAGAGTAGAGACGCTTAATGCGTCTCTACTTATTTAGAAATGTAACAAAGAATGAACTTCGTAATTCTTAAGTTTTTCTCTTCCTTCCAGAAAATCCAGCTCCACCACAAACGCACAAGCTTCCACAGTAGCACCCAATTTTTCAACTAATTCACAACTGGCTTTTGCTGTGCCACCTGTTGCTAACAGGTCATCAATTAACAACACCCGATCATTGCTATCAAACGCATCAATATGAGCTTCAAGCATTGCTGAGCCATATTCCAAATCATAAGACACCGTTTCTACATCGTAAGGTAGTTTACCAGGTTTACGCAGCGGTATAAAAGGCAATCCCAATTCCCAAGCGACTAATGATCCAAAAATAAAACCGCGTGCCTCCATACCTGCGACAGCCGTAATATCACGCCCTAAAAAAGGCTGTAACAACGAATGTACTGCAAGCCTTAACGTAGCAGGGTCTTTAACTAACGGCGTAATATCTTTAAAAATAATACCTTGCTTGGGAAAATCGGGAATATCTCGGATTTTATTTCTTAATCTGTCCATTGTTTATCCTCAAGTTTACGCACAAAACGCTTCAATATTTGCCAAAATACCTTGAGTATCCAAGCCACACAAGGCGAGCAACTCCTCACGCGTGCCTTGTTCGACGAACGAGTCAGGC
>WSSedA1B3DRAFT_1000320_pt1 | contig 14011 bp, 14 predicted proteins | sample WetSurSiteA1Bulk_FD_9468 | JGI IMG/M metagenome (IMG submission 9468)
TAAGGATACGAGTAATATACTCCTTTTTTGTATTCTGTTTATTCATAACCCTTTAAAGTGGTATCTGTAATCCTTTGCTTCAACAAAGTTGTGTTTTATAAAGATATGATTTATACTTGCCATCAGACAATATTAAAATAGTTATCTTGGCTTTATCAAGAATTAATAAAATGGGGAAAGTGATTAGTCTAAGACCTCTTGGGCGTACAGGTNTTATGATATCCCCCATAGGTCTTGGTTGCTGGCAGTTCAGCAAGCAAAATAACCTGGCCGGGAAATTCTGGCCCACCCTTGAGGATGACCTTATTGAAAAAGTTGTCGCGGTTTCAATTGAAGGAGGGATAAACTGGTTTGATACAGCTGAAGCATATGGCAGCGGTGCCTCAGAAAAAGCTCTTTCAAAGGCCCTTAAGGCAGCAGGTAAAAAGCCCGGTGAAGTAATTGTGGCAACAAAATGGTGGCCGGCTTTCCGGTTCGCTTCCAATATCAGCAAGAGTATAAACAAGCGAATCAGTGCACTTAAGCCATATCCCATCGATCTCTACCAGGTTCACCAACCGTTCAGCTTCTCCGACGAGAAGAGAGAAATGAAAGCAATGGCTGAACTTGTTAACAGGAAACTTATAAAAGCCGTAGGGGTAAGCAATTTCAATGCACGGAAGATGAAGAATTCATGGGAAACTCTCCGGAAATCAGGTATCCCGCTTGCATCAAACCAGGTGAGGTATAGCCTTCTTGACCGCAAAATTGAATCCAATGGAGTAATGGACCTTGCAAAAAAGTTGGGCATCACTATAATTGCATATTCACCTCTGGCACAGGGCATTGTCACCGGTAAATTTCATGACAATCCGGAACTGCTTAATAATATTGGATTTAGAAGATACAGTTCACAATTCAAGTCTGAAGGACTTGAGAAAAGCCGGCCTGTAGTGGCCCTGGTGAAGGAGCTGTCAATTAAGTATAATGTAACACCCTCTCAGGTAGCTCTCAACTGGCTGATTCATTATAATGGTGATACGGTTGTGGCAATTCCGGGTGCAACAAAAGAGATCCATGCAAAGGAGAACACCGGAGCAATGTCATTCAGGCTTTCTGATGAGGATATGGTGAGACTGGATAATGTTAGTTCAATATTCAGATAACCGCAAATCGACTATTGAGTTTTTCGTAAATTGTCTATGAATGAAATTTACAGGAAGAAAAAGGATCCTTGTTCTGATCGGAATAATCTTAAGCAGCAACCTTTTTTCGCAGGATTCAGCAGTTGAAAAGATATCTCTTGTTCTGAGGGACAAAGCTCGTAATAACAGAAAAGTTCCTGTCGATATATATTATCCTTCAGTTTCCGGGAAAAATTATTCCGGCATTTCTCCGGATCCTCAAAATAAGCTTCCGGTCATATGCTTCGGGCATGGTTATCTTATTTCAGGGATCTGGTACCGGCATATTGTCGACATGATTGTTCCGGAAGGGTTTATTCTCATGTTCCCTGAGAGTGAGTCCGGTTTATTTCCATCGCACAAAAGTCTGGCAGAAGATATGGATTTTGCTTTGGAACAGATCAGCAGCCTTGGTAAAGACACATCTTTTGCTTTGTATGGCCTTGTAGATACAGTAAAATGCCTTATGGGTCACAGTATGGGAGGAGGCTCTATGTTTCTTGCAGCAGTAATGAGCAAGGATGTTGAAGCGGCAGTAGCCCTTTCCCCTTTCAATACAAGACCTTCAGCGATAGAGGCTGCTTCATCGGTAAAAATTCCTGTGCTGATTTTTTCCGGAAGCGCCGATTGCATAACACCAACCGGGAAACACCATTTGCCTATCTACAACTCCCTAGAGAGTGAATTTAAAACTTATATATTGATAAAAGGCGGAACCCACTGTCAGATGGGAGTAAGCCATCCCAAGTGCAGTACAGGTGAAAAAATAGCAGGTTGCAGGGAAGGAATAAGTCAGGAAGAGCAGCTACGTATCCTGGCAAGATATATTATACCATGGTTGAAATACAATCTGAAGGGAGACGCAGATGCAGGTTTACAGTTTGATTCATTAATTGGGCAGGACTCAACCATTGAATACATTCAATCCAGGCCACTTCCAGTTGAGTGCAATTAAGACCTGCACAATCTCACATATGAGGGTTGTTATTTTTTTAGGCTGGCTTTTGAAAAGACACTATTGGGGATATCCACATTGAACTCTATCTCATCGATAATCAACTCGGTGCCCATTCCTTCCTTCAGCATATCCTTAAAGATTAATTTTTTCGGATACCATCTTTCATTAATGCGTTCCACGTTTGATAGCTGGCTTCTTTTAAGCAGAGTTCCGCTCTTTGCATACATTTCTTCACGAAGTGGAATATTCCTTTCCTCGTCAACCCATAATTTCATACCATGGTATGCAGTCTCAGCCACAAAAGCAGTTAGTTCGATAATCCAGCAGTTACGTCCATCAACAAGTTCTGATCCTGCTACTTTTGCATCGTATCTGTCAGTCAACCGGCTGTCTTCCATCAGGTCCTCATATGAAAAATCAGAACCCATGACCGACTGGCGGAGCATATGTCCCGCAATCTGGATTATCCGATCAGCACCGGGAGAATAGATCCAAAGCTGATCATCGAGTTTAAGCATCTTGTCCCCTGCTCACGAACCGGAAAAATATATTCAGTGAAGGATTTCTTTTCACCGGCGGTCCAGGTTTTAAGTTTGAAAGTAAGAGTTGTTCTCCGTCCGTGGATAATCATTGATGAGGAATAGAAACGGCTTTCGGAAGTCATATTCTGGTCAATCCGCGAAAGGATTTCTTTTGCGTCAGGAAACTGAGCCTGTGCAATACAGAATCCAGGCAGAAAAAGAAAAAAAGCAATCATATTATTCATGCCTCAAGTTCTTTAAATAGTTGTGCTGTCTGGCGTTTATAAATGCCTATTCCGGCGAGCATTGTTCCTAATTGGGTCGATACCAAACCAGGTATGAAACCGATAAACCATGTTGAATTGGTTATCTGAGCCCTGAAAACTCCAGGCATCATAATTGATGCATTCTTCATCGCAAATCCAAGATCAATACCTGTATTCTGAAGGTATAATGAAATACCCATTCCCGAAATTACTCCGGCCAATGATCCGAACAAACCGATTATGAATGATTCCATCATCATAGTTTTATAAACATGACCTTTTTCTTCACCTATTGCAAGCCTCATGCCAAATTCTCCATATCTTCGCAATCCTCCTAACAATCCTGCATTCCAGAGAATCAGGGACATCGCAAAAATAAAAACAGCGACAAGGATACCCTGAAGTTTGTCTGAATATTCCACGAGAAATCCCATGTTATTTAGTTGTGGCAGACTCTTCATCAAAAGTGAGAACTCATCATTTTCTGAAGAGAATTGGCTATTGAACCTTGCAGAAACAGCTTTGGCCTCTTTATCATTATATTTACCCGTACGAAAAAAGCCAAGTATTTCGCCACAGGCATTTTCCATGTTTAAAGCCTCTCTTACATCATTTATATCTGCGATAATTGTTCCCCTGTCAAGGGCACTTGTGCCAAATTCCACAGTTCCGCAAAGTATAAAATTATACAGAGTGAATTCCCCATACATACTTGAACTGACGAGTGTCATGGTATCCCCGGGATTTAAGCCAAGCTTTTCAGCAAATGTCCTGCTAATCAGAGCTTCTTTATTTTTTGCGGGCAGACGTCCGTTCTTCAATGATGCCTGGATGTTGAGGCGTTCAATTTCAGCCATATTCCCTGAAAGCATATCGATTCCAATTCCCATGGCAGGACCCTGAGCCCGGGTCTCACCTGATTTATCAGGCACATCAATTATACCTGCAAAATAAATTCGTTCTGCAAAATCCATATCCGGCACCTGCGACGAAATAATATCTTTTAGAGTATCTGTACCTAGTATTGCCAGGTCAATAGGCGACTGGGAAGCATTCTCTGAATAGGCTCTCGTCATGATTTTTACATGGCCTGTTGAAAAGCGGGCGTTAAACTCAATGCTGTTTCCAATAACGCCAGTCATCCATGCATGAAATACTACGGTAAGCATCACTCCCGAAGAGGTGACCAGAAAAGGAATCAGACTACGGTGTTTATCCCTGAGGAGCCCTTTAAAAAGAAATCTGATCATTGTATCCTCCCCCTTAATGCTTCTGTTGGATTAAGCTTAGCTATCTTGCGTGAAGGCCAGTAACTGACCACCGTCGTAACCATCAGTACAATAAGTATTGTGCCTGCAATAAGACCAAGACTATATACAGGATAAAGTCTTTCCGCCATTGCGATGCCAAAATCACTGCTGCTTATGGGAATTGATATGCCTTTAACTGCCTGCGTTGCAAGCAGTGGTATCCCGTAAACAGCACCAGCAATCGCAGCCAGTACCGAATGCGTAGCACCTTCGATCGTAAATAATTTGACGACCTGACCGCGGGTCATGCCAAGTGCTACATAAGTGCCAATCTCTTTCTGCCTTCTGAATATTGATAAGACCTGAGTATCAAAAATTGCAAGCATAGCCATCATTAGCATAATTCCCCAGATAATGATTCCTACAGCACCTTTGGATTTGATGATTTTCTCTATATCCGATAAAAGTGATTTCTGATTCTTGTATATCCATTGATCCAAAGCGGGAGCATTGCTGAAGTCAGTCCCTGTTATAAGGATCGTTGCCTCCTCCGGAAGAAGCATCATCTCCCTGAGTTTTTCAATTGGAAGCCATATCTGACCAACATCAACTGTAGGTACATTGGTTTCAAATATTCCTGCAATCCTTATTTCCGTTGCATCAAATGTCCCGTTCTTGTCCCTCCATCGCAGCGTCACATAATCACCCTCCCTTAGTTTTGTGCTTTCTGCCATTGCACTGCCTATTATGGCTGGCACATCGCCATCTGTTTCTTTCAGCTTTATGGTCGGAAGTGCCAAAAGGTTCTGTTGGGGTTCAATACCCCGTATAATTACCGGAAGCATCCTTCCCATGGGATAAAGAGTGCCCTGGGTAATCAGTACAGGAACAATTGAGGCACTATTGTTATTTGTAATTAAACCATCAGGAATGGTTCCATGACTATCGTTTAATGTCAAAGGATCATATGGATCATAATCCTTATGCCAGTACTGACCTGCAGCTATTTCCCACTTTATCATATCAGCTCTGGCCTGCCGGTCCCAACCTTCAAGAATTCCTTTGGTCCAGATTATGATAACGAATGAAAATGAGAGTACAATAACATTAAGCCAGGTTCTTAATCCGGCACCCAAAAGATTTCTTAATGCAAGTTTAAAGACAAGCATAGCATGCAATGATTTTAGTTTTTAACAATTATCTCGTCTTTAGAAACCTTACCGTCGAGAAGGAATATTTTTCTCCTGACATAACCAATTACTTTTTCGTCATGGGTGGCAAATATGAATGTAGTATGCAGTTCCCTGTTGAGCTTCTCCATTGTCTGGAGAATATGATGGGAGTTCGTTGCGTCGAGATTTGCAGTTGGCTCATCAGCAAGTACGATTGCTGGTCTTTTAACCATAGCCCGGGCTATTGCAACCCTCTGACTTTCGCCTCCTGAGAGCTGTGCTGGTCGTGATCCGATTTTTTCTGTAAGCCCGACCCATTCCAGTGCATCGAGTACCATCTGTTTACGTTTTGATGTCTCTATGCCCTGCAGAAGCAAGGGAAATTCAACATTCTCAAATACAGTATATACCTGGAACAAATTATATGTTTGGAAAATAAAACCAAGTTGTGACTTTCGCAAAGCAGCTGATTCCCCGGGTGAAAGATTTCCAACAGATTTTCCAAGTATAACTGCCTTACCTTCAGAAGGCACATCAAGAGTTCCGATAATGTTTAGCAGTGTTGTCTTTCCTGAACCACTGGGACCTATAATACCCGTGAACTCACCTGCTACAAAAAGGAGATCAATCCCGTTCAATGCTGTGAATTTTCCGCTACCCATTGGGAAATGCTTTTTAAGACCTTCAATAGTGATGATACTACTATTATTCATCTTCAAAGTAATTTGTAATTAAATATCAAGTACCAACATAAGCTGAAATCCCTTTCCGGCATAAGTATTGCTGTCGTCCTTGCCTGTAAATAATGAAAATTTTTCAGGGTTCCAGAATGCCATAATATACAGACTAAGATAATCATATTTCAGTTGAAGATTCAAGTATCTGTACAATTCCTGAGTTTCCCAGTTATAGTTCACGAAGCAGGATATATTATGAGAAAGAGTAAATGGATAGTTCAATGACAGGGATGAAAAATTGCTTTTGGTTTTTTGCTCCGCCTCCTCAGGATTATTGGAATAATGGAAGAATTCAGTTATGAAATTAAGTCCGTTACCGATTTTGAAAGTATAATCAAGGCCCAGACTGTAGTACGTCTCATGTCTGCCCATGAGCTGATTCTCTTTGTCATTCAATTTCAAGACATATTCTACCCAGATCCCAGGTCCAATGTCCCATTTACCATCAAATGCCAGAAGATTTTCAGCAAAACGGGTGTCGGTTACCATTGGATTATTAATATAAAACTCCGAATAATCAGCAATGCGATGATGATAACTCATTGCAATTTCACCCTTAGGAACCGGTACTTGTGTTCTGCCGCCGTATTCAGGAATGGTCGGAACAGAGGGCGCTATTTCCCATCCCTTAAGGTTCTTATTTCCATATAATGTCCATAGCCAGATGTTTACATTATTGTTAAAATAATAACGACCAAGCAGGCCATAAACACCGTCTGTAAGCTGAAGGGGGTCGCGGAAGTCCATTCTGTCAAACCACATCAGGGGACGGAAGATATTAGCCGAGCCGAAGTTTATTTTCTGAAGCCCTGCCCTTATCTCCAGATTCGAAGTTGAATATCTCATCCAAAGGCGGTATGGTTTGAGATTGTATGCCGCAGTATCAAAACTTGAACCTGAAAACAACAAGTTACCATATGTATTAACGGATAATTCAGCATCAAGCTTTTTGTTATTCCCGGTATTCCAGGCCGGACTTAATGCAGGGATATATCTGGCCCCTGTTTGCCAGAAAACCTTGTCAGTATAATTCATACCAAGCCATGCACTAACCTGGTTGTTAAAATCAAGACTTGTCTTCTGACCTTTGACAGTATGAATCAGCCCAAAAAAAGCGATCCAGATTATCAGTTTAACCTTTGTTTTCAACTGAATTATTTTGCTCGGTTCTGTTTTTAAACTTTTTATATAATGCAGGCAGGCTGTACCAGTCGATTGCTCTGCCAATTCCCTTCCCCATAAACATGGCTTCAGAAAGCTCCTCCCCGGTCATATTCATCAATCCTTTCTTTCTTAATTCGATAACCCGGCCTATCTCTTTTCTCATTGAAAACACGAACAGACATATCATCAGGAACATAAAAAGGGAATACCGATAATCATGAAAATGCCACCATAACCAGAAGATCATCAGCAGATAACCAGCATACCTGAGAATTACCACGCTACCAGTTATAAATCCCAGTATTGTCGAGACAATATTTACTGCAATAGTTCCAAACCAGCTGACAACAAACATCGACCCCAGCATAATTGTTTCCCCTCTGCCTCCGATAAAGCGATAATAAACAGGCAGGTAATGCCCAATCATTCCGAATACCGCAACAATGAGATAATATGGTTCTGTTTTAAAAATCAATTTTACGAGGAGCATCGGTATTGCTACTTTCAGAATATCAGCTATGGATGTAAGGCATCCGTATTTGGCACCAGCCCTTTTATTTACAAGGGTTGCACTGACAAAATTCGTATCAAATTTTTCGTCAGAATTTTTAACTGGTTCCGAATAAAACTCAATTTGTTTGTTTTTGGTAACCGAGAAATAAACAATCCTCGCGAAAGATATTGATCCGGTAAGATAACCTGTCAGGGCGCACAAAGAAATAAGCAGCAGAGGCTTGGTCTCAAGAGACAAAACTAAATCATTCATAGTCATGGATTGTTAGTACACCGTTTGATCCATCAACTGTTGCCAGGAGTCCGCTTCCTATTGAGCAGGCATTTTCAACTGAAACAAGAGCCGGGATTTCCAATTCCCTTGCAATTATTGAACAGTGGGATAGCAAACCCCCGGTTTCAGAGACTATTGCCCCGGCCTTGGCAAGTATTGGAGTCCAGCTGACATCGGAAAAAGGAATTAAAAGAACATCACCCTTCTGTACCGTTTCAAAATCATCAATTTTACGGACAACCCTGGTTTTACCGGAATAAGATCCGGAGGATGTGCCGATTCCGGAATGATTCTTCTCTCTCCCTTTTTCAAGAATCGGAGCTTCTTCTCCATATATAACCTGAGGAAGAACAATATCCTTAGTCTCAGCCATCTCATTTTTTCGCTTCAGGATCACATCCTGGTATCTCTTCTCATTTACTTCAGGATTATTTTCCAGAATGAAATCAATCTCCTCTTTCCTGAGATAAAAAATATCATATTCTGAGTCTATGAGCCCCCTTTCGGCCAGGTCTTTTCCGATCATTAGAAACAGTCGGCGAAAAAGACCATAACCAAATATGTATAGGGAACTTATCTGTTCACGATATACTTTAAAGTTACCCGCCTTTTTAAAGGTTTTATGAATTGAACGGCTTATTCTGAAACCTTTTTGCTGCATCTCATTAAGGGTATACATCCCGGATCTGTTTTCATCCGGGGAAGAGTTCATAACCATATTATAAACCAGCTCAGGATTTTCCTCCCACTTGGGGAATGAGAAATCATTACCGCTTTCGCTCAGATGGCCGAACTCTTTTAAAAATCCATCAAACTCCCTGACAATGTCATCCGCTTCTTTGACTGATCTAAGTTTTTCCAGAGAGACACACTTCTCTTTCAGGTTTTCGGGTAAATTATCAATCTTCTTTTTGATCTTCTGAATTGATTGAAGAGGGGAGTAAGAGATCAGTTGTGGGAAGTCCTGCCTGAAATCGAGCTTGTCATAATCAAGATTGATTTTTTCCAGTTGTTTTTTAAGTCTCTTGTGATATAATGACATCAGCATCGGGGTTACGATATTGAGATATGCCAGTCTTTTCCCCTCATTAAAAAGAGTTAAATAGACCTCAGGATAAGAATCGATCTTAAAATCTTCCTTCAATGACTCTTCAATCTTTTTATATTTTGTCCTGAGTTCGCTGTAACCAAACAGGAAACTCTTTTCAAAACGAAGTTTAGTGTAAATAAACCTTATTATTCTGAATGCGTGCCTCAGACTTCTGAGACCGGGTTTAAAAGAGGGTCTTGAATTGTCATTTCTCATCATCAGGTATTCCAGGCTGTCGGCTGACATTCCGAACCGGCTGAATATTTTACCCAATTCAATTATGTTGAAATATGTTTGATAATAAAAAAGCTTTGCGAGATCTTCTGGCTTTACATCCAGGGAGCCAGTGATCTCTGAAAGCAGTTCGATCCATGTCCCGTTGACCATCGGAATATTCACCGACCATACAAGAGGTTTAATCTGGCCCGGCAGCATCTCTTTGGCCATTTTATTGGAATATATCTGAATATCTTTTCGCCCTGTTATCTGTCTTAGCTGGAGATAGTAAATTTTCCTGCCGTCATAAGCCCACTCAATATCAATATGCGATCCATAATATCTTTTCAGCTTTGCGGTATCTGCTGCTACCTGTCTGATAACAGAAAAGAAGTGATGATTCTTATTCCCGTCAAGAACCAGACCCTTTCTTATTCTCCAGCGTAAAGGGGTAATTCCCTTCTGAACAAGGTCTTCGCCGAATCCTTCAACAGCCTCAATGACAATTTCCTGCTGATTTGTAACAGGATTGCGGCTGAAACTGACGCCGGCCAGCTTTGACGAAATCATTTCCTGTATAATAACGCCGCATTTAAATGCAGAAATCTTAGTTTTTCTCAGATATTCATTATCACTTAACAATGACGATGAGTTCCATACCTCTAGTACTGCTTTCACGATATTCTCCGTTCCCCGGACGTTCATCAATGTTTGAAACTGACCGGCATAACTGTACTCCTTCGAATCCTCAGCAGTTGTAGAGGAGCGAATGGCGTATGTTACATCCGGAAGTTGCAGAACCTCCCCCCTGAGTTTTTCAGTTACGACTGAGCCCTCCCTGAGATACCTGTCATATGCGCTGGTTGTTACCAGGTAAGTTACAGGGATATTGAAACCATATCTGTGCAGAAAGATAAGGGAATTGGCCTTATTACCTGTCTCATCTGATTTCAGGCCCGCTCTTAATTTCTTGATCAATGCAGGTTGTTTCATTCTGTTCCGTAACTGGAATATGCGGCTATTAAAATACTAATTGTTTTTTAAACATTATTCAGGATATCTCTTATTGAGGTCACTGCTGATTCGACTACATATTTACGGTATTTACCAACCGGACATCCGGCATAGATGCCTGTCGTTTTTCCTTCACGAAAAGATCGTACCAGAGGCTTTTCCCAGTCAGGATAAGGAACTGGTTCATCCGGATCGTAGCTGCTAAAAGCTTTGAACTTTTTCATGGCATGCAGGAACATGAGGTCCGTATTTTCGGCAATAAATTCTGTGGGAGCCTCAAGTGCATAGTCGAATCCTTCATTAATGGCTTTACGATATGCTGTGTAGGTAGAAAGTTTTGTGTTACCCGGGTCCCAGTATTCGTCGGCATACTCATCATCACTCCAAACAAGCTCCCATGGGCCTGACCATTTTCCCATCAGATTTCTCATCTCTGTTTCCAGTGGCACACGATATTCAGATCCGCGTTTGTCCTGAGTCTCTTTTTTGAATGGGTGGCCGTGTTTTGACAGGATCAGAAGAACCCTGGCATGGATAGGCACCTGAGAAAGCTGGTCGCGGATTATCTGCACATATGCCTCACGCATTGCCGGCTGGTTACCTAATTGATCAGCGCAGATGATCTTCGCTCTCTTGTTCACAAGGCTGCAAACCCTTGGAAGTGCATAGGAATAGTCCTCAAAATCGGAGTATACCGGATTACAAAAACACTGGTAAATAATTGTTTTGCAGCCTTTGGCCAAAAGGTATTCAACAGCCTCGCTTAATGATCTTTCATAAACGTATTGAGCATGACAGAATTCGGCTTGAGGGAATTCTTGCTTAAGGGCAGCCACTGTTTCTTTGTAAATACTCTTACACTGACACTCCCAGGCTACTTTTTTCTCAGGCAGGAGGCGTCCATAGTACCAACCGGCAACTTTGGCCCCTGTCTTCTGGCATACATCAGGCGCACCACCCTTACCATCACCGGCATAGAGAAAGTAACCGTGATCGGAAGGATTCTTTTTCATACCCGGCGGGCGCCATTTGACTTCGCATTCAACATACGGACGACCTTCGCGATTATTAAAAGAGCCGTACATATCAATCAGATGAAGAGGAACAAACGGCTCTCTTGCCAGTGGATTTAACGGATCAATCAAAGCGATTCCCCTGTCGGCTAGAACATAAGGTTGAAGAAAAACCGGCAAGGAGTAAAGAAAGACATGGTCCATAAAGTTAATGTAAAAGTCAGGTTTATAAACCTCCGGCATCCCTAAATCTGACAGGATTATTCCCGGTTTCCCCTGTGGCCGGCGGTCCTGACCCCTGAAAAATGTCTCATAAACAAACTGGTTACCATATCGCCAGTGTCTGATCCATTCAAACATAAAAAGAGCTCTTTATTTATCTTATTTTATATTTCGGTGATTTGGGAACTGTCATGAAAGTAATTATATTTTCGATTTGTCACTATGCTATTATTGGATTTTTTGGGGGGATTGTTCGTTAAAGATTTTCTTTCCGAATTTAAGGATAATGTAAACCATCAATAAAATAAGCAGTGCTGCTATAAACAGCGGAATAAACAAGGAAAGAACAGAAGTTCCGAAGGCTGCAGCATGTTCACCTGTAGCTACTACTGCATTACCTGCCCCGGCAGTCAGCTTTGTTGAGGCAAGCCGGGTAAGCACGCTTCCGCTCTGAATGGTGGCAGCTGCTCCGCCTCCAAATAAGAAACCGGCAACCCATTTCAGAAAATCATTATCAATGGGAAGAACAGAGGTCATTAAAAGTGTCCCTCCGCAAATAGCCAGAGGTGTTGTAATTGTATCGAGAAGATTGTCAATGAAAGGCACATAATAAGCAAGTATTTCAGCTACTGTTGCAGTTCCGAAACAGATAATTGCAGGCCAACCGGCAAGCCATTGAAATCCCTCGGTGACGGGGAATATGCCGGTTTTCGCGGCAATGCTTGCCACAAGCATTGGGACAAAGACCCTGAATCCACAGCTTGCGCTTAAACCAAGTCCTATCGCAGCCGCTGTGATAATCTCCTTTTCCATTACATTAAAACATTTCTTTAAAGATAAACCAGATTCACGACATTGAACATATTCATCTTGTCAGATATTTAATATTTTATTACCTTTAGTGACGCTTTTAAAAACCCGGCTAAATTTTTTTTTAAATATTAATCTTAAACTTTAATCAGATGGAAGAAAAAACAAATCAGGAACCGGTAAAACCGGAAAAAGAAAGTTTACTGGACAAGGCAAAAAAACTTTTTCGCAAAGCCGATGATTTCGTTGATGACAAGGTAGATGATGTTAAAAAGAGTGAAGCCTTTAAAAAAGTCAAAGAAACCGTTGACAAAGCAGAGGATTATGTCGAGGACAAAATTGAAGACATTAAGGAAAGTGGTGTAAAGGAAAAACTTGAGGCGTTTGCTGAAAAAGCCGGGGACAAGACAGAAGAGACTGTTTCAAAGCTGAAAGATTTCAGTAAGAAAGTAGCTGTTAAGACAGCAGATAAACTGGAAGATATAGCTGAAAATATCAAGAAAAAAACGGCAGAAGAAGACAAGCCGGAAAATACCTGAAAAAAGGGCGTTTATTGTATGATGGTTAGGGCGTTGCATGCAAGATCCCTCCCAATATTATTAACCCCAGATCAATATTGAATATTATGTCCTTAGATTCACTTGCTGTTGAAACTACGTTATTAAGCGTAATAATCCGGTTTTTCACAAATCTTATTGTATTATTTATTCTTATCCGGGTCATTTATTATAAATACTCGAAGAAGGAGGAATATGTGTTCTCCTTTTTTCTGATGGGGATTATTATATTTCTGTTATGTTCATTACTCGAAACAGTAGATATTAAATTGGGAATGGCGCTCGGTCTGTTTGCCGTTTTTGCAATTCTCCGTTTCAGGACGGTGAATTATACTGTCAAAGACATGACATACACCTTTACTATTATTGGGATTTCGGTCGTCAATTCACAAGCAAATATTCCTCCACCTGTGGCAGGAGCTATTATTTTTAATTCCATTATAATAATAACTGCATTTTTACTTGAGATTTTCTTGCTGAAAAAAACCCATGCTTCAATGATTATCAATTATCACAAGCCTGAACTTCTGAAGCCCAGTTTTAAAAAAGAGCTAATAAAAGACCTGAGCGACGAGACCGGACAACAAATAGATAAGGTGATAATCCGAAAGATGGATGTCGGAAAGAAAAATGCTGAACTGGAGATATTTTTTATGGATAAAGAATCCAATTGATTCTCCAGGGATACCAGGTGCATCAAGTCCAGTGGAACAAGAAAATCTTGTTACATCAGACTGTTTTTATTTTTCCAAAGGAGGAATGACAAGAACCTGACCGGGATAAATCAGATTAGGATCTTTTAGCATAGGTTTGTTGGCCTCAAAAATAACATTATATTTATTGGCATTCCCATAGACCTCTTTTGCGATCTTTGAAAGATAATCACCTTTTTTCACTGTGTAAAACTGTTTCTCAGGTAGTGGAGGAGTAACAACCGGTGGATATTTGACCCTCAGCCAGTCATCAACCGATGCTATTCCTTCAACATTGCCAGCAGTGACGATGACCTTGTTTTTATTTTCGATAGTATCAACACTGCCCATCAGTGTAACTTTGTCATCATCCACCTTT
>WSSedA1B3DRAFT_1000321_pt1 | contig 13989 bp, 11 predicted proteins | sample WetSurSiteA1Bulk_FD_9468 | JGI IMG/M metagenome (IMG submission 9468)
TTCATTCGTTTTTGAAACTCAACATTTAAAACTTTGGAGTAATGCTTAGTTCGGGAAGAACAGGCCTCCCCCCGGTTTACCGGGAATTCCGCTTTCGGGCGGGACGGTGGAAGTTCGAGCTGAATTAGCGGCTCCAGCCATTAAGATATGGGGTTTTATAAAAGTTGAAGAGACTTTGCGGGTTTTTTATATATATACACTTAATTATAATGATGACTTTAATAAATGGTACAATAAGCGGTGGACTTACATTGGTCCTAAGCCTATCGGCACTGGTACTTGGTTTCGGTGGCTCTTATCTTATCTGGCAACAGGCTTTGAAGAATAAAAGCCGGAAGATTGTCTCTGAAGCAGAATCAGAAGCTGAAGTAATTAAAAAGGAAAAAATCCTTCAGGCAAAAGAGAGATTCTTACAGCTTAAAGCTGAACATGAGAAGGTTATTAATGAGAAAAACAATAAAATAGCGTTATCCGAAAGCCGTATCAAACAAAAAGAGCTTACTTTATCTCAGAAGCTTGAAGAGGCACAGCGGAAGAAAAATGAGGCTGATGCAATTCGCGAAAACCTTAATTCACAGCTTGAGATAGTCGAAAAAAGGGGAGAGGAGCTTTCAAAGCTTCACAGGCAACAGGTCGATCAGCTTGAAGCTATTTCAGGCTTATCTGCCGAAGAAGCCAAAAACAACCTTATAGAATCTTTAAAAGAGGAAGCCAAAACAGGAGCAATGTCCTATATTAACGAAATACTGGACGAAGCTAAAATGACTGCCAACAAAGAAGCCAAAAGGATAGTATTGCAGACAATCCAGAGGGTGGCCGCAGAAAATGCAATAGAAAATGCTGTAACTGTCTTCCATATCGAATCTGATGAGATGAAGGGAAGGATAATCGGACGTGAGGGAAGAAATATCAGGGCACTGGAAGCAGCTACCGGCGTCGAAATAATTGTTGACGATACTCCTGAAGCAATAGTTCTTTCAGCTTTTGACCCTGTTCGCAGGGAAGTTGCCAGACTTGCTCTTCATCAGCTCGTTACTGATGGCAGGATACATCCGGCACGGATTGAGGAAATTGTCGACAAAACCAGAAAACAGGTTGAAGAGGAGATTCTTGAAATAGGTAAAAGAACCACTATTGACCTTGGTATTCACGGATTGCATCCTGAACTCATCCGGCTGGTCGGTAAAATGAAATACAGATCCTCCTATGGACAGAACCTTCTTATGCATTCCAGGGAAGTTGCAAACCTTTGCTCTATAATGGCAGCTGAACTTGGTCTAAATCCCAAGCTTGCAAAAAGGGCTGGACTACTTCACGATATCGGGAAGGTTCCAGATGATGAACCTGAACTTCCACATGCAATACTTGGAATGAAAGTCGCAGAGAAATACAAAGAAAAACCTGAGATATGCAATGCAATCGGTTCGCATCATGATGAAACGGAGATGACAACACTTATTGCCCCGATAGTTCAGGTTTGTGACGCTATTTCAGGCGCTAGGCCTGGCGCTCGCCGTGAAGTTGTTGAATCATATATTAAAAGGCTGAAGGAGCTCGAATCCTTAGCTCTACAGTATCCTGGTGTTATGAAAACTTATGCAATACAGGCAGGAAGAGAGTTGAGGGTAATAGTGGGTGCTGAAAAAGTTAATGATAAAGAAGCTGAAAACCTGTCATTTGAGATTGCACGGAAGATTCAGAATGAAATGACTTATCCGGGTCAGATAAAAATTACTGTAATCCGTGAGACAAGGGCAGTTAATTATGCGAAATAACTGATTTTTAGATAATTCATGGACATTACAAAAATGTGATGTCCTTTTTTTATTGTTTGTCTAAAAAAAAAAATTATACCTTTAACAGATAATAAATTACTTCCCAAAGAAATAATGTCAAATATCAAACTGCTGAATATCGTAGGAGCAAGGCCACAGATTATAAAATCTTCCGCCATAAGCAGGGCTATAAGTCTTAATTTCTCGCAGCAGATCACCGAAATTACCCTTCATACCGGTCAGCACTATGATAAAGAGATGTCAGAAGTCTTTTTTGATGAGCTGGAAATTCCCAAACCAAATTTCAACCTTGGTGTTGGTTCCGCGCATCATGGCCGTCAGACTGCTGCTATGATTACCGGAATTGAAGAAGTGCTTCTGAGTGAAAAACCTGATGCTGTTCTGTTATATGGAGATACTAATTCAACACTGGCCGGGGCAATTGCCGCTGTAAAACTACATTTCCCGGTCATACATATCGAAGCTGGACTTCGGTCATTCAATAAAACAATGCCTGAAGAGTTAAACAGGATTATGAGTGATCATTCTTCAACGTTGCTTTTTGCTCCCACCAATGCTGCATTTAAGAACCTGATTAATGAAGGATTCAGGCCTGAAAACAGCCCCCCATACACTGTAGATAATCCGAAGATCTATTTTACCGGCGATATCATGTACGACAATTCTCTCTTTTTTGCTGAACTGGCAGACAGGAAAAAAGGTCCTTTGCTTGAGTCAATGTCTCTTGAGAGGAACAGATTCATCCTGGTTACTATACACAGGGATATCAATACAGATGATACTGCCCGGCTTGAAGCTATTCTTTCAACTTTAAGAAATATGGCTGTTGAGAACTCCATGCCATTCGTTATGCCTTTTCATCCGCGTACCATAAACTCGTTGAAAACAGGCTTGAACAATCTGTTTGATGATCTCAGGAACTGCAATTATATCAGAATTATACCACCTGTCTCTTATCTTACGATGACCTTCCTCGAAAAAAACTGTAATATGATCATTACTGATTCTGGAGGAGTTCAAAAGGAATCACATTTTTTCAAGAAACCGTGTATTGTTCTGCGAAAGGAAACAGAATGGATTGAACTTGTCGCAAATGGGACCGTCAAGCTGGTGGACGCCAATCCTGAACTTATCAGAAATGAGTTTGCCGGATTCCTGCAATCAGCTCAGAGCCTTGAATATCCTGCATTTTACGGAGATGGGAAAACTGCTGAATTCATTCTTAAAGAGATACTTTTATTGTTTGAAAAATAATCTGTCTGGGATCTTAAATAAGAGTCCAGCAATGATATTAGATCTTAATATCTTTGATAATGGATAGGACAATTAGCGACTATAAAGTTCTTGTTACAGGAGGTGCTGGATTTATAGGATCTAACCTGGTTGAATCAATGCTTAATGAAGGAAATTCCGTTATCTGTCTCGATAATTTTTCGACAGGCAAGCGGGAAAACATTAAGGGATTCCTGGATAATCCCAACTTCAGACTGATTGAAGGTGATATAAGGAATTACTCCGATTGTGAAAAAGCAGTATTGGGTATCGATTTTGTTTTTCATCAGGCAGCTCTCGGATCAGTTCCACGGTCGATTAAAGACCCCGTTTCTTCAACAGATGTTAACATTGGTGGTTTCGTTAAGATGCTTTTTGCTTCAAAGGAAGCCGGAGTCAAAAGGTTTATATATGCTGCGAGCTCCTCAACATATGGTGATCATCCTGATCTTCCGAAAGTTGAAGATAAAATCGGAAAACCAATGTCGCCTTATGGTATTACTAAATATGTTGATGAACTTTTTGCCGCAAATTTTGCAGCAACCTATAATATTGAAGTTATTGGGTTGCGTTATTTTAATGTTTTTGGCCGCAGGCAGGATCCTTTTGGAGCTTATGCCGCAGTGATACCATTATTCGTAAAAAAGCTTATGAATCATGAACAGCCGCTGATTAACGGCGATGGTTCTTATTCAAGAGATTTTACCTATATCGATAATGTCTTGCAGGCCAATTACCTTGCTGCTCTTGTACAGGACCGGACTGCAATAAATCAGGTCTATAATGTAGCTCACGGGGAAAGGACTAATCTTATTGAATTGTTTGAACTGATAAAAGAACTGATAGCACAGGATGACAGGGAAGTGCTTGGAATAGAACCTGTTTACGGACCAGCAAGGGGAGGGGATATTCCTCATTCCTTAGCTTCGATAGAAAAAGCAAAAAGATTATTGGGCTATAAGCCAACCCATACTGTAAAAGAAGGAATGGTGGAAGCAGTTAAATGGTACAAAGCCAATTTGTAACATTTGTTACAATTCTGACCTTTTAAATCTTCTTCAGCACTTTCAGCGCAAGATCCATGATGATGGGCTTATAATCATTGATAAATTCCCCGGTTACACGGTTCCCGACTACAGCACAAATAGTCAGAGCTTTATGACCCAATAAGCCTGATAATCCGTAGATAGCGGAGCTCTCCATTTCATAATTGCTGATTGTCCTGCCTCTGAAAGAAAATTGTTCAAGCCTGGTATTAATTTCATTATCGAAAGTGTTAAGCCGTAACCTTCTTCCCTGCGGGGCATAAAAGCCTGGAGCCGAAATTGTTATGCCTCTGATAAAGTTCTCATTCTGAAACAGGCTGATAAGCTCTTTACTGGCATTTACGGCATATGGAAAAGACAGAGTGTCGGGCCATTCAAGATATTCAGCTAAAACTGCAGAGAAAGTATTATCAAGCAGCCAGTCGTATCCTTCATAGAAATGTATCAGGCCGTCAAATCCAATGGCTGTCTCAGCCATTACACACGAACCTGCGGGTACATCACTTCTTAGCCCGCCGGAAGTTCCAATCCTAATAAATGTTAATGAAACAGGATTCTCTTTTACCTCACCTGAATTAAGATCAATATTCACAAGTGCATCAAGTTCATTTATGACGATATCGATATTGTCAGTTCCGATACCTGAAGAGATAATAGTAACCTCGTTACCCTCAAAGCTACCAGTAACAGTTCTGAATTCCCTGTTCTCCTTCCTTACCCTGATGTCATTCAGAAATGTCGCAAGCATATCAACTCTTCCGGGATCTCCAACAATGATTATTTTATCTGATATATCGCCAGGCAGCAGATTCAAATGAAATATGCTGCCATCCTTATTGGTAATCAGTTCGGTTTTCTTTTCCATACGAAAAAATGAGGATCAAAGATAGCTAAAATTCCAGGTGCGAATATGCTAAAAATAATCCATTATCCTTCCCGAAATAAGCATCAGCGATATTTCTGCAAGCTTTGCCAGTGATTCAACCGACAGAAGACTCTCCCTTGCATCCAGGAGACTTTTCTGAACCTCCCGGAGATCGATTCCTGAGAGACTACCAAGTTTATACCTTTCCATTGCAATATCAAGGTTTTCAGTAGCTGTCTGAAGGTTTTGCTGTTCTAAATTTATGAGCCTGAGAAAATTGGCATATGCGCTATAAAGAGTTATCAGATCAGCTCTGACACCCTGCTCAACTTCAAGGTATTTAAGTTCTTTATTCTGTACATCAATTGCTGAATTCCGGATATTCCTTCTCTGGTTCAGTCCGTCAAAAATGTTCATACCAAGTGTCAAACCATAGTTCAAGCCATCCGTATACTGACTCTTTGCTGTAGCATTGGAAAAGGTATTAACTGTATAATTGTAAGCAGACGATGCGGTCAGATAAGGATAGCTACGTGAAATGACAAGTTTGCGATCATATTCTGATATTGTCTTGTTTTTTGCAGCTATAAGAAGACTCGTATTTTTTGCAAGAGTTTCTTCCAGGAGTTTTTCATAAAGCAAATCAGGATTTACTGTTATAGATGTATCTTTTGTTGAAAACCTCTGACTAAGGTCTTCCACAGCCATGAGTTCATTTAAATGAATCTGTGCTGCCCTAACTACTTCAAGTTGCCGTGACAACCTTGAACTATCGGCATTCAAATAAACACGCGACTGTAAAACCTGAAGTTTTGAACTTGACCGAAGCAAATAACGTTCTTCATCGATCCTTAAACGCTCTTTGGAGAGTGCCACAGCATATTCCAGATTATTATAAAGCGCAATTTGCTGAATATAGGTGTAATAACCTACGATAATATCAGCTACTAGGTTTTCTATTTCCATCTGGGTATTAAGTTCTCCCACCTGCTTTAATTCCCCTAGCTTTTTATATGTTGTTTGTACATTGAAACCATTGAAAATAGTCAGATCCATGGATATTCCGGCAGAGGTCGTCGTATTATATTCATCTTCAGAATGGGTCTCACTACCGTCTGCCAAATTCCTTTTTATATCGTTAACACTTCCGTTGTGCCTCCCGCTAATATCTATTGTCGGCAGGAATCCTGCATTTCCGATAGTGAAATTATTCTTGGCAATTGCCTCACTGTTTTTTGCAATAAGGAGTGAAAAATTTTTTTCAAGACCTATTTTAATGCAACTATTAAGATCGTAAACGGCCTGACCAAATGCTCCTGAATAAGCAAAGAATAGCAGAAAATTAATTGATAGAAATCTTATTTTCATCAGCATCCTTTTTTGTTTCACTTGAAATATAAGTATAAATCGCCGGTACAATATAGAGCGAAAGGAAAGTAGCAAATATCATCCCTCCGATTACGGCAGTCCCCATTGCGATACGGCTTTGGGCTCCTTCTCCGAAACCAAGAGCTAGTGGTGAAATTCCCAGAATAGTTGCAAGGCTTGTCATCAGGATAGGACGGAAGCGTGAAGCAGAAGCATGTTTGATGGCATCTATTTTAGCCATACCTGCGCTTTTTCTTTGATTTGCAAACTCCACTATCAGAATCCCATTTTTCGAAACAAGTCCTATAAGCATTATGATCCCAATCTGGCTGAAAATATTCATTGTAATATCAAAATACCACATAAAAATCAATGCTCCAGTTAGAGCAAGAGGAACAGTCATCATTACAATTAGAGGATCTTTAAAACTCTCAAACTGCGCTGAGAGGACTAAAAAAATCAGAATCAGGGCCAGTACAAAGGCAAACATCAGACTTGATGAACTTTCACGAAAGTCTTTTGAATCACCTGACAGTGCAGTTCTGAAAGATTCATCAAGCACTTCATCGGCAATCTTGTCCATTTCTGCAAGTCCTTCGCTCATTGTTTTTCCTTTGGCAAGTCCTGCTGAAACGGTGGCCGCCACAAACCTGTTGTAACGGTAAAGCTGGGGAGGAGCGGTCTCTTCTGAAAGTGTTACCAGGTTATCAAACTGGATCATCTCGCCTTTGTCGTTTCTTACATAGAACGATTTAAGATCCAGGGGTTTGTTACGATCCTGACGTGCAAGTTCACCAAGGATCTGGTACTGTTTCCCATTCATAAAGAAATATCCGAAACGCTGGCCACTAAGCGCTAACTGGAGCGTTTGCCCTATATTCTGTGTTGAGACTCCGAGAGTGATCGCTTTTTCACGGTTGATATGAATTCTAAGCTCGGGTTTAGTAAATTTAAGGTTCACATCGGCCATTTGCAGGACATCGCTCTCCAAGACCTTACTCATAAATGCAGGAAGCACTTCTCTCAGCTTATCTATTGATGTTGCCTGAAGAACATATTGAACAGGCATACCCATACGTCTGCTGCCAAATGTGGATTGCTGCATCACAAAGGATCTTGCCTTTGTCTTTTTCCTGAGGTCAATTGTCAGCTCATCGGCAATCTCCTGCTGAGTCCGCTTCCTATTATCAGGTTTCTCAAGCATTATCCTGATGTTTCCCATACCTCCTCCCCTGACCATGGTGGTATAACTCAATCGTTCAGGAACTTTTTCTTCCACAAGCTTAGCGATATCATCACAATAAGCCAGCATGTACTCATAGGTTGCTCCTTCAGTTGCTGTAGTATTAATTGTGATTTGTGAACGGTCTTCTAGTGGCGCCATTTCGGCAGGAATTGTATTCCAGAGAAGAAGAACAATCACAAGCGCCGCTCCAAGAATCAGAAATGCAAACCTGCGATGATTAAGAAATGAAGTTAACGAACTTCTGTATGCGGTGTTCAGCCTGTCAAAAAAATGTTCGGTTTTTCTGAAGAACCAGCTATGTCTTTTTTCATGTTTTAAGAGTCTCGATGAAACCATAGGCGTAAGCGATAGTGCCAGAAATGCTGAAATTGCAACTGCACCAGCCATCACAATACTGAATTCCCTGAAAAGACGACCCGTGATACCCTGAAGAAAGACTATCGGGAAAAAGACAGAAATAAGAGTAATTGTTGTTGAAATAATTGCAAAATAAATCTCTTTCGAACCTTTTAATCCGGCTTCAATAGGATTTAATCCCGATTCGACTTTGACATAAATATTCTCCATTACTACAATAGCATCATCCACCACGATGCCAATTGCAAGAACAATAGCAAGAAGGGTAAGCACATTAATCGTATATCCCGCCAGATACATTATAAAGAAAGAGCCGACCAGGGATACGGGAATAACAAGTATAGGGATAAGTGTAGCTCTCCAGCTGCGGAGAAAAAAGTATATAATAATAACAACCAGAGCGAATGCGATGTAAATGGTATTTTTAACCTCCTTGATTGACGAACGTATGTATTCTGTATTATCATAGTTTACATTTACTTTGACATCATCAGGCAGATCTTTCCTGATATATTCGAGCCGTCTGTAGGTTTCATCAACAATATCAATATGATTTGATCCTGGCTGCGGAATTATTGCAATCTGAACCATAGGTACACCATCCCTTTTCAAAATACCTCTTATGTCTTCAGGACCAAGTTCAGCGCGGCCAATATCTTTGAATCTGACAATCTGATCTCCCGATTGTTTAATTATCAGATCATTAAATTCCTTAGGGGTTGTCATCAGCCCAAGAGTTCTAATCGTCAGCTGTGTATTTGTTCCTTCAATAGTCCCTGATGGGAGTTCGACATTCTCACGATTTATAGCGTTTCTGACATCCATTGGAGTAAGCTGATATCCGGCAAGCTTAACCGGATCGATCCATAAGCGCATTGAATAACGCTTTTCCCCAAAGATATTTACTGCACTTACACCCGAAATTGTCTGAAGCTGTTGCTTTAATGTGAGATCAGCAATTTCAGAAAGCTGAAGCAATGATCTTTTACCGCTTTCTACGGTCAAAAACAGGATTGGATTAGCATCAGCATCAGCTTTCGCCACAGTGGGTGGATCACAGTCACGCGGCAGGAATCTCATTGCCTGGGAAACTTTGTCCCTGACATCATTGGCGGCTGTCTCCAGGTCGACCGATAATTCAAATTCAACTGTTATATTGCTGCCGCCCTGACGACTTACACTTGTAAGCGATCGTACGCCCGGGATTCCGTTGATATTCTGTTCCAGGGGCTCAGTTATCTGTGTTTCAATAACATCGGAATTGGCACCAGGATATGAAGTACTCACTGTAATAATTGCAGGGTCAACGCTTGGAAACTCTCTGATACCCAGAAAAGTAACTCCAACAATCCCGAAAAGAAGAATTACAATTGCAAAAACTGATGCAAGTACTGGTCTGTTTATACTTGTTGATGATAGACTCATAGTTGGATAATTAACTGATAATTAATTTATTATCAATGTATCAAGCACAACCGGAAGATTATGCCGGAGCTGCAGGATGCCTGAAGTAAGTAATGTATCTCCAAACTTTAATCCTTCGGTTATCTGAATAAGCGATTCGGTCCGTAATCCTGTCTGAACTTTGACTGATGAAGCTTTTCCATTCCTGTAGACATATACCATTTCACCCTCCATTTCAGGTATTAAAGCTTCTGATGGAATGGCAATAGTATTCTCAATCTGGGATAGGAGTAGAGTTACTGATGCATAATGTCCGGATTTTAGTTCTTCATTTTTATTTGGATAAAGAGCCCTGATAACTATTGTTCTTGTATTTTCTTCTATTTGCGGATCGACAGCATAAACTTTGGCTTGAAATACTTTGTTTGTACCCTCTACAGTAAATGAAACAGGATACCCTATTTTGACCTGATCGGAGTATCGTTCAGGAATGGAAAACTCAAGCTTGATAGGGATTATTTTTACAAGTGTGGCAATTTTAGTAGATGGATTTGTGAAACTCCCCTCGCTTACATATCTTAGGCCAATGTTTCCATCGAATGGAGCACGCAGTTCTGTTTCAGCAATTCGTGCCTGTATCAGATTAATATCGGCCTGAATTGTCTGAAGATCTGTGACTATTTCATCATAGCTTTCCTGGCTAATAGCATCCTTATTAAGAAGGCTTCGCTGACGGAACTCTTTCTCCTCAACCAGCTTTTTCTGGGCAGTAAGTTTCTCGAGTTGCGCCTGCAAAGGCTTATCATTGATTTTTGCCAGAAGATCACCTTTCTTTACACGGGTTCCCTCTGTAAAGTTTATCCCTACTATTTTTCCTGAAGTTTCAAAAGCAAGTTCGACCTGTTCATCAGGTTTTAAGGTACCTGTGCTATTATACAGATCGCTTAGTTGCCGGGGTTGTATCAGGAAACCACTCACATTCAGCATCTGCCGGGACTGCATTGAACCACGGCCACTACCTGAACCCGGACCTGCTCCTGGACCAGCAGGTAATTTTGATTTCGAAACAAAAATGGGTTTTATCTTGGGATAAAATATTATTCCTGCTGCTACAACAACAAGTAAAATTGTAATTATCAGATTTAGTCTTTTCTTCATTTCTTGTTTTGTATAAATTTGAAATCCTTATCCTTATACAGATCCGCTTTGTGATAATTCACCTTTTTGCAACCAAAGGATGAAAAGCAGGCAAAGGTATTTAATTTGCAAAATTGAATGCAATTCATCCCCTGAAAAATATGTTAAAAATTCATAAAACAGATTTTACTTTTCGCTATATTCTTTATTACTTGCAATTATTTATAAAATACAAGTAATAAGATTATTTTGCTATATTAATCCTAACTTTTGATATGATCCAGAGAATTCAGTCATTGTACCTGTTATTGACATCGCTGTCGTCATTATTATTCCTTAGCGGCAGCTTTTTAAAATTTTTTAACAAATCAGGATCTGAAATCATTATGAATTTTGGTGGAATCTGGCTTTTATCGGAAGCAGGAACACCCGATCTTATTCAGGCGCAGATACCACTTTCAATTATTACAATTCTAATTCCGGTTATTTCACTTACTGCCATATTCCTTTATAAAAAACGGCGCCTTCAGATGAAGCTCACAATTGGAGTAATATTTCTTGACATTGTACTTTTATTATACCTGATCTTATTTGCATACCTGATAATTAACAGGTATAACGTCGAACTCGTACCGTTTATAAGTATGATTATTCCACCTCTTGTCTTAATACTTAGCATCCTTGCTTATACGCGAATTAAAAAGGATGAGAACCTTGTAAGATCGTACGACAGACTAAGGTAAATGTTCTATCAGCCAACTCCCTATAGGTGGTTTGGGAATACTGATAATAAGCCACCTTTTGGAGGATCGGGGGGGTAAATGTGGGGAGTCAGGTGAAGGAGTTGAAGGAGAGGGGAATGGAAGATCAGAATAATGGGGATAGAAATTATTAGATTATTTGCAGGTTCTCCTGGTTTGTAATCTTCTCACAATAATGGCATTTCAGGGAAACATTTTTCTTTGAGACTACCCTGAAACGCGTCGTGACAGGTTCAAAGTTGGTAATACACTTTGGATTCATGCATCTGGCAATTCCAATTATGTTATCAGGTACCTCGACAACCTTTTTTTCTACTACTTCATAATCCCTGATAATATTCAGTTTTGCATCAGGTGCAACAAGGGCAATCCTGTTAATATCTGCATCCTCGAAAAACTTATCCGAGATCTTGATAATTGCCTTTTTCCCAAGCTTTTTACTTTCAAGGTTGGTTCCAAAGGTAATCTGTGTATCTATATGATCAAGGCCAAGAATCTGAATTACCTTGAAAAGGTTCCTGGCGGGAATATGATCAATAACCGTTCCGTTTTGTATTGCACTTACACTCAATTGTTTAGGTTCTTTCATCTTTACCTCCACATTATTTGATTCCTAAAAGGGAACATAATATTGCCTGGCGTGTGTAAACTCCGTTAAGCGCCTGTTCGAAATAGTAAGCTTTTGGGTTGGTATCTACATCAGTGTGTATTTCATTGACTCTTGGCAGAGGATGCAGAATCCTCATATTTGGTTTTGTATTTGCCAGCATTGAGTTCTTTAGGACGTAAACATTTTTAACTTTCTCGTATTCAATAGGATCAGAAAACCTTTCCTTTTGAACCCTTGTCATATAAATGATGTCTGCTCTCGAAATGATATCAGTAAAATCACGGTGTTCATAATATTTCAGCCCAAGGTTCTCGAGATATAATTTATATTCTTCAGGCATCTTAAGTTCTTCAGGTGAAATGAAATTGAAAGTTGTATTCCATCTCGACATTGCCATCATCAGGGAGTGAACAGTCCTTCCGTATTTAAGGTCCCCGACCATGAAAATGTTAAGATTGTCGAGAGTTCCCTGGGTTTTACGGATTGAATACATATCAAGCAAAGTCTGCGTGGGATGCTGATTAGCACCATCTCCGGCATTAATAATTGGGACAGATGCTATCTCACTGGCAAACCTTGCGCTTCCTTCTACAGGGTGACGCATAACAATGAGGTCGCTGTAATTGCTTACCATCCTTATCGTATCATGAAGTGTCTCTCCCTTTGAAACACTCGACACACCAGCATCTGAAAAACCAACAATTTTACCTCCAAGACGGTTTATAGCACTTTCAAAGCTCAGCCTTGTCCGAGTAGATGGTTCAAAAAACAGGGTGGCAATAACTTTGCCTTCAAGCAGCTTCTGTACCGGATTCTTTTCAAATTCAGAGGCCTCATCAAGAATCTTAAGCACCTCATCGGTGGACAAATCATCTATGGAAACTAAACTTCTGTTTTTCATCATAATAGCTGTTTAAAGCTGACAAAACACACATTCAAACAAATTTATTCAACATTCAGTTGCTGTCGAATGTATGTTGATAATTAACTAACAACTTTTAACCTGATTTACCGGGTCAAATGGTTACAATACGCGTGAATTTCAAACCATTTATTCTCGATAAGTTATTGAGAATTCTGTCCCTCGCTGAGCTCCTGAAATTAATTGTCAGTCTGCATTCAATTTCAAATTTTTGCTTTGACTGGCTTATAACCTCATCTTTAATAACTTTCATAACATCATTGATTGAGGAATATGGGAAAATAAGTTCAAAGTAATCCTGAATATATTGTTCTATTATTTCACTTTCGTTTAATGCTGACTCTGCTGCTGACCGGTAGGCATTAATTAAACCACTGACGCCCAGTAATTTTCCTCCGAAGTACCTCACTACAACTATCAGGATATTCGTCAACTCAAATAAATTGATCTGGCCCAGAATCGGTTTACCGGCACTTCCAAACGGCTCACCGTCATCATTTGCCCTGAATGTCTGACGGTCCTGGCCCAGCATCCACGCAAAGCAATGATGTCTTGCCGAATGATGTACTTTTCTGATATTATCAAGGATAATCTTAATTTCCTCTTGCGTTGTGACAGGGTAGGCCAGAGCAATGAACCTGCTTCCTTTTTCCTTGTAGAGACCTTGTGAAAAAGCTTTGATTGTCAGGTAAGTGTCAGATTCCATTACAAAATAAAGAGATTATAATCGCGTTCATATATTATCACAATATTAATTAAATCTGAACAGACAGTTTCTGATTAATACTAAAAATGATATTTTTGTTCTAATTGACAAAAGCTATGAGCGTTTTATTAGACGAGAAAGATCTTCAGAAACTGATAGTTATTGGTGACAGGATTCTTATAAAGCCAAAAATCCCACAGTCAAAGACCAGGAGCGGTCTGTTTCTTCCTCCGGGTGTCAATGAAAACGAAAAGGTACAGATTGGATATGTCCTTAAAGTTGGACCAGGATACCCTATACCATCGGTCAGCGATACTGATGAGCCCTGGAAAAACCGTTCCGATGAGCCTAAATATGTTCCCCTGCAGCCGAAGGAAGGTGATCAGGCAGTTTACCTGCAAAACAATGCCATTGAAATAGAATTCAACAAAGAAAAATATATCGTCGTACCTCAGTCTGCTATTTTACTTCTTCTCAGAGATAACGGCCTGTTTGATTA
>WSSedA1B3DRAFT_1000324_pt1 | contig 13928 bp, 12 predicted proteins | sample WetSurSiteA1Bulk_FD_9468 | JGI IMG/M metagenome (IMG submission 9468)
CCGAAGACTTTGGAAAAATACCGAACGCTTGCTCAACACCAGCTTGCAATTCGTCAATCTCGCTTTCTTGGCTTTGCTGTTACGGAGATGTTGAACAGGTTCTTAAGTACAAACGGGACCAGCCGAGGCGTATTGACTGCCTCGATTGGTATGCCAGAGTAAGCCTTTAGCGGGCTTACGTTTCCAGAGTGCTATCAACAGTGGATTATTGATCAGTTTAGCACTCAGGTGAGCTGCCATCGAGCAGCCGACCACTTGCCGCGATACCAGTTAGTCACCACTGCTACACTAACCAGCCTTCTTGGGCATGAAAGTAGGTGATGTCGCCGACAGAGACTTGAGGGGGGTTGCTACACGGTAAAGGGTCTATGAACATCGTGTCATTTAGATAAAATAGGATGTCCTTATAAATCACGCTCAGTTAAAGCCCGTATCTTTAAGTACAAGCTTAATATCCCTGTTTTTCTAAATCTTGGCTTGCATAGACCAGAACAGTTAGGATTTCCGATTTGTCAGGATGTTTATAAATATGATGACTGCCATGAATAATTAGCTCTATCAAGGGATTTCTAGCTGCAATTCTTTTATTTTTCGCGTCAAGGTGTTTCGCCCATAACCGAGTAAAATAGCGGCTTCGTGGCGTTTTCCTTGGGTATAATCCAACGCGGCTTTAATTAAAATACCTTCAACACTATCAATAGTATGTCCTGCTATGTTGGGTTGTTTGTTGAGCAGTTGTTGGTCTATTACCGTTCTCAGCAAAGCTTCCCAATTACTGTCAATAGGGGGTTTTTCGGCTGAGCTGTGCAGGAACTCAGGTGGCAAGTCGTGCAAATGAATTTCTCGACCTGAAGCCATAACAGTCAACCAACGACAGGTATTTTCTAATTGCCGCACATTGCCTGCCCAATCTAAGGTGCTTAAAAATGCTTCGGCTTCTGGTTTTAATACTTTAACTTCGGCGTTCAGTTCAGCCGCCGCAAGATGTAAAAAATGGCGTAATAATAACGGTATATCTTGTTTGCGCTCGCGTAGCGGGGGTATATGCACGCGAATGACATTCAGTCGATGAAATAAATCTTCTCGAAAACGTCCTTGTTCAACTAGGGTTTCAAGGTTTTGATGAGTGGCGGCAATAATACGCACATCGGCTTTGATGGATGAATAAGAACCAACAGGATAAAACTCGCCTTCCGCTAACACGCGCAATAAGCGCGTTTGTAACTCAGCAGGCATATCGCCTATTTCATCGAGAAATAAAGTACCTTCATTCGCTTGTTCAAAACGCCCTGCACGGCGTTGTACCGCACCTGTAAACGCGCCTTTTTCATGACCAAATAATTCAGATTCCATCAAATCTTTAGGAATCGCTGCCATGTTCAACGCGATAAACGGTTTTGCACTGCGTGGGCTGTGGCGATGCAAGGCTTTAGCGACTAATTCTTTGCCTGTGCCTGATTCGCCATTAATCAGTACGGTAATATGAGAGCGTGCCAGTCGTCCGATGGCACGAAAGACTTCCTGCATAGCAGGAGCTTCACCAATGATTTCTGGTGTGGTCATCACACTGACATCGGTAAAGACATTCACCTTCGCTTCTTTACGTTGTTGGCTATGAATACAGGCGCGTTGCGCTAAATCGACCACCTCTTTAATGTCAAACGGCTTGGGTAAATAGTCAAACGCACCGCCATGAAATGCTGACACTGCACTTTCTAAATCAGAATGTGCAGTCATGATAATGACGGGTAAATCGGGGTAATTGTGTTGCAGTTTATCTAATAGTGTCAGCCCATCCATATTGGGCATACGAATATCGGTGATTAACGCATCGGGTAAATCGCTTTGCAACGCATTGAGCAACGCCTGAGCATCCGAAAAACTGCGCGTGATGAAATCGGCTTTTTGCAGGGCTTTTTCCACGACCCAACGGATTGATTTATCATCATCAACTATCCAAACGGTTTCTGATTTATTCATTGCCTGTTCCTAAGGGTAAAAAGATGGAGAACACGGTATGCCCCGATTCACTATTACATTCAATCAAACCGTTATGTTGATTGATAAGTGCTTGAGCAATAGATAAGCCTAGACCCGTGCCATCTGCTCGCCCTGTCACCATAGGATAAAATATCTGTTTCATCATTTCAGGGTCTATACCCAAACCATCATCAATAATGTCACACTTAACCGCTAGTTTATGGCGTTTGCGACCAATGGTGACATGGCGATGAATACGCGTTTTTAGAATGATATGCCCTTTACCCTCAGTCGCCTGCACTGCGTTTCTGGCGATATTTAATAAGGCTTGAATCAGTTGGTCTTTATCCGCGTAAATATCGGGAATACTGGGATCATAATCACACTGAATGTCGAGATTACCGATGGATTCAGCTTGTACGACACTCCTGACGCGTTCTAACACTTCATGAATATTTAACGCTTTTTTGTTAGGCAGTTTATTAGGACCGAGCATTTTATCCATCAAGCCTTGTAACCTGTCAGATTCCGCAATGATAATCTGCGTATATTCTTTCAGTTCAGGTGCATCTAATTCTAAATCCAATAATTGCGCTGCACCCCGCAAGCCACCTAAGGGATTTTTAATTTCGTGCGCTAAGCCTCTGATTAATAGACGGGCAGTATTTTGTTGAGTTAATAACTGCTCGTCTTTAGAAATGCGGATATGATTGTCTATCTGTTGCAGTTCAACCAATATTTCCTGCACTTGTTCGCTTTGTAATAACGGAGTTGCGCTGAGGTTAATGGTCACGCTCTGCCCCATACGGTTAAGTATGGTTGAGTGATCCACCAAAGGTTCTACCATCGTTAAACATTGCTGTAAATTGGCAAGTAGAGAGGGATTGGAGACTTTGAATAATTGCTGGGCATTATATCCAACTAAATGCCGCGCACTGTCAGCTAGAATAATCTCCCCAGCTGTGTTGATATAAGTCAGAATTAAGTCACCATCGAATAAAAGAATAGCCGTGGTGAGGTGATCGAGTATGCGTTTGTACATGGTTTTTGACGGTGATTGCTAAAAGTAAACGATTTACTCTAACTATAAGCAATTTATAGACCAAAAGTGTAACGGTTGATTTTATAGTCTAGCTTTATTTTTACCGCACTATTATAGTGCGTTTTATGCACCATTTTGTATTTTACTGAGCTATTTTGGTGCTTTATTAGGATGATAGAGACGTTGCAATGCAACGTCTCAACATTTGGAGGTGAAGCTCCGCTTGACTGTCTGGCAAAGCCAGACCTCCAAGCAAAATCACTCAATGTTTTAAACTGCTCAAGCTATTTTGACTTTGCCAATTCAGTCACTGCAATATAATTAGTTTTACCTGTTGCCATGACGGGAATTGCATCCACGACGATGATTTTCTTAGGCAACAAAATAGCTGCAACACCTTGTGAACTCGTGGCTAATTGCTGCACAGTTGCCTGTTTTTGTGTGGTGACTAAAATCACTTGTTCGCCTTTTTTTGCATCGGGCAAGCTAATCGCGGCATGATGAGCATCAGGCCACGCGTTAGTGGCAAGTGTTTCAACCGCTGTTAAGGACACCATTTCGCCACTGACTTTAGCAAAGCGTTTGCTACGTCCGCGTATGCTGATAAAACCTTCTTCATCGACATGAACTATATCGCCCGTGTCATACCAGCCTTCCCCATAAATTGATTTAGGTGGCACTAACTGAGCGGGATTATCCGCCAAGAAATAACCTAACATAATGTTAGGTCCTTTAACGTGTAAACGTCCCGCATCTTCAATACCTTCAATTGGCTCTAGTTTGTATTCCATTGCAGGCATAAAACGACCTACTGTTCCCGCTTTGTAATACATCGGCGTATTCACCGAAGTAATCGGTGTGGTTTCAGTTGCACCATAACCTTCTAATATGCGAATACCAAATTTATCCGCCCACACTTGGCGCGTCGTTTCTTGTAATTTTTCCGCGCCAGCCACTACATAACGCATATTGAAGAAGTCGTAGGCATGGGCTTTTTTGGCATACGCAGCTAAAAAAGTATTGGTACCGAACATAATCGTGGCGTGTAATTCATAAGCCATTTCAGGGATGATGGCGTAGTGCAAAGGCGTTGGATAAAAGAATACTTTCATGCCATGCAGTATCGGCAACATAGTGCCGACGGTAAAACCAAACGAATGAAACATCGGTAAAAAGTTAAGCACCACATCTTGGGCATTAAAACTAATACACGCTTCTAATTGTTTCAGATTGGCTAACACGTTGGCATGGGACAACACCACGCCTTTAGGTACGCCCTCAGACCCTGAGGTGAATAAAATCACGGCAGGGCTATCAGGGTTATGCTGTGAATGCTTATACCAATAATCAGCGGTTCTCGCTTGTAACCATGCGGTGAATTTATCAGTTGCGCTGATATGTGCTGCTAAGTCTTCCAGATACACCAGCTTAACTTGCTGAGCTAAATGATCGGCTTCATTGGTTAAATGCCCAAGCTCAATAAAATAGCGTGAGGTTAAAACGATTTTAACTTTTGCGGTTTGACAGGCAGAAAACATCCCAGCTGAACCTGTTGAATAATTGAGCATGGCGGGTATGCGTCCATGCAGTTGCAAGCCTAAAATAACGCACAAGGTTTTAGTCGAGTTAGGCAGAAAAACACCCACTGCTTCACCTGTCTCGGTTATCTGTTTTAGTGCGTTACCGATTGCCAAGGTGCGAGTAATTAGATTGTTATAGCTTAACGGTTTACGCTCTAAATCTTCCGCGACGATATGGTTGCCACCGTGTATTTGCCGAGATTCAAGTAAACTGGAAAAAATGCTTTGCCGATAATTGCTAGTGGCTAACATCATTTCTGTCATCAAATTAGCGAGAATACGCCCGCTGTAGTGACGACGGCTTTTGCCTTTTAACTCAGCGGGAACGACCAAGCGTGTGGGTGGCAAAATTTTAATGGTGATTTTTGGAAAAAACCGCAAACGCACGATTTTTTGTAATCTGGAAAAATGCGTGTACTGCCCACCATCAATACGAACAGGCAACACCGCCGCGTCAGCTTTATCTGCCACCATGCCCGTGCCATCATAAATTTTCATCAGCGTACCTGTTACCGTAATACGCCCTTCGGGGAAAATAACGGTTTTAGTGTCATTTTGCAGATGATGAATTAAATCCTTCAACGATAACGGATGCGTTGGATTCATCGGAAATACTTTCGATAGCCCTAGAAACGGCTTAATCCACCAACGTTCAGAAATGTGCGTATTAATGGCAAACGTGATGTCATCGGGCAAAAACACGCCTAGCAACAATGGATCAAGAAACGAGGTGTGATTAGCGACAATTAATACTCTTTTCCCTGCTTGTTCATAATGTTCTAAGCCCGTCACCTCTACTCGATAAAGCAAGGTCAATAATATTTGTAAAAATCTTTTTAACATGGTGGTTTTTCCTCATGTATCGTCAGGGTGTGCGATTTATCATGGTATGCGTGAGCTAATAGTACGGCGTATTAATACCGTTCCATAGCTTGCTTGATGTCGATAAGCGATGCTACAAAAAGACGCGGTGTGGTTATATGCAAAACGACAGGGTGTTATTTTACTGATTAAGCAGTCACACAAGCAATTTGACGCATAGGTTTTGGGCAAATTGTGTAAATCAGCTTAGGCTATTGGCATGAAAATACGACGAGCTTTATAATTGGTAACATGAAATCCTCGTTTATCTCTCTACTACTGCTTATTGCCCTCAGCGGCTGTATGCCCGAAATTCATCCTTTAGGTGAGAAAACCCATCCTGCCAGACTTAGCGAGACGGCTTTTATCACCGAAGATGGTGCAACATTACCGCTACGCCGCTGGTTACCGAAAGCTGAACCGCAAGCCGTACTTATCGCGCTGCATGGTTTTAATGATTACAGTCATTTTTTTGCTACGCCAGCCGAGTATTTAAGTAGCTTAGGTATTGCGTGTTTTGCTTACGATCAACGTGGCTTTGGTGCTGCACCTAAGCGTGGTTTATGGGCAGGCAGTGAGACTTATAGTGACGATTTGCAGGTGTTAGTGCGGCTGTTAAAAAAACGCTATCCTAAACTACCTGTCTATCTGCTCGGTGAAAGTATGGGTGGCGCGGTGATTATTGCCGCGATGACACAAGCCACCATGCCTCCTGTGAATGGCATTATTCTGTCCGCCCCTGCATTGTGGGCAAGAGAAACCATGCCGTGGTATCAAACTAGCTTGTTGTGGACAGTTGCCCACAGTCTACCGTGGCTGACGCTAACAGGTGAGAGTGTGCAGGTTATGCCATCGGATAATATCAAAATGCTCCGCGCTTTAGGTCGTGATCCTTGGGTTATTAAAGGCACGCGTGTTGAAACTATCTATGGGCTAACTGATTTAATGGATGCCGCGTTTAATAATGCCCGCGCACTGCATGACAATACACTGATACTGTACGGCGAAAAAGACGATATTATTCCCAAAGAACCTACTTACACCTTTCTTAATACACTACTTGCGACTGATGGTGCCAATAAAACCGTGGCGATTTATCCGCAAGGCTATCACATGTTATTACGCGATTTGCAAGCCGCTACTACATGGAAAGATATTGCTACATGGATTAACAACAGCACCAACAAACTGCCTTCAGGTGCGGATCAACACGCCAAAGAAGTGTTAGCAAAGCGCAAGTCATCCTAAGCAACGTCTATGACAATAGATTGACTGTAAGAGAGTAGTCATAGAGAATAGTCAGCTCAGATTTGCAACCGATACGCCAACCACAGCATGGATAATAGCAATTCCTCTCAAAACACTTTAGTCTCCGTTCGCAACTTAACGTTTTCTCGCGGCAACAATAAAATATTTGATGACATTTCGCTGGATTTTGAACGCGGTAAAATCACCGCCATTATGGGACCCAGTGGTACAGGTAAAACCACTCTGCTTAAATTAATCGGAGGGCAGTTATACCCAGAACAAGGCACGATAACAGTCGATGGTCAAAACGTGCATCGTTTACGCCGCAAGGAATTGTATGAACTGCGTAAACGCATGGGTATGTTATTTCAAAGTGGCGCGTTACTCACTGACATGAATGTCTATGATAATGTCGCATTTCCCTTGCGCGAACATACCCATTTGACTGAGTCCATGATTCGCTCTTTGGTGTTAATGAAATTACAAGCGGTTGGTTTACGAGGGGCGCACCAGCTAATGCCTAATGAATTATCGGGCGGTATGGCACGCCGCGTCGCAATGGCTAGAGCGATTGCCTTAGACCCGATGATGATTTTGTATGATGAGCCGTTTACAGGACAAGACCCTATCTCAATGGGTGTGTTAGTGTTGCTGATTAAAGCCTTAAATGAAACATTGGGTTTAACCAGTATTATCGTCTCGCATGATGTGCAGGAAACCGCACAGATTGCCGATTACATCTATGTAATCTCTAACGGCAAAGTAGTCGATCACGGTACACCTGCACAAATTGAACAGTCCTCTTCTGAATGGGTACAGCAATTTATGAAAGGCGCGGCGGATGGACCTGTGCATTTTCATTATCCTGCTAAAGAGTATGTTGATGATTTGTTATCGACTGGAAAACGCTATTGATAAGGATACAGTCCACGAAAAGCACCAAAAACACGAAAATATTTTTATTCATGTTGGTTCATTATAACTCCGTTGATGCCCGTTCATTTTTCGTGCCTTTCGTGCTTTTCATAGACAAAATCAACTTAAATAAAACATTTATCTTATGATGCAATTTTTTCAACGCTTAGGCGCAAGCACTCGCACCAGCTTTACTAAACTGGGGCGAGCGACTTATTTTCTGTTGCAAACCCTGTCTGGCATTCTCAGCGTATTACCCAGACCGCGCTTGTTAATGAATCAACTGTTTTCGGTCGGAGTGCTGTCATTTTTGATTATTACTATTTCAGGGCTGTTTGTCGGTATGGTATTAGGCTTGCAAGGTTTTTATATCCTGTCTGATTTTGGTGCAGAAGAAAGCTTGGGCATCATGGTTGCCGCCTCCTTAGTGCGAGAACTAGGCCCTGTGGTAACCGCATTATTATTTGCAGGTCGCGCAGGCTCTGCTTTAACCGCTGAGATAGGCTTAATGAAAGCCACCGAACAATTATCAGGCATGGAAATGATGGCAATAGACCCAATCCGCCGCATTATTTCGCCACGTTTTCTGGCTGGCTTTATTTCTATGCCTTTATTAGCGTCGTTATTCAGTGCGATTGGTATTATTGGCGGACAATTAGTCGGCACAGGTTTATTAGGCGTTGATGACGGCGCGTATTGGTCACAAATGCAGAACCAAATCGACTTTTACGATGACATTATTAATGGTGTAATTAAAAGCATCATTTTTGGTTTTGTCACCTCATGGATTGCTTTGTTTGAAGGCTATGATGCCATTCCAACGTCCGAAGGTGTAAGCCGTGCTACTACTCGCACCGTAGTCAATTCGGCATTTAGTATTTTAGGACTCGATTTTATTCTTACCGCACTCATGTTTGGAGACGATTAACATGCAGCACACAGCCACTCAAGATACACTGGTGGGTCTTTTTGTCGCAGCAGGTATTGCTGGGCTATTTTTTCTTGCCTTACAAGTCAGTAATCTCAGCTCGTTTGGTGATAAAGACACTTACACGGTCACCGCGAGTTTTGAAAGCTCTGGCGGCTTAAAAATTAAATCAGCGGTATCTGCCGCAGGCGTTAAAATCGGTAAAGTCACGGATATTCGTTTCGACCCCAAAACCTATCAATCAGTCGTCAGCATGGCGATTGAAACCAAATACAACACACTCCCCGAAGACACCACCGCCAGCATTTTTACCGCAGGTTTATTAGGTGAACAATATGTGAATCTTGAACCAGGTGGTTCAGAGGATGTCTTGAAAAATGGTAGCAAGATTGATATTACCCAATCAGCGATTATTCTCGAAAAAGTCATTGGTCAGTTCTTATTCAAATCTGCCGAAGAAAAAGCCCAAGGGGATAAAAAAGAGTGAGTAAACTAACGATTATCGACCAAGGCGCGGGACAGTTTGTTGTCGATGGCGACTTAACCTTTGCCAGTATTGATAAAAAAACAGTTAAATCCTTCGATTTTTTGAATACTGGCAAACTGATTACCATTGATCTCAGTCGTGTCGTTTGTACTGACAGTGCGGGACTTGCATTGATGATTGAATGGATAAAATACACACGCCAACATAGAATTCAATTACATTTTAGAAATATTCCTGATCAACTGCGCAATCTTGCCAAACTCAGCGGTTTTGATTCATCCAGTTACTTTGCAACGGCTGTCTGAACTTGCTGTTTCCTATCACCCATCACCAAACACACTCCCCACTATGGATAAATTAATTATTACAGGCGGCGCGAAACTCTCTGGAGAACTGCGTATTTCTGGTGCGAAAAACGCTGCACTCCCTATTCTTGCTGCTACCTTATTATCAACAACCCCTGTCAGTGTAGGCAACATTCCGCATTTACACGACATCACCACCACAATGGAACTGTTAGGTCGTATGGGTGTACGGTTGTTGGTCGATGAAAAAATGAATATCGAAGTCGATAGCAACTCCATCACCAGCTACGAAGCTCCTTATGAGTTAGTACGCACTATGCGAGCATCTATTCTAGTTTTAGGACCATTATTAGCGCGATTCGGTGAAGCCCACGTTTCCCTTCCAGGTGGTTGCGCCATCGGCACACGTCCTGTCGATATACACTTAAACGGCTTAATGAAAATGGGTGCGGACATCACTGTCGAAGGTGGCTTTATTCATGCCAAAGTCGATAGACTCAAAGGCTGTCGCTTAGTGTTAGAACAAATTACCGTCACAGGCACAGAAAACCTATTGATGGCGGCAACTTTAGCTTCAGGTATAACCATCATCGAAAACGCTGCTAAAGAACCTGAAGTCACCGATTTAGCGCATTTCCTCAATGCAATGGGCGCGAAAATTACAGGTATCGGCACTGATGTATTAGTCATTGAAGGCGTAGAAAAATTAGGTGTACCCGATTTACATTACGATATTCTGCCCGACCGTATTGAAACAGGTACTTATCTATGCGCGGCAGCCATCACAGGTGGCAAAGTCAAACTGAAAAACACTCGCCCCGATATACTCGATGCTGTGTTAGAAAAACTGGTTGAAGCAGGTGCAAAAATTACTACAGGTGATGACTGGATAGAACTGGATATGCACGGCAAAAAACCCAAAGCCGTGTCATTGCGTACTGCACCGTATCCCGCATTCCCCACTGATATGCAGGCACAATTTATCGCCATGAACTGCGTTGCCGAAGGCGTAGGCATTATCACCGAAACTATCTTTGAAAACCGATTCATGCACGTTCAAGAACTGCAACGCATGGGCGCAAATATCAAATTAGAATCTAATACCGCTATCTGTACAGGCATGGAAAAATTAACAGGCGCGCCTGTGATGGCAACCGACTTAAGAGCCTCTGCCAGTTTAGTGATTGCCGCGCTCGTTGCCGAAGGCAGCACACTCGTGGATCGCATCTATCACATCGATAGAGGCTACGACCACATTGAAGAAAAACTCTCACAACTGGGCGCGACCATTCAGCGCGTACCACGCTAGGAGTCGCTATGCTTACCATTGCAGTGTCCAAAGGCAGAATTTACGAAGAAGCTCTGCCGCTCTTAGCAGAAGCAGGTATCGTCCCCACTGACGACCCAAAAACCTGTCGCAAATTGATTTTAAACACTACTCGTCCTGATGTGCAGTTAGTCATCATCCGCGCCACCGATGTCCCCACCTTCGTCGAATACGGCGCGGCGGATTTAGGTATCGCAGGTAAAGATGTACTCCTTGAACACGGTGCAGAAAGTTTATATGAACCGCTAGATTTAGGTATCGCCCGTTGTCGTTTAATGACCGCCACGCGCAAAGACGCGCCGCCCATCAATGGACGAGTGCGTGTTGCCACCAAATTTGTCAAAATCGCCCAACGCTATTTTGCCAGCCTAGGCATACAAGCCGAAATCATCAAACTGTACGGCTCTATGGAACTTGCCCCGCTAGTCGGCTTAGCCGATTGCATCGTAGACCTAGTGGACACAGGCAACACCCTAAAAGCCAACGACATGGAACCGCGCGACTTAATCATGGAAATCAGCTCACGCCTCGTGGTCAACAAAGCCGCCATGAAAATGAAAAACGCCGCGATTGCTGAATTATTAGCGCAGTTTGAGCAGACGCTGGCGAAGCGATAAATACCTGACACTCTTAATTTAACCTTTATCGACTTGTATAATCCTATGTCCGACTTAAGCATTCAAAAACTCAACGCCACTTCTCCCGATTTTGACCAACAATTACAACACCTATTGGCATGGAATGAAACCGATGATTTAGACGTGCATCGGCGGGTGTTAGATATTATTGCCGATGTGCGGACACGCGGTGATGCGGCAGTGATTGAATACACTAATCGCTTTGATAATCGTCAGGTGAAAGATGCTTCTGAGTTGGAAATGTCTAAAGAGACATTAAAAGCCGCATGGCATAACTTACCCGCTAATCAAGCTCAGGCGTTACAAACCGCCGCTGATCGTGTGCGTGCTTATGCCGAACACCAAAAAATTCAACCGTGGCAATATACCGAAGTGGACGGCACGGTGTTGGGACAGAAAATCACGCCGTTAGATCGTGTTGGTTTGTATGTACCAGGTGGAAAAGCAGCTTATCCATCCTCGGTGTTGATGAATGCGATTCCTGCGAAAGTTGCGGGTGTGGGCAAGCTGATTATGGTCGTGCCAACGCCCAACGGTGATAGCAATGAGCTGGTATTAGCAGCGGCGTATTTAGCGGGTGTGGATAGAGTGTTTACCATTGGCGGGGCGCAAGCAGTAGCAGCATTAGCTTACGGTACACAAAGCATACCAGCAGTAGCGAAAATTGTCGGGCCGGGGAATATCTATGTGGCAACGGCAAAAAAATTGGTATTCGGACAAGTCGGTATCGACATGATTGCAGGACCTTCGGAAATTTTGGTCGTGTGCGATGGCAAAACTAATCCCGATTGGATAGCGATGGATTTGTTCTCGCAAGCGGAACATGATGAAAACGCGCAAGCGATTTTAATCAGTGATGATGCTGAGTTTTTGACAGCGGTTGAAGCGAGTATTAACAAGTTATTGCCAACAATGGAACGCGCGGAAATTATTCAAGCCTCTTTAACAACACGCGGTGCGTTGATTAAAGTCGATAACTTAAGCCAAGCGGCGGATGTTGCCAATATCATTGCACCTGAACATTTAGAATTATCGGTCGAAAATCCAGCCGATTTATGCGAACAAATCCGCCACGCAGGGGCGATTTTCATGGGGCGTTACACCGCCGAAGCCTTAGGCGATTATTGTGCAGGTCCTAATCACGTCTTGCCAACCTCCAGCACCGCACGGTTTTCATCACCTTTAGGCGTGTACGATTTTCAAAAACGTACCAGTTTAATTAACTGCTCAGAGTCTGGCGCGAGTGAGTTGGGTAAAACCGCTTCTGTGTTAGCACGGGGTGAGTTTTTAACCGCTCATGCGCGGTCTGCAGAGTATCGTATTAAATAATCTAGGCTTTATAGTTCCCACCGCTCCAGCGTGGACACGATGAATAACTTCGTAGAGTGGGCATTGCCCACCCTACCCAACTACATTAAAACCTATCATGACCAAAAACAATTTAATCACCCAAATTTTTCGCCCAGAAGTTAGAGCCTTATCGGCGTATCATGTTGCCGATGCGAAAGGCTTAATCAAGTTGGATGCAATGGAAAACCCCTATAACTGGTCAGAAGAAATCAAACAACAATGGCTAGCCACGTTAAAAGACTGCGAATTAAACCGCTATCCAGACCCCGAAGCGCGGCAATTGAACGCCACGATTAAACGCGTCAATGGCATAGCCGATGAGTTTGATGTCTTGCTAGGCAATGGTTCGGATGAAATTATTCAATTATTGTTGATGGCATTGCCGCCGAATGCCAGTGTGTTAAGTGCTACGCCGAGTTTTGTGATGTACAAGCAGTTAGCCGATTGTTTAGGATTGCGTTATCACGGTGTGCCGTTAGCCGATGATTTTGATTTGGATTTACCTGCGATGTTGGCAGTGATTACCGAGCATCAACCTAGCGTGATTTTTTTGGCGTATCCGAATAATCCAACGGGGAATTTATTTAGTGAAGCGGCAATTTTGGAGATTATTAACGCCGCGCACGGTTTGGTGGTGATTGATGAAGCCTACGCACCGTTTGCCGATGCCAGTTTTATGAATCGCTTAGGGCAGTATGAGAATTTATTAGTCATGCGCACGGTATCTAAATTGGGTTTGGCGGGTTTGCGGCTGGGTTATATTGCAGGACAACCTAACATTATTGAACAACTCAATAAAATCCGTTTGCCGTATAACATCAACATTTTGACCCAAGCCAGCGCAGAATTCGCCTTAAACCAGCAAGCGGTATTCGATGCACAGACACAAGCGATTTGTGCTGATCGTGCGTTTGCTTTTAACCAGCTTAACGCGTTGGATGGTATTACCGCATATCCAAGTGCCGCAAATTTTATTCTATTTAAAACCCCAAAAGATAAAGCGACGGATATTTTCTTGTCACTCAAACAACAAGGCGTATTGATTAAAAATTTAAGTCCACAAGCGGGATTGTTAAGCGATTGTTTGCGGGTAACGATTGGTAAGCCTGAGGAAAATTCAGCATTTTTGGTGGCGTTAAGGAATAGTTTAGAATTGTAGTTGGGTTAGAACGTGTTCAAAATCTCATCTAAAAGCCTGATAATAAGCGGATGAGAAAAAAATATCCAAGCGACCTTAGTCGAGAACAATTTGAATTGATTCGCGAAT
>WSSedA1B3DRAFT_1000325_pt1 | contig 13848 bp, 15 predicted proteins | sample WetSurSiteA1Bulk_FD_9468 | JGI IMG/M metagenome (IMG submission 9468)
TCCTGAAACAGGGCTGGCACGACTCAATCAAAAACCTGTATTCTCACTAGAGAAGCAACTGCACGAAATGCAGATAAACGATTCACTTCGTATACCGGCAAACCAGCCTTCCGGGCTGGGGCAACCTAAAGTAACTGGTTCACAATAATACAGGCTATTTCGGATTGTCAACCGGCCCTGTAATTCAGTATTTTAAGGCTTTATTATTTCAAATAAAATTGATTTTGTACAAAACAGGAGTAACTTTGTTTAAACCCTATAATTATGAAAGCAAGACGTTTTAAACCTATACTTCACCTCACAAACCCTGATCGTGATGACGAGTTTGTTATTATAGCCAAAGCACGTTCTGTTGCAATTGAAAACAATATGGATTGGGATAAGATTTATAACCAGATAAGGGACACTCATGAACATTGCATCCTGTTACTCGAATTATCAAAACATTTTAAGATTAATTAAAATCTGAAGATTTTTTTGTAACCATTCATAGCTCATTACTTCCTTTTTTATACATCTTCGATTTTAAAACTTATGTTCCTTTTCGGTTAAAGCAGTTATTGATATGGGTAAATTATTTGTTGTGTCAGATATATTATTTGTTGTAAAACAATATTGCTAAGAATCCAACTATGCTTTATCTTTGATTAATCATAAATTGTTTAATCATCAGTCAGTTATAATAAACCGGGAAAAATCATCATGAAAAACTTAGTACATATTAAAGGATTTCTGGGGCAATTGTCTTTATTATTTATTGTCACAAATTTACGGATAGCTTCAGGTCAGGTAGATAAGTATCAGACATCCTTAATACCTGAGAACATTAATAAGATATTCCAGAATTCCTGTATGAAATGTCATGACGATAATGGCAAAATATTGGCCAGGACAAAATTAAACTTTTCAAAGTGGGCTGAATATGATTCTGCAGCAAAAGCAAAAAAGGCATCCGCGATTTGTACCGAGCTTACTAAAGAAGCAATGCCGCCAAAATCCGCCAGAAAATCAAATCCTGAACTTATTCCCACAAAGGAACAGACCGAATTTATATGCAAATGGGCTGAATCGTTAAAATTAAAAGAGGGTACAAAATAGTTTTTTTGCCCTGCGTAACTTTTTAACTCCACAAAAAAACCAGGTGCAAATCCTTGTCAATTGGCCTATTTAATAGTAAAGAATTTCTTTGGATTGTAATAAGGTGAGAGTTTCTGGTTCTCATAAAATCTCTTCCGCACCTGGTCATCAGGCTCATTGATCTGAGTCCCTATCCAGGTGTAAGCATTCACCCTTACATATTTGATTGGTTTCTCCAGATTCATTCTTTTCTTATACTTAGCACTAACCAAAGGTAATGAAATATATTACATATATTTTACATATATTACAAAGGGATTTGTGGCGAGGGAATGACAACCCGTTTAAAATCGACAGGTGCCTTAGCTCTCTTTTTTTATCCTGATTAAAATTGACTTTGGCTTTCTTCGGGTGTAACTTTGAATAAAAGGCAAAAAAGACAATGTATTGCAGGGAAACAGCAGCAAACAATATTTATGATGGATTTCATACAGGTACAACATGAAAAAGAATAACCATCCAATAATTGCTTTGGTAATCTTCCTGTTGATAGATTGTCCCGACATAGATGCTCAGATTAAGCCGGGATATCTGATTGGTTTCAATATATCAGCTGCAACTTTAGAGACCTCAGGTACAATTTCCGAAGCAGAGACAATGACAGGTATTCAAATCGGCATAATTACTGAGATCCCTTTAAAGGGTAATTTTACACTTCAATCGGGCATTATGTTTTCTGCCAAAGGATCTATTTATAAAATTGACACATCAGAGGTCACTATTTCTCCAATTTACATTCAAATTCCTGTTAATGCCAAATATAGCATTGGTTCAGAAATAGTAAAAATATCCCTGTTTGCCGGCCCTTACTTTGCGTGTGGTATTGGTGGTAACAAGTACACAGGAGGCGATTTACAAAAAATCAGTTTCGGATCAGGAGAAAATGACGATCTGCAATTTTTTGATATTGGATTTAATTTTGGAGCCGGAGTAAATATTAAAAGATTCCTGATTTCTGCGCAATATGAATTGGGGCTTGCAAACTTGTTGCCTGAGATAACAGGTGATCCGGAAATGAAAAACAGACTGATCGGGATATCACTAACAACTTTATTTGCGGGTAAATAATTGAGATCTGAATCCTTATTGAAATGCCGTACTATATGATTCTTCATTATGTTAGCAGATTTAATGAATAATTCATCCTTAATGATATGCATAGTAAAGGCCTCCGCAAAACCCTGGAGTGTGGTTTTCTTTCTGTAATGAAGTATTTGAGCAACTGTAATATCTTAGGGAATACTCTTATCCTGTCGAAGAAAGAGCTCAAAACGGCCGGTTTAAGTGATGCTGCATCAGGAATATCATGGCCTAATACCATTTTTGTGAATTTCCTGATCAGCTTACATCTTCTGGTTAAATTATCAATGTCTGCTTCGCGACACTCTATTTGTCGGTCTTGTAAAGAAGTTTATTAAAATCTCCGTCAATAAGAGCATAATGGTCATGTATGTGGAAATTTAACCGAATCGATCACTTCAAGCTCCTTCCGCATCTTATTGTGTCCTCCTTTAATCGATCCGGTTTCTGTGTGCATGCTGATATCAAATGGAAATCACTTTTTCTTCCATGCAGTGCAAAGTCCTCCCGGAAATCTAAGGTAAATTAAATATTTGATACATTTCACCAGATAAACGGGATCATCCTGTATTTCACCCTCATGGTATATTCTTTATACCCCGGAAGCCCGGTTAACAATACTTTTTCTTCATTTATAATTCTGAATGCCAGCAGTAATGGCAGCACTGACATCGGGACCAGTGTATATACTGAACCGAGTACCAAAGCAGAGGACAAATAAAGTATTGTTGCAGCCAGGTACATTGGGTGACGGACGATTGAATAAAGTCCTGTATCTATAAGTTTCTGTTCATTTTGGATTTCTATAACCCTTGAGGCATATCTGTTTTGAAGCATAACAATAATGAACATCAGATAACCTCCAATCATTAAAATGAATGAGATTATTACGAGCCAAATGGGTACTGATGACCAATGATACCGGTAATCCAGACCCGGGATGATATAGGCTATAATAAAAAGAAGAATTGAGAGCTTGACATATTTCTTTTGGGCCTCCTCCTTCTCTTTCAGATTGACTCTTTTTTCCAGCAATTCCGGATCTTTAAACAATAAATAAAAAAGGGCAAAAGTCATCGGTATTAAAAGTCCGGCGACGAACAACCAGCCATTTAAAAAATCAATGGTTCCGGCAGGGACAAATATCAGGATCACAAGTATGACAAAGCCAAGGAGAAATCTTGACAGGACCTTTGGCAGAATCTTTCTTCTGTATGCTCTTACAGTGGAAATTTCATTCATTATATTTCATCTTTCCCCAAATTTATTAAATCGTTTTAATTAAAGTCAAAAAATAAACTACCTGGTTGAAATCATGAAAAAAGTGGCTGTAAAGTCCATTTCCAAGTGACCTATAGTTAACAGGAGTAAAAGGATAAGCATAAATCGTATTTAAAAGGTTAAACTGGGGGAAAGCCTGTGACCATGCCTGTATTTGGATGGGATGAAGCTGGCACTAAGAAAAACCACCTGCATGTTTGAATATGCAAGTGGTTGATTTTCTTTGTAGCGAGACGGGGGAATGATCCCCGGACCTCATGATTATGAATCATGCGCTCTAACCAACTGAGCTATCTCGCCCTTCGTCCACCGAAGCCTTCGCGAAGGTGGATCACATGTTAATACCCTATTCCAGGTATAAGTTTTGCGGGTGCAAATATAAACAGATAATGCTAAAATAACAATATGATTTTTTCTTTGAGATATTTTTTCTATATTGCAGAATAGTAGCCGTCAACCTATTTTATGACAATGAGGCTGAAATACGAACTTGAATACACTCTTAACTGCTCTCCAAAAGTGCTCTTCTCCCGTCTTAGTACCCCTGAGGGACTAAGTGAGTGGTTTGCCAATGACGTGGTAGTGGAAGGTAATATGTTTACTTTTCATTGGAGCAAAACAGAATCAAAAGCAATTCTTGCATCAGTAAAAGAAAATAAACTTGTCAGGTTTGAATGGGTTGATGATGAAGCTGATAAAGAAACTAACTTTTTTGAATTCAAAATAATTATCCACGATATAACAGGTGATCTGGCCCTTATAATTACCGATTTTGCAGAACCTGATGAAAAAGAGGATGCCATCTACCTCTGGGATACCCAGATTTCAGATTTAAAAAGGTTGTTGGGGATTTAAAAGGCGCAAAGGTGCAAAGGTGCAATGTCAAAATAACAAGAAGAGTTCTTCCTGATGGATTAATCCCGTCTCGCTTTAATGAGTTTTACTAGCATTACCGAAATAAGCTTACAATCATTAATTAGTTGGCTGGCATCAACTGATTGGATATACCCAATTTCCTGTGCGATCATTAACTGTGTCAACAACTCTGCTGAAGATCCTCTGGCTATATAGAAATGACGGATTGATTGCTTGTCAGTTTCCAGTTCATCACCTTCAGAAATATTTGAGGGTATGCTGACAGCTGATCTCTGGATTTGATCCCTTAATCCAAAATCCTTTGAAAATTCTCCATTTCGGGTCAATTTATAGACTTTAACAGCAAGGTCCTTGGCCTTTTGCCATACGTGAAGCTTTTCAAAATTTCCCATTTTGCAGCGATTTAGAATTAATAATACTATTAGCACTTAATGTAAAGATATCTTTTCCTTTTTAATTTGATACATATCCACACCCAAATCTAAGATATGCCTATTCGCCTTTGGGCCTTTGAGCCATTGCGCGGTATCATTTCCGGCACATTCTTTTGTTTTATTTTTTTTGCGTGATCAAAAATGAACAAATATTAAAAATGATTTTTGGTAAAAATCCAGTAGCTTTGCACCGTTAAAATGAGCTATAGTGAAGAAACTCGATAAATTTGTTTTAAAATCCTTTATCGGCCCTCTTATACTTACATTCTTCATCGTGCTTATTATCCTTCTTCTGCAATTCCTCTGGATGTATGTCGATGAACTTGCCGGTAAAGGGCTTGAGATTGGTATCGTGGCAGAACTTTTATTCCAGTTTGCTTTATCATTTGTACCAATGGCTCTCCCCCTTGCTATTCTGCTCGCATCACTTATGACTTTCGGAAACATGGGAGAGTACAGTGAACTGACAGCGCTTAAATCGTCGGGAATTCCTTTAAAACGAATTATGCGACCATTGGTCGTTCTGATTTCAATAATCTGTGTTGTATCATTTTTCTTCTCAAACAACGTTCTTCCATATTCAAACAGACAGGCAAGGACGCTTCTCCATGATATTCGACGTAAAAGGCCTGATATTAATCTACAGGCCGGGACTTTCAATAATGATATAGACGGCTTCAGCATTAAAGTGACATCTAAGGATCCATCAACAAACCGCCTCGACAAAATTTATATTTATGACCACCGGAAAAATAAGGGGAACAGCGATGTTATCTATGCCGATTCGGGGTATATGAAAGTGACCCAGGATGAAACAGCTATGTCGATGGTTCTTTATAATGGTTATTCTTATAGCGACATGCCTGAAAAGGATCCTGTAAAATCGGAGAAGACTTACCCGTTCAGAAAAGATACATTTACTGAACAGACTCTCGTGGTCTCTCTTTCAGGATTCGATCTCGAACGGACCGAGATCGACCTGTTTAAATCAAACTCGGCAATGAAAAATATTACTCAGCTTACCCATGATATTGACTCACTCAATAAAAGATATACTGAAAGGGTTAATGATTATCATAAGGAATTCGACAAATCATTATTATACGAGGTAAGAAACTATAATTCAAGAGATAATAATGGCCAGGGAAACTCAGACCTTCGTCCTGCTGTGCCATTTAACTCGAAAGCTCTTTATGATTCTCTTTCTGTAACAGAGAAGAAAACAGTAATTTCAAAAGCTATAGGAAATTTAAAAAGTGCTAGCAACTTCCTGACTACCCAGAAGCAGACACTTCATAACGAGGTTAAATTCATTAAACGGTATGAGGTCAACTGGAATAAAAAATTTACTCTTTCGGTAGCCTGCCTGGTCTTCTTCCTCATTGGTGCTCCTCTGGGAGCTATTATAAGGAAAGGAGGATTGGGAACACCAGCCGTCATTTCAATACTTTTCTTTGTCATCTGGTATGTTGTTTCACTTTCAGGCGAGAAATTAGTTGAGGAAAACCTTGTTAGTACAACTGCCGGTGTGTGGGCCTCAACTTATATACTGCTTCCGATAGGTTTGTTCCTTACATACAAGGCTTCACACGATTCAGTTATGATGAACATTGATACGTATCTTGCGTTCTATAAGAAGATAAAGGACTACCTGTACAGGATTATAATAATTGGTACAAGACGTAATCCTTCTTTTGAAGGACAATAATTCTGATTTTATTATGAAAATTAAGCTTAACACGATTGAAGAGGGAATCGAAGATATCAGGAAAGGTAAGATACTTATTGTGGTGGATGATGAGGACAGGGAAAATGAAGGTGATTTTATCTGTTCAGCTGAACTGATAACTCCCGAAATTGTAAATTTCATGGCCAAGCATGGCCGGGGACTGATTTGTGCAGCTCTTCCTGAAGAAAGGTGTGAGGAACTTGAACTTGACCTGATGGTCGGAACAAATACATCTCTGCATGAAACTCAGTTCACCGTATCGGTCGATCTCTTAGGCCCTGAAACAACTACCGGTGTGTCTGCAAAAGACAGAGCTCTTACTATCAAAGCGCTGGTTGATCCTGCTACAAAGCCATCTGATCTTGGTCGTCCGGGACATATTTTCCCTCTAAAGGCAAAGCTGAAAGGGGTCCTCAGAAGAGCAGGCCATACTGAAGCTGTTGTTGATCTGACCCGTCTGGCGGGGCTTCAACCGGGAGGTGCTCTTGTTGAAATAATGAATGATGACGGATCGATGGCAAGATTGCCTGACCTCGAAAAATTAAGACAAAAATTTGATATTAAGATAATTGCCATCAGGGATCTTATTCAATTCACTCTTGAAAGAGATACTATAATTGAGAAAGGTGACCTGGTAAAGCTTCCAACGGAATTCGGGGAATTTGAATTCATACCTTTCAGGCAGATTAGTAACGGACTGGAACATGCTGCCCTGGTAAAGGGGAAATGGACTAAAGAAGAACCTGTTCTGGTTAGGCTGCATTCATCATGCTTTACAGGCGATATATTCAGTTCTTTAAGGTGCGACTGCGGATCCCAGCTGCATAAAGCAATGGAAATGGTCGAAGCAGAAGGGAAAGGGGTTGTCATTTATCTCAGTCAGGAGGGAAGAGGCATTGGGCTATTTAACAAAATTAAAGCCTACAAGCTTCAGGATCAGGGAATGGATACTGTTCAGGCTAATCTGAAACTTGGATTCGGCGAAGATGAAAGGGATTATGGCGTTGGCGCCAGCATCATGAGGGAACTGGGACTTGGAAAAGTAAGGCTTATTTCCAATAATCCTGTAAAGAGAGCCGGACTTGAAGGTTATGGTATCAAGATTGTCGAAGCGGTTCCGCTTATCATACCCCCAATCCATATAATGAATTCTATCTTAAGACCAAAGCCGACAAAATGGGACATAATCTTACCTGTTACAAACACATTGTAAAGGATTGATATTTTTCGTAAATTTGATTTATAAAAGGATCTGATTCCATCTATGAAGAGTCTCCGGGTTGTCTTTATGGGGACGCCGGAATTTGCGGTAGCGTCCCTGGGATCATTGTTGATGAATGGCTATAACGTTGTAACAGTGGTCACTACTCCCGATAAACCTGCAGGAAGGGGAAGGACCATAACCAAATCAGCAGTAAAGATCTTTTCAGAATCGAACTACTTGCCTCTTCTCCAGCCTGAGAACCTGAAAAATCCGGTTTTTATCGAGCGACTTAGACGACTTAAAGCAGATATATTTGTCGTGGTTGCTTTCAGAATGCTTCCGGGAGAAGTCTGGAGCTTGCCTTTAAAAGGCACCATAAATCTTCATGCTTCACTACTGCCACAATACCGTGGATCAGCCCCCATAAACCATGTGATAATAAATGGCGAAACAATGACCGGGGTGACCACTTTTCTGATTGATGATAAAATTGACACCGGAAATATCCTTCTGAGGGAAGAAGTGCCTGTTTTTCCATTTGAAAATGCAGGAGATCTGCATGATAAGCTAATGAAACATGGAGCCAGACTAATAATTAAAACTCTTGAAGCAATTGCTGAGGACAGAATCAAACCCAGACCTCAGTCAGATTTTATGCTCCCGGGCGAAATCCTCAGAAATGCACCCAAGATTTTTCCTGATTTCTGTATTGTTGACTGGAATAATCAATCTAAAATTATCCATAATTTCATCAGGGGACTTTCTCCTTATCCCTGTGCCAGGTCCACATTTAAAAATGAAAACAGGAGTGTTGCGTTTAAGATTTATGAAAGTGAGCCGGAAACAGGGAAACACCTTCTTCAGCCTGGACAAGTGGTCTCTGATGCCAAAACATTTATTAAGATCGCGACTTCCGGTGGATTTATCAGGATATTATCCCTTCAGACTGAGGGGAAAAAAAGGCTCGGCACCGAAGAGTTTCTGAGGGGCTTTAAAATTGATGAGTTCTCAGTTCCCATTAATTGACCGGGATCGTTGACTGTAACCATATCTTCTGTCCTGCCACAGGTTCACTTCCTTCTGTCATTCTGTTCATTTCAAGAAGTTTTTTCAGCTTGATTCCGTATTTCTGCGAGATAAAATACATTGTGTCTCCTGCAGCAGCGTTGTGATATTCAATTCCTGTTTCAGCCTTGTCTCTTTTGGGTTCCAGGTAAAGCATCTGACCGGGAACAGGAGTGAAATCATCATTCAAATCATTATATCGTGGAAGTTCCCAGTTAAGAAGCTGGAATTCGTTCTCAAGCTTTTTCCTGGTTTCTCCGTCCTTCACAATGATATACTGTATCCTGTTATTCTCCATGATTCTCGGGGCTCTGGCCATTACATCTCCAAATGTAATTGTACCTTCCTGAGTCCTGGCAGGCTGGTTGCTTGTCGTACTGGTAGTTTTTGCCGGTGCCGGCGCGGGTGTTTCTTTTACAGAAGCCTGGGCTGGTGTCTTATTATATGCTGTTTTATAACCTTTATCCAGTTCGTACAGTCTATTCTCTTCTATTTTCCTGATAAGCAGATTTGCATAATCCGGATTGGTAGCGTATCCGGAACTTTTTAAGCCACGTGCCCAGGATTTGTAGTCCATGGGATCGAGGTCGAAAAGAAACCGGTACCGCGAACCTGATTTAAGAAAATCCGAGTGATCATAAAATGAATCTTCAGGCCTCCTGTATTTTCTGAAGCACTCATTGTGCTTGTCATCATGTTGTCTTATTGTCTGACCCGTCCAGTCACTGTGACATTTTATTCCGAAGTGATTATTCCCTGATCTGGCAAGAGAACTGCGGCCATAATCTGATTCGAGCATACCCTGAGCAAGTGTTATGCTTGCCGGAACACCTGTTCTTCTCATTTCACTGACTGCCAGATCTCCATATAGACTTATATAATCACTGGCGGTACCGGAAACCGAAACAGGAGCTGTGGCAACCGGCTTTGAAACCTTACAAGAAACAAGACCTGCCAAAAACAGTATTCCGATAAAAAGATTTGCTTTTCTTATCATGGCTTTCACATTCAGTGCAAAAGTATTAAAAAGTANTTAAAGTGCCTAGAGTGCCTGAAGTACTTAGAGTTAGTTTTTAACTTTAAGTACTCTAAACTCCAGCTCACTCCAAACTCATTTCTTTTGCTAACTTTGTAATCCATTATGCCTTAGAGCTTATGCCAACTATTAAAAACATATCGTTTTCATACGAGGAATATGAAAGTCCTTCTGAGTTGGACGCTAAAGATCAGGAACTTATAATCGCGGCTAAAGAAGCAGCCAATCATGCCTATGCTCCTTATTCCAGATTCAGGGTTGGAGCTGCCGTCAGGCTTGAATCCGGAATGATTGTCCATGGATCAAATGTCGAAAACGCAGCTTTTCCTTCTGGTATATGTGCCGAAAGAACAGCCATTTCCGGGTCGGTATCAAATTATCCTGACGATAAACCTGTGGCAATAGCTATCGCTGCGATGACCGAGGATGGACAAACGGCGGAATGTATTTCACCATGCGGAAATTGCAGGCAGGTTATCACTGAAGAAGAGTTGAGAACAGGCAAACATATCCGGATTATTCTTTCGGGAAAAGAAAAGATACAGGTAATTGAGAGCGTAAGTCAGTTGCTTCCACTTCAGTTTTGCAGGAACAACCTCAGGGTAAATCTTCCCTGACGATCAGTTGAAACCCGGCTCCATGTATATTTTTGATATTTAACCTTGGATCTTCCGACAGGAATTTTCTAAGCTTGGTGACATAGACATCCATGCTTCTGGCTGTAAAGTAGTCGTCTGCACCCCATATTTTTTTCAATGCCATCTCGCGGCTGATCAATTCATTCGGGTTAATGGCTAAAAGTTCAAGCAGCTGAGCTTCCTTTGGTGACAGCTTCTTCTCGTCATCACCACAGGTAAGTGTTCTGAGTCTTGCATTGAAGACAAATTTCCCAATTTCAAAAATGTCTTTTGTACCTGTCTGGAAATCCCGTCTGGCAAGAATAGCCCGTATTTTTGCAAGAAGGATCTCGGTGTCAAAGGGCTTGGTGACGTAATCATCACCGCCCGATCCATAACCTTTAAGTACATCTTCCTTTAGTTTTTTTGCAGTAAGAAAAACTATCGGTACCACATTGTTTATCTTCCTGATTTCACCGGCAATAGTGAATCCATCTACATGAGGGAGCATAACATCGAGGATACAAATATCAAAATTCCCCTTCCTGAAATGCTCAACTGCGTACTTTCCGTCATCGATCCAGTCAACCAGAAAGTCGTTTAATTCAAGGTAAGACTTAAGAACTGATCCGAAACTCAGATCATCCTCGACAAGAAAAATTTTTGCGGATTTCATTTTTTATTCAATTTTCCCAGTTAAAAGGCAGGAATATATCAAACCTGCTTCCTTTTCCCGGTTCACTTGTTACAGTTACATTACCTTTGTGGGCATCAATAATTGCTCTCACATAATTTAGTCCCAGTCCAAATCCTTTAACATCATGAACGTTTCCTGAACTTTGCCGGTAAAACCGTTCGAATATCTTGCTTTGAACATTTTTACTCATGCCAATACCTTTGTCCTCAACAGATAAAATTATTCCTTTATCATTGTTTTTTGTTTCAACTGTTATGTCAGGATTCTCAGGTGAATATTTTAATGCATTATCGAGCAGATTATTAACAAGATTTATCAGGTGTTCTTTATCGCCGAAAATTACCGGTTCTTCGGCATTTAGCTTCAGGTTAATCTTCCCATTCTTCTGATGTACCTGTATTTCAATCGTATCTGCTGCCCGTTCAATAACTGAGTGAAGTGAAATATTCTCGAACTTGAATGCAATTTCTTTTTTATCAAGCGATGCTATCTGGAGAATTGTTTCGACCTTTTTGTTCATCCTGCTGTTCTCCTTTTTTATCATCCCAATGAAGTGTCTGATACTCGCCTCATCATTTATTACTTTCGGATTGGTAATCGTATCAGCAGCAAGGGAGATCGTGGCAATCGGAGTCTTAAATTCATGAGTCATATTATTCAGAAAATCCGATTTCATTTCTGATATTTTTTTCTGCCTGATAATAAAGAACAGACTTAATCCAAATGTTGCAAGAATTATTAACGAGAATAGGAACGATCCTCCAAGAAGCCATGCAATTGAGCCCATGACATAATTTGTTCGTTCAGGGAAGATCACTGACACAATAAGATTTTGCCTGATAATATTGTCCGGGAACAGCTGAACCATATAATTGCTGTTCAGAAAATCGCTCTTATTTGATTTCCTGAACGTACCATCCTGCACCTTACCATCCTTTATTATTGCAAACTCAAACGGGGTTTCTATTCCGGAGAACATGAAAGATCTTTTCAGGGCATAATTTACTTCTTCCTTATTCAGCTCCATTGTCTTTTCCCATTGGTATACCTCTGAAATCATCTGATCGCTCATATTCTGGAACTCGCTTTGTCTTTTCCGGACCCAGTCAACAAATTCCTTCCTTTGAACTGAAGCAGGTGTGGAAATGGTATTTGATTCTGCTCTGGTTCCTACAGTATTCAGCTCCCCTCTTTTCTCCGGGGTCGCAATAGTTACAGTCCCTGAATCAGTATAGAAAGTTGTATCAGTTCTTGAAATTACCGGTTTGCTATACCTTATTTTCCCAGTCGAATCCATTGTGCCGGTTACTGACTGGCTTGTAACACTGTAGTTGAAATTCTTACCGTCATTTGACGAATAGCTGCCGATGCTTAAATAACTGGAAATATCGCCCGAACCCGGATTTACCATCAGCGGATTATGAAAAAAAAAACTCATTTCCCTGTTTGATTCAATTGCATTTGCTGCATTATCAAGGCTTACAAAAACATCCCTGTTGAAGTTTTCATTCCTGATACTCATAGCATTCCTGATCCAGACTACCTGTACCCCGATAATCCCGATAAGGGAAAGCAGCATCATAAAAATGAGAACTATAAACTTGCCTTTGCTCATTTCGCAAATTTATGATATTAAGAGATTTCATATATATGATTTAACTTTTCCTTAACTCTAATTAACCTGATTTTAACTCTGTCCGTTTAAATGCACGGTATTTTTGTATTTTAAACTAATATCAAGGCGCCATGAAGAGAATCAGTACAATCCTGACAGTTTTAGCTGTCAGTGTTTTAACTTTCTCATTTGCTTACGGGCAGGAGAAAAGAAATGAACAGAAGATAAAAGTAATTGTTTCCGATAAGTCGGGAGAAAAAGTCGTAATTGACACGACATTCACTAACACCAGCAAAGTCGACTCAATCATAACTAAAGATGGAAGTGTGATCTATTTTAGTAACAATGAAAAAGAGAATTCAGCCGGATATGGCAAACAGTACAAGGTGATTGCCAGTGTCAATACAGACGGCGATAAAACAGAGAGCCGGTATGTTTATGTCAATGATAATAATGAAGACAGTAATACAGGAGATGATGTATTCGATATAATGATCAGTGATGAGGATTTTAACAATAGTATTGAAACTACGAAATATGTTATTGCTAAAAATGGTATGACAGTATCTGTTGAAGGAAGTGATGACGCCAAAGTAAAAGAACTGGTCAAAGAAATTGAAAAAAAGATGGATGTTTCAGGTGATCAGGCAGGTCAGGATGGAGCTGTCAATGAGGTCGAAAAAACGGTGGTGAAAAAGAAATAGTTTTTTGTGTTTGCGTTCATGACAACCGAAGGGGCTGTCTCATAAGACTGATTTTACCCCCAACCCCCCAAGGGGGGCTTTTTATGTCATTGGTTTTCAATAAGTCCCCCTTGGGGGATTTAGGGGTGGTTTTAAAAAAGAGTCTTTTAATACAGCCTCTTTTTATACATCACTATTAATGAAAATCTTCCAGACATCTCCCTTCGGGAAATGGGCTGTTATGGAAACCTTCTCCTTTTTAACAGGATGAATAAATTCTAGCCGCCTGGCAAAAAGGCTTATACTTCCGTCTTCATTTGACCTGGGATATCCGTATTTCAGATCGCCTTTTACCGGACAACCGATTTTTGCCAGCTGAGCCCTTATCTGATGG
>WSSedA1B3DRAFT_1000326_pt1 | contig 13827 bp, 6 predicted proteins | sample WetSurSiteA1Bulk_FD_9468 | JGI IMG/M metagenome (IMG submission 9468)
TGAAATCAAGTCAGAATGAATCCCGCCTTAAAGCATATTTTAACAAAGTAGCTGATGCCAGGTTTACAGCAGATGAGAAAGCAGTTATCGCATTGAATTACAATTATAATAAGACAATAAATGGGATCAGTAATGGAATTTATCGTACACAGGTTCTTTATTATGATGATACTTATATTTCAGGGAGAAACGAGTTTTCAATAAATCCATTTGTCTTGTTAGCACAGCAACAATATGAAATTGACCAGATGGATACAATTCAATTATTAGAAATCAATGCTGACCTCCAGCTTAAAGCAGCGGTTCCTTATAAAAAAGATGTTATTCAGATAGTTGCAGATGACGGATACCATATACTTAATATTCCTGGTTCATTTCCGTTATTTTCCGCGGATGGGAAATCACTTATTTATTTGTATGAAAAAGAGATCAGGCTTTTACCGGTTGATCAGAATGAAATATTCAATCTGGTTATCAGGGATAAACTATTTGGGAATCCTGATCCTGCAGGGGAGATCTGGAAAGTCCTTTAATCTATTCATGTCTAAGTCCATTTTTGTTTTGTAATTCATAATCTATCATATCAAACTGATATCCGGGATTATAATCTTTAAGTTCTATTATCCTGAAATACTCAGGGAATATGAAACGAACAGAGAAGATAAGGAAAAAAAACAACCATGAAATCATTATTTTTTTCAGGATTTTTTTATGCAAAGAGGCCCAGTTTATATATCCCGAAACCGGTAAAGACAGAAGGACAACTAAAGTAAGCAAAATAGCAGGTATAAAATATATCAACTCAAGAACATGTACTCTTTCAGAAGACATTATTAACGCAAATATTATGCTTCCAAAAGCAATAAAAAGACAGGCAAGACAAGATATAATTTTAAGGTAGGGATTTTTTTCAACTTTAAAAAGACAACGCACTCCAAAAAGGTACATTCCAAATCCTGTTAGCATTGTTAATATTATAAAAGCTGTAAATAAATATTCTCCTCTCCTGTTATTGGTGAATAAAAACCTTTGGAGGATTAAAATAACTATAATTAATATAAGAAGTCCCATTACCCATTTTATTTCTCCGGCTTCTTTCAGCATAAAAATATTGATTAGGGCAAAAAGAGATGACAGGGAGATCAGAATAATGAATAAAACAGCCAGTAAGATTCTAAAATGAGAATCCAATGCATTTCCATATTCGTTTAAAAGATAATCGGCCAGGAGGGAAAATAACAGAATGTAAAGTGAAAGCCTGGCTGCACCCTTCAACCATTTACTTTCAGAGTATCTCATTGAGAACAACGCAATAAGGTTTAGTCCGGAAAGAATTAAGATTGGAGTACCAATGAAGGCATAAATATCATTTGGCGATTCTGAAAAAATTGCATAAATCACCAAGAGAACCGATAATAAAAAAGCAACTACACTTCCCCGCAGGAACCATTTTTTAGCCGATTCACTCATATCGAAAGTAAATACATCCCTTTAATTCAACTAAGTTACACAACTAATTTCACAAAGTACAAGATGGCTTTATGAAAAATTATGATAGGATCCAGGATCAGGTCATTGTTTTTATCAATTGATATGTGATGTTGTGGAGATAATTCCAGGCTGCTACAATAACAACCTTCATACATTTAATCAGGATGCTAGCCAGGACTTCAGGACCGAACGACTGTTTTTCATATCATTCCTGTAATTTTTTAGCTATGCATGTTTCTTAACAACAATACTTTCCAGGCGCATTGATATTAAAAGCATTAAAAGTAAAAGGAAAGCGATCCCTGTAAATATATCGATAAATCCCCTGCCGCCGGCGAGTGATCCCAACAGTAACCCTATAACTGCCGACCCTGTAATCTGACCAACACTTATAAATATTGTGAGCATTCCCTGTGTTGTTGCCCTGTCTTCCGGTAATGTATTATTCAGCATAATGTACCGCAGCGAACTTCCGGCCAGTACAGACAGGCCGAGTCCCACGAACACCCCGCTTATATAATATATAGCTCTATGGCTTCCAGTGAGTGAAAGCAGGTAAAATCCTGAGGCAAGCAGCATAAGGCCGGTAATTATAATTTTCTTAGCCCCATATTTGTCAATCATCCTCCCGAATACTGGCGATCCAATCGCAGTTGCCAGCACAAAAGGTGTAAGCATAAAGCTTGCTGCAGAAGGGCTTACAGAAAAGTTCTGTACAACGAATTTAGGGATGAAAACAAAGCAAGCCTGGACAACTCCTGTTGCAACTGCAATTATACCCGCGATAACAATCTGGCGGTTGGTGAAAAAGCTGAATTTGATTATCGGATCTTTAGCCCTTTTTTCGAAAATGAGAAGAACTGCAAACGACAGAAATGAAAGTGAAAATGGAAGTATGAATTTTGGATCAGCCAACCCTGCCGGCCAGTTGGCTGCATTGATGTTATTCACGCTGAAAGTAAATCCTGCAAGTGCTGTACCAAGGGCAGCAATTCCACCCCAATCTATTTTCGACACCTTGCTGTTTGGTACTGACGGCAGGATCCTGAAACTGTAATAGATCAGAACCAGTGAGACGGGGAGATTTATTATAAACAGGAAATGCCACTCAAAATAATGCAGCAATACTCCTGCAATAAAAGGGCCCATAAGGAATGCCAGGCCAAATACAGCGCCGATCAATCCCAGGATACGACCACGTTTTTCTGGCGGGAAAAGATCACCGACAAGAGCAGATGCTACCGGAAATATCCCGCTTGCACCAAAACCCTGGATGGCTCTTCCAATCAGCAGGGAATTGAAATTATTTGATAATGATACTATGAGCGAGCCGACTGCAAAAATAGCAAGGGCTGAAATATATATACTCCGCCGTCCGTAAATATCAGATAATCTGGCAAATAATGAAATACCTATAAGATTGAACAACACATAAATTGAAAATATCCAGCCGGAAAATCTTGGATCGAGCTTCAGATAGCTCTCAATTGATGGTATTGCAGGCCCGACAATTGAAATATCAAGTGCACCCATTAAAACTCCAATGAATAAAAGGCTTATAAGGGCATTCTGATTTTTTTGTTCCATGATACTTTTATTGGCACCTTCTTTCTTCTGTTTTTAATTTGCAAAGTAAGCTGATAATAATTTGTCCCGACTATTCTGGTTTATTTTTCTCAAAAGAAACCCTGCCAGATGTCANGACCGCAAGACCGCAAAACTATCCTACATAAATTTTTCCCTCTTCTGCAGGTTGAACAGACCTGCCAGGAGAAATAATATTGTGCCGGTAATAAGGATGATTCTGTTCTTCAGTGTGATGATAGCCCAGGTTGTCTCATTGACATCGTATTCAGGCCTGAAAGGGTTGAGAAACACATTCCATTGGCTTTTCCGGAGAGGATCCTGAAGGATCATAAAGAACAACCCGATGATTATCATGACAACAGCGGCTCCATTGCCATTCCTGATGGTAGTAGAAAGCATAAACGCCATCATTCCAAGGAAGAAAACAGGCAGCATGACCTGAAGAGTGACATTTAAAACCTGGAACTTTACAATCAGGATTGAGGAGAGGTATGTGAAAACAAGCATTATAAGGAAGGCAATCGAAAAGATCAGGATTATTCTTACAAGCCAGATCTTATACCTGTAATTGGGTATTCCGAATAAAATTTCAATTGTTCTCGCATCCTGGTCGTTCTGAATGCCAAACACGGCAGGGTAGAAAACAAGCATTATTCCGGAGAAGATGAAAACACCGTAGAGGTCGGACATCCTTGAAACATCATTCGAAAAAACATAAATAACCGAAAGTCCGAGGTAAAAGGCGATCGATCCTGCAAGGAACCAGATAAATTTATTGGCGAAGATGATCCTCAGGTTATAGAGGATCATTTTCTGTATCAAAATAAAGTAATTATAAAGAGTATTAGCTTTCATTCTGAAATTTCTTTTAAACGCAGAGTTCGCAAAGCAGGCTCTAAGCAAGCAAAAGTCTCTATTTGACAATTAAAACTTTGTGCCTTTTGAGTGCATTTCTTTGTGTTCTTTGCGGTTATTTTTTTAGTCATTTTATCAATTTAGATGATTGTCTTTTTTCCTTAAAAGCCATAAATAGGCATCCTCCAGGTTTGGTGTTGCGTTTACCGCGTTCTCCCAGGGCTTTGATTCTGAAATGACCCTTACCCTCACCTGGTCACCCTCCGACATGTGATGCACCACAACATGTTCTTCCACGAAGTTTCCGAACTCTGTCCCCGGAATCCTGAACTGCCATACATGTCCCTCAGCTTCTCTGGTCATATCCGAAGGCTTGCCCAGGAATCTCAGTTTTCCCTTATTAAGAACTGCAACCTGGTTGCAGGAACTTGAGATGTCCTCAATAATATGAGTCGAAAAGATCACAATCCGTTCACGGCTGAGTTCCACAAGCAGGTTTCTGAACCTTATTCTTTCTCTAGGATCCAGACCGGCGGTTGGTTCGTCAACCACCAGTATCCTTGGAAGATGCAGCAAGATAAGAGCAATGCCCATCCTTTGTTTCATCCCCCCTGAATATGAACCGATCTTCTCATGTCTTCGTTCCTCCATATGGACAGCTTTAAGGACATAGGTAACTCTTTCTTCCCTGGTCTTCACATCGATTATGTTCTTAAGCATCGCCTGGTAATGCAGATACTCATGTGCTGACATATTTTCATAGCTTCCAAATTCCTGGGGCAGGTAACCTATGAGCCCCTGCAGCTCTTCGCGCTTTTTCTGAGTATCAAGTCCGTTGATCCAAACCTTCCCGTAACTCTGCTCAAGAATCCCGCAGATGATCCTCATAAGTGTAGTTTTTCCGGCACCGTTAGGACCAAGCAAACCGAACATCCCGTTTTCAATATTCAATGAGACACAGCTCAGGGCTTTAAAAGGCTTCTTCTTTTTTCCAATCAGGGGAACGGCAGCAACTACTTTATAAATCGTCTTTCTTATTCCCCTGAATCTTCCTTCAAGCCTGTAAATATCAATATTTTCCTCGCTAAGCTTAATACCCGTTTTATATATAAATAATCCGGTGAACCACAGAAAACCAAGAATCAGCACTACAGCTATGTTATCCCATTTCATCTGGAACATCACCAGATTCAGTAAAGGAATTATCCAGAAAACAATGGAGTCAATAACCGGAATAAGTTTTCTTAACAGTTTTTTATTCCCATTTGCAGAAAGGTTCATAAAAAGTTCCTTAAACTGGTTCCAAATGGCGGAAAGGAAGAACCAGGTTGCAAGGCTGAACAGGAATATCCAGAATCCTCTGTTAAGATAGAAATAAGTAAAGTATATCATGAAGATGAAGAGCGGCAGCTGCCACGATACCTGTGTCATATCCTTCCATCTCCTGAAATGTTTTTTAAGACCAAGTCTTTCCCTTATCTTTTCACCCGCTTTCCATTCCCTTGTCCACCTGTTTTCTCTTTCATAGATTTTTACCAGGCTTTGTACATAAATGTTTATGCTTTCATCGGGAGGAATAACTGACTCCCTGGCTTTCCGCAGGCTGTTCATCACAAACCAGGTTGTAGCAGGCACAAGTATCACTGCGAGAATGGTGGTGATAAGTTTCCACAGGAATTTGTCGATATGTGTGTAAATCAAAAATATAAGCAGACCAAAAAGAAGCAGCTGAATGGCCTTGTACTTCCATTCAAGTGATTTGAACCACTCAAGAGCATTCTCAAGTCCGGAATAAAAAGTTGGTATAAAGATAAGGGTCAGCAGCGTGCTGAGTGTTAGTCCTCCGATGACAGTTATTGCAAATGAGGCGCCAATGGCTGATACAAATTCTGCTTTTCCCATAGCAAGAGGAAACATAGCTACAACAGTTGTGGAAGCAGTGATAAGAATAGGCCTTATCCTTGCCATCCCTGCCGACATTAATGCCCTTGAGCGTCGGTAACCGCGTTTTCGCAGGATATTTGTATAATCGATAAGCAATATTCCATTATTTACAACAACTCCAAGAAGGATAAGAAATCCTGTTAGTGTATTGGCATTTAGGAGCGAATTACCTGTAAGGATAAGAGCTATCAGCGATCCCAGTGCAGCAAGAGGGATACTGAACAGAAGGACAAATGGTATTGCAAGAGATTCAAAAACGGCGGCAAGGATCATGAAGATAAGAAGAAAGGCTATTCCGATCAGATTATAAAATTCTTTCAGCTGGTTTTCTTCATGGACGACTTCTACTGCAATTCCGGCAGGGATATTAAGCCTGGAAACAATTGACTCGATTTCTGCTCTTCCTCCCGCAAGCAGATCCTTTGATGACTTAATTTCATCCTTGAAACTGTAAGTCACAGTGACTCTTTTTTCCTGATTTTCCCTGTGTATGTTTCCCATTCCATAGGAAAAGATTATTCTGGCAAGCTCTTCCATTTCCAGAACAGCGCCGCTTGCACTTCTGACCTCCAAGTGTTTAAGATCGTCGACTGTTTTCTCCCTGTCCGGATTATTAATTGTATCCTCTTCGGAATATTTGATCATTATATCGTAGCTCTCTGTTCCCTGCTTGAAAGTTGAGCCGGATGAATATTCCCTTCCAAATGTAGCCAGTGCGCCTGAAAGGTTAACAAGAGTAAAATTGTTTCTTCCCAGGTAATCCATATCAAAATGAAGCTGCACTTCCGGGGTGTTATCCTGAACATTAACATTTACATTGTCAATAGATTCAAGATCATCGACATACGACCTGATATCATCAGCAAGATTCTTCATCTGTTCAAAATTTTGCCCTTTGATAATCACGCTTTCCGTTTGTGAGCCTATTCCAAGCAGATTGGAAAAACCTGCGCCCGGATTAATTGTTTCACCGCCGCCTCCGCCGCCTGTAAAACCTCCTGATGTTGATATTTCATCCATGGTTATCTCGGCCGAGGTAATATTTTTTGTTTTTTCAGAGATATCATTTTTTATCTCCGGCAGGCTCCGTTTGCTTTTCTTATCCCAGTCTTTTGAAAGATTTATTGTTACAGTGGCCTGATCTTCTTCAACCCGGCTTACTATATCCTCCTTTTCGGGTATTGAAGCCAGCCTCGATTCTATTTCTTCAACAATGGCATCTGTTTTTGAAAGTGTCGATCCTGCGGGCATCGTCACACTCAACCTGAATTCAGGAGTTTCAATTTCACTTGTTGTGCTCAGGCTTAAAGTAAGACTGAGCAGAAGGGCAGTAAAAAATACGACCAATGTCCCGATAATAGTTGCAGCAGGTTTTCTCATGCTTGCCTTCAGGAGAAGATGATATCCCTGAATCAGTCTGTCGTGGATTGATAGTTTTTTAAAGATTTCTGATTTTGATGAGGAAGATCCTGAAAGGAGCCAGAATGTAGCCATCGGTATAAAAAGTATAGCCACAGCAAGTGAAACAAGAAGAGTCGATACTATCGAAACCCCTATATTTTTCCCGATAATTTTAATAAGGAAATTGGTGGAGAAGATGAATGGAAAAAATACAATTATTGTGGTCAGGGTTGAAGCGAAAATAGCACGTAAAACTTCCCTGGTTCCCTGTTTTACTGATGTTTCAGAATCCTTCCCTGACCCGGCAAGGCGATAGATATTCTCGAGTACCACTACAGAGTTATCAACAAGCATTCCTATGGCAAGTGCTATTCCAACAAGTGTAAGACTGTTGATTGTGATGTTAAATGCGTAGAAAAAATTAAATGCAGTATATACTGAAGCCGGGATCGAGACAGCAATAATAATAACGAGTCTGAAATTTCTGAGAAAAAACCAGAGTATCAACACAGCCAGAAATCCTCCTGTGATGGCAAGATTAATTATCTGATTAATATTTTTCTCCATTGTCTCAGCGCTGTTGTTCTGAACGACAATCTCGATACCTGCCGGAGCAAGCTCTTTATTAAGCTTTCCGACCTCCGCAATTGCAGCATGTGAAAGCCTGATGAGGTTTGTCTGCCTGTCGTTGACCAGATTCATTGTTACCGCATCCATGCCATTGACCCTGCTCAAAGTATTCTGTTCCTTTACTCCGAAAAAGATATCAGCTACATCGCGAAGCAAAACGGGTCCATCCTGCTTGACAATTATATTGCCTATATCCCTGACATCTGTGTAGTTTGAAGTGATATTGACGTACAATTCATTATTACCGTCAATTACTTTACCTGCAAAAGTCTTTTCCCTTGCATTATTATTAAGAAGTGTGCTTATCTGTCCGAAAGTGATGCCAAGCGATTGGCATGCTTTTTTGTTGAGCCTGACCTCAATAGAGTTTTCCTTGCCTCCATAAACCTGAACGCCTGCAATTCCATCGATGTTTTCAAATTCTGATTTGATTTCCCTGTCGGTAATATTCCGGACCCGGTCAATACCACCTTCCCCCAGCACCCGCAGCGACATGAACTGATTTGTCAACTGTTCAAGGTCGATCTTTATAACGTTAATAATAAATTCCGCAGGGATAGTGGTTTTAACTATATCAATTTTCTCCTGAAGCTTCAGGTTTGCGTATTTAAGATCTGCGTTCTTTGTGTAATAAATTATTATAGTGCCGAAACGGGAGGAGATATTTGATTCGATCTTTTCAACGCCTTCAAGTGTTCCAATGGCTCCTTCGATCGGAATAATAGCCTGAGTTTCAATATAAGACGGGTCCACTTCGAGGGGAGTCATCACTTGAACGAATAACGCAGGCAGCTGGGCATTTGGGATCAGTTCAACAGGCAGTTTCTTATATGAAATGAAACCAAGCAATGAGAGCCCGATGAAAAGCACGCTAATAAGGATCCTTCTATTTAATATAAAATCCATTTTTTTTGTTAAAGTAATTAAACAGGATCAGGAACGCTATTTTTCTTCCCCAGCAGGAAATCACCAAAGCTGTCAAAAACCCAGTAAACACAAGGTATTACGACAAGCGTCAGCAAGGTGGAGGAGACCATTCCTCCGATAACTGCGAGAGCCATTGGTGAGCGCAATGATGCGCTTTCTCCAATACCTATAGTCAATGGCAGAAGTGCAAGTATTGTTGTCAGGCTGGTCATGAGGATCGGTCTTATACGCTGAGAACCGGCAAGGACAATTGCATCTTTCTTTTTCTTCCCCTCTTCCCTTAGCTGATTTATCCTGTCGATAAGGATGATTGCGTTGTTAACTGCAATCCCGCCAAGCATAATAATGCCAATATATGCCATCATGTTCAATGGCTTACCAAGCAGGATAAAAGTGAGGATTGTCCCCACGCCAGCCATCGGTATTGTAAGCATTATAACGAATGGCTGGATTATTGATTCAAATTGTGCGGCCAGCACCATAAAAACAAGCACCAGCGAAAGTATCAGAGCAAAAGTCAGGTTCGATATTGATTCTTTTCTTTTGAGTTCTTCGCCTGTGAATTCCATTTTATAGTCCACAGGGAGAGCAACCGGTTTTAATGATGTTTCCGCTTCCTTTACCACCTGATCAAATGCCCGGTCGTTTTTTACCATTGCATAGATATAGCATGTTCTTGCCTGGTTTCTCCTGATTATTTCCCTTGGACTTGTAATTATTTTTATTTCAGCAAGCTCGCTAAGCGGGACTCTGATATTTCCCGCTGTAATCATAAGGTCCTTCAGCTGGTGGAGTGAAATGTCACCGAGCTTTATTGTGATATCTTTCAGTTCACCCTCCTTTTCAAAGTTGCCGGCCGAAGAACCCTCGAGAAAACTCTTTATCTGATTTGTAACATTCTCCACCGTAACGTTATAGTAACTTGTCTTAAAGCGGTCAATCTCCACTTCAACCTCAGGAGTGCCTTCATCCATCGAAGTGCTTATATTGTACAGGTCAGAGTTCTGGTCAAGGATCGTCCTCGATTCGTTAAGGATCCTTTCAAGCTCATTATAATCTTTCCCGGATATCTCAAGGGCAAAAGGCGACTCAGATGTGCCGAGTGCTGACTGAAGAGCTGTTTCCTCCCTCGTAAAAGTGGCTTCAATGTCAGGGATAGTCTTAAGATAATTTTCTACCAGGTTTATTGCATTTTCAGTTTCTGATGCGAATTCATCCTTAAGAATAATCTTAAGCGAAGCAGTATTTTCGCCTTTTACAGCAGATGATTGGCTTATAGTTGAGGTATTATCTTCACCCGACTGGGCATAAATCATTTTTAGCTTATCGCCAAGAATCTCTTTTATAATACCCTCTGTTTTTACCGCCGTGCTGTTTGTTCTTTCAAGGCTTGTTCCTTCCGGCATCTTCAATCCGACAGTAAATTCAGCTGATTCTGATTTTGGCATGAATTCGCTGCCCATCCATGGTATCATTAATCCTGAAGCTGCCATAATTATAACCGACAATAGAATAACCAGGCTACGCTTCTCAAGTATCTTCTCAAGAAATCGTTTATACCATTTAAACTGTAAGGCAGAGGTGGATATAACTCTTTTCGATTTATCCGGGAAAAGCACTGACACCAGCATAGGGATTACAAGCATAGCTACAAAAAGAGACGACAGTAAAGCAAAAGCCACGGTCCAGGCCTGGTCCCTGAACATCTCGCTTGAAGCACCATGGAGGTAAACGATTGGCAGAAATACAACAATCGTTGTAACCGTTGATGCGGTTATGGCCCCTCCTACCTGACCAGTCCCTTTTATAACAGCATCCAGGAGAGACATTCCTTCCTCCCTGTTTCGTGTAATATTTTCAAGAACCACTATGGCATTATCCACAAGCATTCCGGCTCCGAGTGCAAGTCCTCCCAGTGTCATTATATTGAGTGTCAGATGGCTGAAATACATGAGGTTAAAAGTGGCAATAATCGAAATCGGGATTGCCACGCTAATGACAAGAGTTGTACCGATTCTTCTCAGGAAGACATATAGAATGAAAACAGCAAGCAGAATTCCGATTATTAAAGTGTTTTTTACTTCCCCAATAGAATTACTGATATAGGTCCCCTGGTCGAGAACCTTTATGAACTCATAACCCGGCAATGCTTTGCTCAATTCACCGAACGCCTTGTTAAGGCTTTTAACAGCATCAACAGTATTGAATTTAGGTTCTTTATAAACAGAGAGTCCGATACATCTTTCCCCGTTAATTGTGACTATATTTTCAGGATCCTTGTTTGCGAACCCAACCTTAGCCACATCCCTGAGATAAACAGGTATTCTTTCATTTGATGAAACGTTATTTGCTCCCTGGCTTAGTGATGATGAAGCAGATGCAGTTTGTTTGAAACCGACTATTATGTTTTCAAGATCCTCAAGATCTTCAAGCACACTGACTCCTTTCACGACGTATTTTGTTCCCATGTCAACAATTGAGCCCCCGGAAACATTCCTGTTATAATTACTGACCTGGGCAGCTATTCCGTCAGAAGTCAGCCCGAATGATTCGAGCAGATATTTGTTCGTCTCAATCACGACCTCACTTTCTTCTTTTCCCATGAGCTTTACATCGGCCACACCTTCGATCCTCACAAGCTCATTGCGAATATAATTCTCAGCAACCTTGCGAAGCTCATCCATATCGGTTATCTTGTCGTTCTTCAGCCCCACAATCATAACAGGTGCTGCATTCGGATCATATTGTGATATGGTAAAACTTTCAAGATCAGAGTTCTGGCTGAAAGAATTGAGCTCTTTCTGGAGATCCAGAAAAGCTTCATCCATATCCTTGTTCCAGTTATATTCAACGGTTATAATTGCAGATCCGCCCCGGGATACTGATGAAACCTGAACCACATCACTCTGTCGCATTGCCAGGGATTCAATCTGGTCGACATAGTTTTTTTCTATCTCCTCAGGTGGTTTTTCACCTGCTTTAAGCTCGATATAGATTTTAGGAGTATTCAGGTCGGGAAAAAGGTCTGTTCCAAGCTTCCCCAGAGAGATAAACCCTAGAAGGACAATGCCCAGAACCAGCATGAGCACGGTTACCGGGTATTTTACAGCAAATCGGGCAATAGCGTTCATATTAATTATTTGATAATTTTCACCTTCGACTTGTTACTAAGGGTTTCAAAACCACTTGTAACAACCCTTTCATTTTTTGCCAGCCCACTGGTCACTTCAACATCAGTTATATTTTCAAGACCAGTATTGATTATTCTTTCAACTGCCACTCCGCGGTCGACGATAAAGACAGTCTTGCCTCTCTGGCGCGACAGGATAATGCTTTTTGGAATGACAATAGCTGAGTCCTTATGATTTGTTACTATGTCGGCTTTTACAAACATGCCCGGACGGAGGAGAAAATCCGGATTATCAATTGAAACAGTGCCTTTAAAAGTCCTGGTATCAGCATTTATTGCAGGTGATAACTGGGTTACATTTCCAATTATAGTATCGTTGGGGATGGTATAGTTTGTCATTTTGACAATTTGTCCGGCTTTTATGACGGAAATATATTTTTCGGGAAGCTGGACATCCATATACATTATTCTGTAGTCCATTATTTTGGCAATTGTAACCCCGGTTTCAATCTGAGTTCCCTGGGTGTGATAAGGCAGATCGACGATTACTCCATCGATCGGAGCAGTGACCTTTGTTTTCTCAAGCTGAAGCCTGGATGTGACCACTGCTGTCCTGGCATTTTCATAGTTTATACCGGCTGTCTTAAGTTCCTTTTGAGTAACGCCTCCTTTTTCGTAAAGCGACTCCTGCTTACGGAGCTCACTTTCCATTAGCTCCATATTAAGCTGATTTGTCTCCATCTTCACCGAGTTGACATATTCCTGATCTTCAAGTCTTGCTATAAGGACCCCTGCTTTCACCCTGTCACCCAGCTGCCATAATCTGTCTGTCTGCGGATTTTTCTCAAGAAAATAAGCTGCCGGGATCTTTGATTTAAGCTCTATTTCTCCCCTCGGGAAAGCGGTCCCGGTCGTATTTATAAATTCTTCGATCGGCTTGAGTCTCAGTTCTTCAACCGAAACGGGTATTTCAACATCGGCATTAAGATTCTGGTCCTGGTTCCTGCAGGAGGCAACTAAGAGTATTGCGGTTCCAAATAAAATTATGTTTTTTTTCATTTTATATTGTTTTTTATTTTTCCAATGACATTACCGGAGATACTTGCTCCTTCTTTTCAAAATCATATAGAGTTTCAATTTTCAGATTCAGCAGTTCAAGCTTATAAGAGATAAGGGAATTAGTATAGGAAAGCTGTTTTTCTGAAAGCTGATTTTGAAAAATATTCAGATCCATACCCGTCAGATCTCCGTTTTTATATTTTTCGAGATTAAGATCATAAGTTAGCTGCGAATTTGTGACGTTCTGACGTGCTATTACTATCTGATTCTGCAGATTTATCAGATTTCTGTACACCTTTCTAATAGCAAGGATTATGTTATTTCTTTCATCGTCAAAAGCAATATTTGCAATCTCTATATTAGCTTCGGTAGCTTTGATCCTTGATTTTCTCTCTCCCCAGTCCCACAGCGGGATTGAAAGTGATAATGCGACATCCTCATTATTAGTAGGATTTTCGTAGATATCAGCAAACTTCTCATTATCGCCAAAAATCCCGACCGAAAGACCGAGGTTTCCTTTGAATTCGTTGAGAGCTTTAGTTTGTATAAGGTCAAACTGCGACATCTCAATGTCGATTTCACGCTGCCTTAGTTCCAGCCTGTTGGCTACTCCCTGGTCGATAGCAAAAGCAATATTGACCTGAATCGTATCAACTTCTATATTGGGCAGAACGACTATATCATCAAAGAGACTCATGCCTATCAGGATTTTGAAATCATCCTTTGCATTTTCAAGAGAGACCTCACCATTTTCAAAATCCGACTTTGCGGTAGCCAGGTTCACTTCTGCCTGGAACATCTCT
>WSSedA1B3DRAFT_1000327_pt1 | contig 13825 bp, 11 predicted proteins | sample WetSurSiteA1Bulk_FD_9468 | JGI IMG/M metagenome (IMG submission 9468)
AAGGGCCTATTTTACGAAGAAAAACCAGGCAGAATTTTATGTTTGGGAATCATTCCGGTTTAACCGGGAGGCCATGCGAAAACTTCTTCATTACGGATATCCGGCTGGTCTTGAATTGTTCCTCAATTTTCTTGCTTTTACTTCAATGATCCTTATCTTTCATTCACATGGTCCGGTTTCAGCCACTGCCAGCACCATCATGTTCAACTGGGATCTTGTCTCCTTCATTCCCCTGCTGGGAATAGAAATTGCAGTAACGAGCCTGGTCGGCCGTTACATGGGTGCCGGCGAACCTGAAACTGCCCGCCGGGCTGCCATGTCCGGAATCAGTACCGGGATTTTCTATTCCATGGTGATTTTGCTCCTTTTTCTTTTTATACCGGAATATCTGGTCAGGGTATTCCATCCGCGCATCGAAAATGCAGTCTTTGCAGAGGCCTTGCCAGTTGCAACAAGCATGATCAGGATCGCGTCACTCTATGTACTTGCTGAGGCAGTGATGGTCGCGGTGGTAGGAGCCTTGCGCGGAGCCGGCGACACACACTTTACCATGCTGATCTCGGTTGCTGCACACTGGTCATTTCTTCCTGTAATCTATTTCATGCTTAAGGTATGGAACAGGACTGCGGTTGATGCCTGGCTGGGCCTGGTGATCATGTTCCTGATATTTTGTGCTGTGCTGATTATGAGATACCGGAGCGGAAAATGGCAGAATATAAGGGTGGTAAGCATTAATCCTTAGGGGAGCAGGTATTTTACTGCCACTATGCACGCATTTGCCTGCTGCGCCATAGGTAATATACCGGCACACCGATCAGAACAATGATTAGTCCCGGCCAGGTATACAGGGGCTTGTAAATGAGCAGGATGATCATGATGAAAGCAACTGCAGTAATATACAATGCCGGCAATACGGGATAGAAAGGCACCCTAAATGCACGCTTCCTGCCAGGGTACCGTTTCCGGAAAATAAAAACGGATGAAATGGTGAGTATAAAGAACAATAAAACAGTAAATACAACATAGTCGAGCAGGTTGCTGTAGGTTCCCGACAAACAAAGCAGGGATGTCCATATTCCCTGAACGATCAACGCCCGCGCGGGCACTCCTTTTGAATTGAGCACACCGGTGCCATTGAAAAAAAGTCCGTCAACAGCCATAGCATAGTATATCCTGGCACTGGCCAGGATGATGCCGTTATTGCATCCAAAGGTTGAAATCATTACCAGGATGGCCATTGCCCACGCAGCCCTTTCTCCCAGGATTCCTTCCATGGCTGCTGTCGCTACCCGGTCTTCGGTGGCAAACTGGATACCCCTTTCGGCTGCGGAGAGTCCTGTCGGGGATCCCTGCACCGGCAGCGTAATCACATATACCATGTTTACAAGGAGATATAGAAATGTCACGATAACGGTGCCGTAAACAAGGCTTAAAGGCAGGTTCCTTTCGGGATTCACTACTTCATCCGATGCAAAGGTGATGTCATACCAGGCATCGGAGGAAAAGAGTGTCCCGACCATGGCTGCAGTTATCGCTATTACCAGACTGAAACCTGAAATGGCTGTGACCGTGTCACCGGTCACCCTGGCCCCGGTCCAGAACAACTCCTTGTTCAGACCGGGCAAATGATCATGGCCTGATATGAAAAGGCCGGCAACAATAAGCAGCAACAATATGCCAACCTTGGAAGATGTGAAAAGGTTCTGGATGATCTTACCGGATTGGATGCCACGGGTATTTAAAAATGTGAGTATCAGTATCGACCCGATGGCCACCACATGCACGGTTGAAAATTTGACAAAATACCATTCAAACCACAGGTTCTTTTCTGAAACCCAGGGTATGATAACACCCGTAAATTTAGCAAATCCCATTGCCACAGCGGCAATGGTCCCGCCCTGGATCACCAGAAAAGCTGACCAACCATATAGAAACCCCACAAGCGGATTATAGGCTTCCTTCAGAAAAACATACTGACCCCCCGCGTGCGGCATTAGCGATGCCAGTTCGCCATACCCAAGTGCTCCGGCAATTGTCAGTATGCCGGTGATAATCCATACCGTGAGAATCCACCCGGGAGCTCCGACATTTCTGGCAACATCAGCACTTACAATAAAAATACCGGATCCTATCATTGATCCGGTAACGATTGCTGTTGCATCGAATAATTTCAGGCGTTTCTGAAACCGGCCAGGATGGGCGGAGTGCATGATGGACGAGTGGTTTAGTTTAAGGTCATCGGGCTTATGAACTTACCGGATCTACCATTGTTATAAAAGTAGAGATTTGCCCCGCAATTCCCCAAATTTTCCCCAAATATTTTGGCGACTAGGGCTAAATGAACTATCTTGCGCACCACAATTAAAACAACATCATATGTTACACTATAAAGAACTAGGACTTGTAAATTCGAGAGAACTTTTCAAAAATGCCGTGAAAGGCGGATATGCTATTCCGGCCTTCAATTTTAACAATCTCGAACAAATGCAGGCCATCATCAGTGCCTGCGTGGAGACAAAATCACCGGTGATTCTGCAGGTCTCCAAAGGTGCCCGTAAATATGCCAACCAGACTTTACTCCAGTACCTCGCTAAAGGTGCAGTTGAATATGCCAAAGAACTCGGTCATGCAATCCCCATTGTGTTGCACCTCGATCACGGCGACTCCTTTGAAACTTGCAAATCATGTATTGAAAGCGGTTTCTCCTCCGTGATGATCGATGGATCACATTTCCCTTACGAGGAGAATGTGCGGTTAACGAAACAGGTGGTTGAATTTGCGCACCAGTTCGATGTTACCGTGGAAGGCGAACTGGGCGTTCTTGCCGGCATTGAAGATGAAGTGTCTGCTGAGCATTCTTCCTATACAAGGCCTGAGGAAGTTGAGGACTTTGTTAAGAAGACCGGCGTTGATTCTCTGGCCATCTCAATCGGGACGTCACATGGTGCTTTCAAATTCAAGGTAAAACCGGGTGAGCTTCCTCCCCCCCTGCGTTTTGACATTCTTGAAGAAGTCGAGAAACGCATACCTGGTTTCCCTATTGTGCTTCATGGCGCTTCCTCGGTTCCGCAGGATATTGTGGCTGAGATCAACCAATATGGGGGTAAAATGGAAAATACCGCGGGTATTTCTGAGGACCAGTTGCGAAAAGCAGCAAAATCAGCGGTTTGCAAGATCAATATTGACAGCGATGGTCGTTTGGCCATGACTGCCGCTATCCGCAAGATTTTTGCCGAAAAGCCGGGCGAATTTGATCCCCGCAATTACCTGGGACCTGCCCGTGATAAGCTGAAGGAACTTTACAAGCATAAAATCATCAACGTTTTGGGTAGTGCCAGCCGGGCATAAATAATTCCATTACAGGATGATGCGCTTTAATAGCACCCTTCGGGAGGTCAAAGACCCTTGGAGGGTGTTTTTATTTTTACCGGAATAAACTAATTTTATCGTTTGTTGTGAAATATTCCATTTATTTGGAAACATGAAAGAGGTTTTAAGAAAGCAATTACTGATCCTCCTTTTTATTGTCCTTTCGCTGACCGCGTTCCCGCAGTTTTATAACGGGCACCAGATGAGCTTTGGCAAAAACCGCGTGCAGTACAACGAATTTGTCTGGTCTTTCTACAGGTATGATAAATATGATGTGTTTTTCAACGAGGACGGCAAGTATCTGGCGGATTATACAGCTGATTTTGCCGAGCAGATCATTCCCAAGATTGAAGCTTTCTTCGATTATACGCTGGAGAAAAGGATACAATTTATTGCCTATAACCGGCTTACGGATTTCCGGCAAAGCAATATCGGCCTTGTTACAGGAAAAGATGAATACAATATTGGCGGTACAACAACCATTAACCAAAACAAAGCCTTTTTGTATTTCGAGGGCGACTTTGACAAATATGATGTGCAGATCACAGCAGCTGTTACCCGCGTTATCATCAATGAAATGCTGAACGGTGCGGCGCTTATCGATAACGTTGCCAATTCAACTCTGATCAATATTCCGAAATGGTACAGCGAAGGACTGGTCGCCTACCTGTCAAAGCATTGGGATATTGAAACTGAGAACAAAGTCAAGGATGGAATTATCAGCGGAAAATATGAAATGTTTAACAGGCTTACCGGAGAAGATGCCATTTATGCCGGTCATTCATTCTGGAAGTATGTTGCCGATACCTACGGGGAATCCGTTATCCCCAGCATCATTTACCTGGCAAGTATCAGCAAGTCGATTAAAGTGGGATTTTCCAATGTACTGGGTCTGTCGCTTAAGGAACTTACCTATGAATGGACGGGCTATTACCTGGACCTTTTCGCCGGTGATGATACCAGACCCAAAACCCCGGATTCAGGTAAAATGCTTAAGAAAACCAAGAAAGCTGTCGTTTATGAGAAGGTTAAGATCAGCCCCACCGGCAATTACCTGACCTACGTCACCAATGATATGGGCCTTTACAAGATCTGGCTCCTGGATACCAAGACAGGCAAGAAGAAAAAAATCTTCAAACGTGAATACAGACTTGAACAAATCACTGACCACAGTTTTCCCATTATAGCCTGGCATCCGTCAGCCCGGTATATCAGTTTTATTACCGAAGAAAAGGGTGGCCTGAAACTCTATTATTACAACCTGGCCGAGAAGAAACTGACGGTACGTAATTTTCTCTATTTCGACAAGGTACTGGATTTCTCATTTTCTGCAGAAGGTTCCATGTTTGTTTTTGCAGGAACCAGGTTTGGAAAAACAGATATATATGTATATGACATTGCATCCTCAACCAGCCGGCAAATTACCAATGACCTGGCAGATGACAACTTTCCGCGGTTTATTGAGAACGATGGCAAGATAATATTCAGTTCAAACCGGATATCCGATACTTTGAGCGCAGAAACCGGAAAAACCAGCAGGGGACTCACCACGGATCTTTTTATTTATGATTACAAAGGAAACTCAGACGTACTGATGCGGCTGAATGACTATAAGTTTACACGCAAGACGGATCCCAACGAAGTCAGCAGAAACAATTTCATTGAGCTGAACGATAACCAGGGAACGATTAACCGCTACATCTCAAAATTCGACAGTACGATCAGTCAGGTTGACACCGCTATACATTACCGGTATTATGCGGAGACTGCTCCCCTTACGCAATATGCCCGCAATATCCTTGAACAGGATTACAACCCGGCCGGGGAAAACGTAGCGGAAATCATGTTTTTCAATGGGAGATACAACATATATTATCATCCGCTCGATAAACAGGCGGTCATAACCGATCCGATAAAGCCTTCCTCTTCCCAGAAAATACGGCAAAAAATATTGGCTGCCAGAGACAGTATAAAGAACATCGATAAGGAAGTCATTCCGATGCACGAAGTGGCAGACAATACTATCATTGCTGGAGGTGATACAGTCTCACTCGGACCCAACACGGTTGATATCAACAAATATGTTTTTGAAATCGAAAAGATCAACAGCTACAATGAGAAACTGAATCCCAAGAAACTGGAAGTGGCCATTGATACTGTGGAGAAGCGGCGTCCCAAGATTCGGCTGTACCAGCCCGTATTCTATCAGAACAGCATGGTGACCCAGGTGGATTTTAATTTTCTGAATGCTTCCTATCAGAAATTTACCGGGGGTGCTTTCTATTTTAATCCCGGATTCAATATTCTCCTGAAAGTAGGTGCCAATGATCTGTTCGAAGATATTAAACTTACCGGTGGGGTAAGGTTGTCACCCGATTTTGATGCCAATGAATACCTCCTCAGCTTTGAGAATCTGAAACGCAGACTCGACAAGCAAGTTGTCTTCCACAGACAGGCATTCAGAAGCAACGTGTTTGATGAGGATGGGTACTATGAAGGGGAAATCAAGACGCACATGCATCTGCTATCGCTGATCCTCAAGTACCCGCTGACACAAACAAAGTCCTTTGCCACGACTTTCTCTTTCAGGAACGACAGGACCGTATATTTATCAAGTAATGCCAACTATCTGAATGTACCCAATGAATACCGGAACTGGCTCGGTGTAAAACTCGAATATAATTATGACAATACCCGGTCGCTTGGTATGAATCTTTACACAGGGACCCGTTATAAACTTTTTGCCGAGGTACAGGAACAGATTTACAAGAATCTTTATGAATTGGTGGTTTTTGGCGCTGATATCAGGCATTACACAAGGATCCACCGTTCGCTCATACTGGCCAACCGCTTTGCCTGGAGTTCTTCGCAGGGATCAAGCCGCATTGTGTATTACCTCGGAGGCGTGGATAACTGGATCAACGTCACCCCTGAACGAACACCGACCTTTATACCCTTTACAGAGATACCTATCGACGAAACACAAAATTACGCCTACCAGGCTGTTGGTACCAACATGAGGGGGTTTTCGCAGAATATCAGGAATGGTAACAGTTTTGCTGTGATCAACAGTGAGATCCGTTTCCCCATATTTAAATACATCGCAAATTATCCGCTGAGCAAAAGCTTTTTCGAAAATTTCCAGCTGGTAAGTTTCTTTGATATCGGTTCAGCCTGGTCAGGCCCGACTCCCTGGTCAAGCAAAAATGCCTATGATGCTGATATTATACACCAGGGGCCCATAACCATTACCATTGATTCAAACCGCGACCCGATTGTAGCCGGATATGGTTTTGGAATTCACACCATGCTGCTGGGATATTTTATGCGTTTCGACTGGGCCTGGGGTATCGAAAACAGACAGATTACACCTCATGTTTTCTATTTTTCAATGAGCCTGGATTTTTAGTACCATGAATACAAATGATATCATTACACTGGCATTGATAGGGATTTCGGCCGGAATAATCTCAGGCATGCTTGGCGTGGGAGGGGCAATCATTATTGTCCCTGCACTGGTATTCTTTTTTGGGATGACACAGCATCAGGCGCAGGGAACAAGTCTTGCGATACTGCTGTTCCCGGTCGGCTTTCTGGCCTTCTGGAATTATTACAAACAGGGCTATGTCAATTTTAAAATGGCCCTGGTTGTTATGCTGGCCTTTTTTATCGGTGGTTACCTTGGATCCATTCTGGCCGTGCATGTTCCCGAAAGAATACTTAAAACTGGTTTTGGCATATTGATTATCCTGGTTGGTTTCAGGATGATTTTCAGCAAATAACATCATTCAATTTACCATGAACCTCAGAAAAAGGGTTTTACGGCTCGCTGAAACTTATTATCTGGATATTATGGGCATCCGGAATCACCTTCACCGCTTTCCGGAGCTTTCCTTTGAGGAATTCAGCACATCAGCCTATATACAGGAACAGTTAAAAATTCTGGATATCCCCTTTCAGGCCGGTTTTGTAAGAACAGGTATCGTTGGCCGGATCGAAGGTAAAAATCCGGCGAAACGGATGATAGCTCTCAGGGCAGAAATGGATGCCCTGCCTGTCACCGAGATGAACGATATTCCCAGCAGATCGGAAAATCCCGGCAGGATGCATGCCTGCGGGCATGATATGCATATGGCGGCATTGCTTGGCACAGCAAGAATTCTCCGGACATTAAAGAGCAGATTTGAGGGAACCGTGCTCCTGGTGTTTCAGCCGGGTGATGAGAAACTGCCCGGAGGAGCTGCCCTGATGCTGGGCGAGGATGCTTTCCAGGGATGTAAGCCTGATCTGATCATAGGCCAGCATGCCATTCCGGGACTGGAAACAGGAATAGTAGGGTACAGGCACGGTGCATACATGGCCTCATCCGATGAAATATCGATTGCTGTGAAAGGCAGCTCGGGCCAGGCTGCCTTGCCTCATACACCGGTGGATCCGGTGGCAATAGCGGCACACATCATACTTGCGCTCCAACATATTGTCAGCAGCAGCACCAATGCAGCCGTGCCTTCAGTACTTACATTTGGCAAAATTGAAACTACCGGCACAGCCGATGGTTTTCCTTCGGAGGTCATAATGGAAGGTACGTTTAAAACCATGAATGAATCATGGCGCAAAGAGGCTCATGACCGGATCGTCAGATTGGCAAAAGGTACGGCTGAGGGTATGGGAGGAAGTTGCGAGGTCAGCATTCTTTTCGGCTATCCTGTTCTGAATAATCACGCGGGGTATTCGGCAAGGGCAGCCGAGTTTTCACGACAGCTGCTCGGAAACGACAAGGTCATTGACCTGGAACTGCGACTGACCTCTGAGGATTTTGCCTTTTTCTCCCAACACTTCCCTGCCGTATTTTACAGGTTTGGGACAACAGATCCCGAGGGGCGTTACAATGCTCCGTTGCATTCACCGAATTTCATTGCCGATGAGAACGCCCTCAAAACAGCCATGAGCAATCTGACCTGGCTAACCCTTTCATTTCTGAATGATACTTAAAAACAGTTTTGCAGTTCACTACGGTAACTACATTTACAGCACATGATATTTTTCTTTTTGTCATTTCAATTAAAGCATTAAATTTGCCGGACTAATATTAAAATTACAGGTTATGGCTTATGTAATAAGTAATGAATGTACTGCCTGTGGCACTTGCTTACCCGAATGTCCTTCCGAGGCAATTTCCGAAGGAGATATTTACAAGATTGATCCTGACAAATGTATCGATTGTGGTGCTTGTGCTGATGTTTGTCCGGTAGAAGCTATCAGCCCGGCCTAAACGTAATACAGATATAAAAGTGCAGACAACCCTTCAGGCGGTCAGGGACCTCTGAGGGGTTGTGTATTTAATAAAAATCATAATGCGGGCCAAAGTGTATTCCCCTGTGTGGGGTGAGACTTTCCAGGTACGTTCATTTGACATCGGTTTGAATAAACTGATGCGTATAAGCAGCATGTGCGGGTACCTTCAGGAGGTTGCCGGAAAGCATGCTACCCATCTGGATGTCGGGTACAAGTTTGTGCACCAGTCCGGACTGGTTTGGGTACTTTCACGGCTGTATGTCAATATAATCAAAATGCCCGGGTGGGGGCAGGAGTTTCTCACAGAAACCTGGCCATTGGGAACAGAACGTATTTTTTACCGCCGTGATTATCGGATCTCTGTGGATGGAGAAACCTGCATTTCAGCAACCTCCAGGTGGATCCTGCTTGACCTGAAAACCCGCAGACCAACGATCATTCCTCTGGCAGGTGATGTGATTCAGTCAAATGCTGGGAAGTACAGCATGGAAATCCCTTCTGATCCTTTTCATGAGGTATCCGTTGAAGAAATAGAGATTCACAGGGTCCGGTACAGTGATCTCGACCAGAACCGGCATGTGAATAATGCCCGTTATGTGGAATGGATATTCGACCTCTTCGACCAGAATCTGCTGGAAGAAAGAACACCCGCCTTCTTTGCCATAGAATACAAGCATGAAGTAAAAGCAGGTGATGTTGTTGCCCTGAGAAAGGAAACAATTGAAAAACAGCCCCTGACCATTGCAGTTGAAGGTTCTCTCGCCGGGACAGGTCAGGTTTGTGTCAGGTCGAAAGTTGTTTTTGCATAAGTTCAGCCGAGGTACCCAGTCAAGCCGAACGTTATTGAAGCATCTTTGCTGATGAAGATCCTTCACCGGTGCATAGGATGACAGGAGTTGTCATTTCAACTTTTCAATGATCTTCTTTTCGATCTCTTCCGATAATTCAGGATTATCTGTGAGCAACTGTTTTACTGCGTCACGGCCCTGTCCAAGGCGGGTTTCGCCATAGCTGAACCATGATCCGCTCTTCCTGATGATTTCAAGTTCCGTGGCCATGTCGATAATTTCTCCTATCCTGGATATCCCTTCTCCATAAAGAATATCAAATTCAGCCTTGCGGAAAGGAGGGGCCAGCTTGTTTTTCACTATTCTGACCTTGGTGCGGTTGCCAAATACTTCCTCTCCTTCCTTGATCTGGTTAATTTTCCTGATGTCAATCCGCACGGAAGCATAGAACTTCAGTGCGTTTCCTCCGGTTGTTGTCTCGGGATTGCCGAACATAATCCCGATTTTTTCACGCAACTGGTTGATGAATACACAGCAGGTATTGGTCTTGCTGATGGTTGCTGTAAGTTTACGAAGTGCCTGTGACATAAGCCTGGCCTGAAGCCCCATCTTGGAGTCACCCATTTCACCCTCGATCTCGGCTTTGGGAGTGAGGGCTGCAACAGAGTCAATCACAATAATATCGATGGCTCCTGACCGGATGAGGTGATCTGTAATTTCAAGTGCCTGCTCCCCGTTATCAGGCTGGGAAATCAATAGATTCTCAATATCCACTCCAAGCTTTTGCGCATATGAGCTGTCGAATGCATGCTCTGCATCAATGAAAGCAGCTATCCCACCTGCCTTTTGAGCCTGTGCAATGGCATGAATGGCCAGTGTGGTTTTACCCGATGATTCAGGACCAAATATTTCAACCACCCGACCGCGCGGATAACCACCAACGCCAAGGGCTATGTCCAGGGCTATTGATCCGGAGGGGATTGCCCCAACCGAAACCACCGCATGGTCGCCCAGTTTCATGATGGCCCCCTTGCCAAAGTCCTTTTCGATTTTGCCCAATGTAGTTTCAAGCGATTTGAGCTTCTCTTTTCTGATGTCGTCGATGGTTTGTTCCTTTGCCATTATATTGTCTTTTAATTGATTCCCAGCTCTTCCAAAATCTGGCGGGTATGATCCCCCGTGTTAACTTTGCTGATGATCTTCAGGATATTGCCTGATTCATCTACCACAAAGGTAGTACGCAGCACTCCCATATACTTCTTACCATACATGTTCTTCTCACCCCAAACGCCGTAGGCATTTAAAATCTTCGCCTCAGGATCGGCAATGAGACTGAATGGCAGTTCAAACTTAGCCCTGAATTTGGCATGTGATTTTTCATCGTCAGGACTAATGCCAATAATGGCAAAACCTTTCTCTAAAAGGTAATCATAATTATCCCTGAGGTTGCATGCTTCGGCGGTACAGCCGGGTGTGTCATCCTTGGGATAGAAATATAATACAACCTTTTTACCTTTAAAATCCTCCAGGCCTACCCATTTGCCATCCTGGTCCTTTCCTTTAAACAACGGTGCTTTGGCACCTTCTTTTAATTGTGTCATACGTTTCTGATTTAGTAAAAATACAAATTACAGGCTGATCATAATAGATTTTCGAAAGATTAATTTCAATAGAATATTAACAGGAGAGGTGATTGATTGTTTACAGGCCGACTTCAAGGATCAATCCATGATACAAACATTGGTTCGTGTGTTTGTTAATATCAATTCATTTAATTATATTTCGAGGTAATACCGTAAAATTTATCATGTGAAACCCAAAAAGAACCCTGCCCGCAAACGTTACTGACAATCATTTATTAACCAACCACCCCATGAATCCTGATCCACCTGTCAAATCCTCATGGATTTTTTATTTCCACACACGGATAACCTCATACAAAACTTATTTTCTAATGCCTGCGTATGGATGGTTGAGAAGTCCTGAGCACACTGGCAACAATACTAGAGTTTTATGAACATAATCTCATCAGCATGAACAAAGGAATTGCAATCGGTTTTTTGATCCTGACAGTCTTCGGTATGCTTTTTTATGCTTGTTCGCCGCCAGGAAAGCATGAAAGAAACAATCAAGCCAGAAGAAAACATACTGATACTCCGAAAACAAGCCCGGTTATGCGGGAAAGCAAAATTGCCAAGGCAGTATTCTACCTGGAAAACTCGGAAAGCATGTTCGGCTATGTAAATGGCATTACTGCTTATGTGGATGTGGTATCGGAATTGTCTGAGAAGCCCGAATTTGTTGCGCACAATACAAAAAGGGAATTCTTTTTGATAAATGGTGGTAATGAGTTAAAAATAAATAAATTGGGAAACAATCCCGTTGTATTTAAATCCAAACTGAACAGCCAGGGTTTTCATTGCGGCGATATTACCAAAAGCAACCTGAACGCAATGCTTCAGATTGCCCTGGAAAATGCCCGGAATGATACTGTAACCCTTCTTATCTCAGATGCCATATATGATATCGGCCTCCCCGGTTCACCTTTAAATGCATTGGCAACTGAAGGCAAGGAAACGCGAAGCAAGTTCATCACCCGATTGGTCAAAGGGGATCTGCAAACCATCATGATCAAACTTACCTCGGATTTTAACGGCAACTATTTCTATAGTTCCCATGGCGGGAAGGTTTATCTTAACCAACCCAGGCCATTTTATATCTGGATATTTGGAAAAACAGAACTGCTCAACAAATACTTTCCCGAGGATTACATCAGTAGTCTGAATGGGTTCGAGAATTATGCCCGCTTCCTTGTGATCAAGGAGAACAACGTACCTTACCAGATCATTCCTTCCTTCAACAGAAAAGGCACGTTCAAACCCGACCGCAAGCTAAAGAACAAGATTACTGACGCAAAGCCTGATCGAAACGGAAGGGGTTTTCAGTTCTGCTTTGCCGTTGATTATAGTTCACTCCCCTTTTCCGAAAGTTACCTGACTTCAGTTGAGAATTATTCCTGCAATCTGAATTACAGCGTAATAAGCATTGAGCAAATCAAAGATAGCCAGAAGTATGTCGTAACATCTTTTAAGAATCCTACGCATATCATCACCGTATACACTGAGAAAAATCCATTCGGAGAACTGGAAGTCGTGTTGAAAAATGAGATTCCTGGCTGGATAGAGGCAGCACATACTGGTACAGAAGATCAAATTGACAATTCAAGAACTTTTGGCTTTAAGCATTTGACGGATGCCATCAGCGGTGCTTACACCTTCAAAAACAATCAAAAGAATCTCACGAATTTTAAAATAGTAATCTCTAATTAAAATTACCATGAAAGACGCTTTTGCAACAATCTATGAAACGTGGTTTGGTATATACAGCCCTGATTATGACCTGATTTACACAAATTTGTATGATGGGGGTGGTTACATCAAACTCGGGCTGTCTTTTGCCTTGATTCCTTTGTTACTTTGGCTTTTGTTTTACTTTTTATGGAGGTATCCGTACGGAAAGATCTGGCATTGGCTGATCTGGTTAGGCGTCTCAGTGGTTGTAGTTTTCAGTGTTTCCTATGGCATTGCCAACAGTGAAATCTTTGCTTCCGGCAACCAGGCTTTGAATGATGCCCTGGCCGATTCAAGTACAGGATATATGGATTATGCCGCATCATTGCCCTGGCGTTATGCATTCGTCAATATGCTGTTCACGCTGGTTCTTGGCTTTATCTACAGCTTGATCCTGAAACAGTTCAGCAAGATACAGATTCATTTACCCTTTTAATACATAGGATTATGCCCAGAAAGTTATATGTTTTCGGTATTGGCGGTACCGGATCAAGGGTCTTAAAGGCCATGACCATGCTTTTTGCATCCGGTGTCCGGCTTGAAAATGATTTTGATACGGTAATCCCCATCATTATCGATCCCGATACAGGGAATGGCGATCTGAACCGTACCAAGGACATTCTACGCCTCTACCAGGAAATCCGGAACCAGGTTGACCATCCGGATGATTTCTTTGCCCAGGAGATCAAAACCATCAATGAACTGACAGTAAACAGGGCTGTGGTAAACCCTGAATACTTCCAGTTTCAATTGCGGGATACAGATATGAATACTTTCAACCAGTATATCGGATTTGACGGCATGAGTGATGATATTGCTGAAAAAGACGATAAGAACTTTGTCCGCCTGCTATATTCCGAACAGAATCTGAGATCATTATTGGACATTGGCTTCAAGGGCAATCCCAATATGGGTTCGATTGTACTGGATCAGTTTACCCATTCTGATGATTTTACGAGATTCGGTCAGACCTTTGGGAATGATGATGCTATTTTTATCATCAATTCAATTTTCGGGGGTACC
>WSSedA1B3DRAFT_1000333_pt1 | contig 13715 bp, 19 predicted proteins | sample WetSurSiteA1Bulk_FD_9468 | JGI IMG/M metagenome (IMG submission 9468)
TGCAGCATCTGTAACGTGTAAATGAACGCGTTGATCGCTCCAAGTATAGCAAGGAAAGCGAGGATTGTGACACCAAGAGGTCGTTCTTTTGCCTTAATTTTGATCACTCCGACGAATGATTGAATCTGTTTGTTCTTATTCGTTGTGATTTCGTCGGAATTTCGCAATTTCAATTAATTTGCTTGTATCAGAGACTTTTAATCATTATTTCCCATCTGATGATCGTGAACAATGCTGGTTATCGGAAGCTGCTGTCCCCGGTTATCAAAACTTTCCCGTCCGGATTTAGAACACTATTGAGAAGTTTTTTTATGATAGTCTTATTAAAAAAGGTTAACCTCGTTCAGGGGTTTCTCTGGAAAAATGTGGCGGGGGTTTATTGTTTATTCAACTGCGTATGAATCTTAATAAACCCGGAACAGGATTTGCACGTATAGAATTCATCCTTCCAGCAGGCATCGCAGGCCCAGCGTCCGCAGAGAACACACTGGCGGAGACCGGAAATGGGGTGATCGGTTGAGCAGAGATCGCAGACGTATTGTGCGAAGGTATTGGGATCCTTTACCGGAGGTTGTCCCTGCTTCCGCATCACCACAATATCTTTTTTCAGATCGCTGAAACGATCCTGCGAGGCATCTTTATTTTTTGGCGCTTCCTTCTTTCTTAACCAATCCCTTTTCAATACTGTCAAGCCTGCTCTCCAGTGTTGTTAATGAATTCTCCAGATCCAGTTCGAATTTCTTTAAATCAGCAAGGCGGGCTTCATCCTGTTCAAGTTCCTTTGATTTTTGTTCCTTAAACCTCTGGAGCTTGGGATGGTTTACCAGTTCCCATTCTTCGACGAGACTCTCAAAGCGGCGATCAAGGTACTCATCCACCCGGCTCTCAACAGGACGTGTCAGCGCAATGTCTCCTTTTGCCCCCCGGAAATAATAGTAGATAAGGAAAAATGCGGCAGCGATGAAGATGACAATAGCCAGGAATTCAAGCCAGTCCATATTACCTCATCTCCTTGAGTTTTCGTGCACGGATTTCGAGTTCCGTCAGTTTGTCTACGCTCGCTTTTTTTGACGCTTTCAGGCGCGGTATTTCCTGCTCTATCGCACTCATCCTTGCCGTAAAATCTGAAATGTCATCTTTCCGGCAAAGATCCCATTCCTCAACAACAGCTTTCATCCGCCGGTCAACATAGGCATTCATGTAACTTTTCATGCCGATCATTTTGACCCCTCCATGGAAGAAATCAGGACATCAAGGTTACCGACACGCTTTTCGATCACCAGCTTTTCGGCAAACAGGGTGCTTATTTCGTTGGTAATCTGAGAGAGCCGGTATTCAAGTTTGTGGAGATCGCTATCAGTCAGGAGATCCCATTCCTCAATAATAGCCGCAAAGTTCTGGTCAAAATACGCGTCCAGGGATTTATCGAACGTAGGGAGTTTTGAATCAATCGCCCCTGGCAGATGAGATATTCTCTCCCAGTACCCCGGGGCTGTTTCGGTCTGGTTAACTACCGTGTCCATCTTATTTCACCTTTTTCTCTTCTGTCTCAATCTTACCTAACATGTTGTCCAGTTTTTTAACCTTGACTAAATTTTCCAGCCGGTCCAAGCGTTTTTCTATGAGTTTTTCCCGGGCAAAGATGTTAGTCTCAAGCACAAAGTTCTCGTCTTCTACTTCCCTTATCCCAGATGTCTGCTCCGGAGAGAGACGCGTGAAGGGAAGCGCCTTCGTCGCGGCATCCATCTGGAGGATTTTGAGTTTATCCTGTTCCAGTGCAACATTATGTTTCGAAGTATTCATGATTCGCACTTCACGGACGATGAGATAGATAACTATGATAAGAAATATTGCAAGAATTACCATGAAGGACGTATCGTTAATAAGCGGTTGAGTTGTCGCAACAACTAAAGTCTGTTCTGTTCCGTTGCTAATAAGAATCACCTCTCTGATTCGGGTATAAATATTAAATTTTTATGAAATGGGTTAAGGTTAAAGATCGTCTTTACCCTTTACCTTCTTTTTCACGGTGTCTGCTGCACCGCCAGCGGCTTTCCCCACTGCAGCCCCAGCTTTCTTGGCACCGGTTGCTACGTCTGAACCAACTTTCTTGGCACCGGCAGACACATCTGCTGTACTCTTGCCTAGTTTTTCTTTGAGCCCAAGGGACTTTTTAACTGGTACTTTGTCACCTTCTTTAAGACCAAGAGCTTTTAAGTCTTCTTCACTGACACGGATTTCATCTGTTCCAACCATAGTGTCAGATATAACACTAACAGTCACTGTTTTTTTCGTGGTTTCATTAATGAGATCTACATGATCGCCATTGACAATGCCAAGGTCAGTCAGTTTCGATTCATGCAGTCGTACACGTCCTTTGCTTGGGAAGGAACGTTTCTTAATGGTTAATTCAATTTCCTGCATACTGGATAAACATTCATTAAACAATATATAACTTACTAAACTTTACAGAATATGACAATAGATTATGTAAATTACGGGATACTGTGAAGACTATTACTATTCCTGATCCATTTTTTTCCTTCTGATTCATGGTTAAATTTGATATCTCATGACTGATAATCCAGGTGCTCGCCCTGAAAGTGAATGTGAGAATAGGTATATATAAACGTTAATGATATTCTGTGAATATGAAATCCTTACCGTTTTTGGTTTGTGTAGTCCTGTTTGTGGGAATCCTCGCAGCTGGATGTACATCACCAGTACCTGTACCAGTACCCACTCCCGTTCCTACAACGCCAGCCACTGTTGCAACAACACCTCCTCCACTGACAGATCCGGCACTGACAGGCACCTGGACTTATAAAGGAGCTATGTTCGCAAGTGGAACCGGGAAAACACCCGTTATTTCCAATACCCAGTCAGTTACCATAACGTTCAACAATGACGGAACTTTTATGGGATTTAGTGGATGTAATAATTACAATGGCAGATATACCATTACCGGTCAAAACACGGAATTTGGAAAAGTTATTTCCTTTTCGCCCATTGCATCCACAACGAAGTATTGCGCTGATACCGCTGATTTCGAAGACACCTATCTCAAAGTACTCCAGCAAACCGTTACATACTCCATCCCCACCAACACGATGCTCCTAAGAACATCTTATGGAGACCAGCTGTCATACAATAAAGCGTAAGACAGTACAATCATTTTTTTTAATTTTTTGATGATCCGGATCTGAAAGAAATCAAAGATAAATCTCTCATGTGTCTCAGTGAAAATTGATATCTCATGACTGATAATCCAAGTGCTCGCCCTGAAACTGAACGTGAGGATAGGTATAAATAAAAGTTAATGATATTCAGTGAATATGAAATCCTTACTGTTTTTGGTTTGTGCAGTCCTGTTTGTAGGAATCCTCGCAGCAGGCTGTACATCTCCGACACCTGTACCGCCACCGGCAACGACCGTTCCAACGCCAGTGCCAACTACGGTTGCTACAGTTGCAACAACCCCTCCACCAGTTACAGATCCGGCATTGATTGGTACCTGGACCTATAAAGGTGCCATGATGGCAACTGGCGGATCTGGAAAAATCCCCACTATTCCCAATACCCAGTCAATCACCCTGACGTTCAACAATGACGGGACTCTAAGTGGATTTAGTGGTTGTAACAATTTCAATGGTGGCTACACCCTGAGCGGAAAGACCACGGAATTTGGAAAAGAGATTACCATCGGGCCTCTTGCATCAACAAAGATGTATTGCGCTGACACCGCCGATTTCGAAACATCGTACCTCAACAATATCCAGAAAACCCAGACCTATTCCATCCCCAACAACACGATGATGCTGAGAAATTCCTATGGAAACCAGCTGTCCTACAACAAAGCGTAAGACAGCACAACCAATTTTTTAAATTTTTTTAGATTTCTTCTCATTGAAAAATGCTAATGAGATTATTCACCAAAAGATTGGTGGATTCATCTATTTTTACATTCATCGTATTCATATCAGTAATCAGGCTATCCGCTCGATGTCATTGAACAGGTAAAAAGATTTTTACTGCAGATCTTACTGGTCGTTTCTCAGCAGCCAGGAGAGTCTTTCCTGTGGTGGAACGGTATCCATCCACCGGTTAATAATATACAGACAGATGATGATGCCAACAATATTTCCGATCGAATCACCGATGCTGTCATAGAGACCACCGGAATATGTTGTCATTACCACACTATCGATTGCTGCTTCCTCGACTTCCCAAATTAAACCAAAGAGGAACGTGAGCAGTGCGGTTAACATCAGGACGGATTTTTTCTCTATTTCCCATGTCGTAAAATGGATAGCGGTCAGAATACTGACAAAGATCGCAAGACCGAGCGCAATGCCTCCAATCAAGTGAGCAATCTTGTCATAATAGAAATCCGAGAGTTCCCAGTACCACCGCATGATCCCTCCCGCAGTATGCATGAAGAGAGCAAACGGTATCATGAGTTTTACCCCGAACGGGAACTGAATCCGAAGCAATTTCTCGGCAGCATAGGGGATCAGGGTCATGAAAAATGCAGTAATCGCAATATACAGCCGAGGGATATCATCGATGTTCACCGCTTGTATAGCAAGGAGGATAAAACTGATCTCAAAAAGTATTACGATGATATTTTCAATGGTTCTTGGTGAAGGAGAAAACTCACATTTCATATCCTCACAGTAATTGTCTTCATCCGATAAAAAACCCTTCCAGACGCAGATCTTGAAGGACAAAACGGCCAGGAGGACCCCCGAATATCCTCTCTGCCATAAAACGCTCAAAATAATCTCCGATTGATAAAAAAAGCCAAAATTTGGGGTTTTTAAAATGCCCTCCAAGGCCTCGTATTGCAGTTTGGCGGGCATCAATTTTCGCTATGCGACTTTAGTAAAAAGCGGTCCTGGAAAGGCAAAAGAAGGGCTGTTTTGAAAATAGCATAATGGGCTCATTTTGAGATTTGAGGCTTAAAAATAGCCCCGATTGGATCCGACCATTTTACGGGGTTTTTCAGATTTGCCCGGATTGGCAAACCGGGTTTAATTTGAGGTTTTACAGGTTTGATCTTATTTGCGGATCTGGTATCGATGGCAAAGCTAAAAGAGAGCGTGTTTTAATGAAAAATGTCACAAATGGGAAATTTGTATTATTTTTTCTTTACTCTTTCAGGTTCGATCCATAGACCACAGTTATAACAATGGAAACTGCCATCACATAAACATCGTGAAATATAATGCCCGCACCTTGGGCATGTATTGTTCTTTTTTGGGTCGTTGATCATTTTCCCTCTTCTTCGCTTACATCAGCTTGTTGTTTTCATCCATATTTTTTTTAAACAACTTCTTCAATAAATTATTAAAAAAGAATCTGAATTTAAGGTGATAGAAGGTATAAAGATCTTACCATCGATCGATGAGCTCAATCCATTCTTGTTTCTGGCAGATTTTTTAATGAATAAGATCATTAAAATTATGGAAAGTGATTTTCTATCAACTCAAGAACTATCGAGCTAATCATTGTCATCCTTTTTGAGATCAGTTTTATCTGGCTGGCTCTCCATGCAAAGAATGTCGATGACACAATGAGGATGAACATAGCGATAGGCTCATTTTTCATAACCCTGATCCCCTATGCTGCCGAGAAACTGCTGGGGATCACAATCCCATTCGGGGTTAAACTCATGATACCGTTTGCCCTTTTTGTCCACACTGCTGGGGGTATTTTGGATTGGTACTGGTCACCGAAGTTTCCCTTGTATGACAAAGCAGCCCATTTTATCTCAGGTCTGGCGGTCGGACTGGTAATATTTGTATTCTTTCTGGTACTCGATATTTATGGGATCAGGTTCAAACCAACCACCGTCCTTATCGGAATCTTCCTCCTGGTTGCATTCTTCGGGGGCATATGGAAAATCGGGGAAGTGTATATGGATATTACCCGAAACGCCATGTTTGATGAGGGTCTGCCTGACCTGATCGGCGATGACATTTGTCATACCATCGGTTCAATAGCAGCCGTGATTGTAGCCTGGCTGTATTTTCTTAAAATCCCGGCAGGAAAAGGAATCAGTTACCTGTTAAAACGAAAGAAAGCAGGATAACCGGATTAAAAAAACGGAATTGAATCGTTACCCTGATTTTTTAAAAAAAACGGGTAAGACCATAATGTACGCATTCAGGGCTTTCCGTATTTGAGGAGCAGGTAAAAGGGAATGACATTAGAAATAATTGCAATCACGGTAAGCAATAGCAGGAATTTGGTATCACGACTGAGTAATGCCATGTTCTCTCATATTCATGTGCATCGTATAGTATTTAATGAGTGAAGGATGAACGGGTACAGAAGAAATCTGCGGTTCATGTCCTGTTCCAAATAAAGAATTATGTGATACCATGTCCAAAAAAACCAGGCTCCTTCTATTGGTTATCGTTATAACTACCATCACGGTAGTCTTTTTCCAGACGGCATACCGCTATTTTTACCAGGCTTTTCCCTGGTCGGTTAATGCATATCATACCGTCAAATACCCTGCGAGCCTAGCATTTATCCATCCCAACAGCCAGAGCATCCTGATGATAGTTACCGGAGCGGTTATTATCCTTATAATCCTGGCGTATTATCCAAAAGAAACACAATCGCTCTGACAATATTGCCGGTCAGGCCCGGGTGAACACAAGATACCTGTTGGCATCAAAATACCCAAAGAACAGCGTGTCCCCGTTGACATTGAAGCGGGGGGATTTTTGCAGGAGGGTGAAATACGTATTTTCCATATCAGCGGATTCTGCTGAAAAGGGGCATATGCTTTCATTTATTCCGGTGAGGTTGGTGACCTTGATCGTCTCCCCAAGAGTTGTATAGCGGCCGGAATATTTCCAGCACCCATCAATAAGACCACTGACCGTTCCATCTTCACCAAATTTCAGGGTAATATTTGTCCGGGGACTCGCCGGTATCATCGTCCCATTACCGTCATTATAGGAAACAAGATACCAGGACGGATCGACCAGGCTGGCCGGTCCTTTTGGAGTTGGTTTGGGAAAAGGTGCTGTACAACCAGCAGAAAGTACGCTAATTACCAGAAAGGCTGCGATCAGGGCGTACTTCGCATGCATTCTCCAGCATTGGTTTTGATGATTTATTAACATATAGAAAACATATCCAGGGCTGAATTTTTACGATATAAAGTCCCGGGCAATAGGCAAACGATGTGACCATCACTGCTATTTTCGCCGTCAGGTACTGGACAGGGTTACCTATCGTACATTTTTTTTTTAAATCCGGTAACTAAAAAAAATTAAATTATTTAAACATCGCCGGGACTAGCGATTGAAGGGCTCCAAAGAATGATGTAACCATCACTAAGCCGAGGATCATCAGGATCCACCAGAGCACAACCGGAAGGAGTGCAGCTAGGATTGATTTTTCAAGCGTGAGACCATTGTTGTCCCTGAACCCGAGAATTAACAGTACAAATGACCAGACCGCCCCGATAACACCGATGTAGGGTATCCAGCCGATCAGGAGCATTGGTGTTGATGCAAACATGGTTGTTTTGATCGTTTCCCGGATGCCTTTCTTTCCATCCATCAGGAGCACGAATAAATGGAGGAAGAACCCGACGAGGAAAACCCCGAATAACAGGGCAAGAAACACCACATACGCGACAAACAACTGGGTCGTTGCGATAAAGGTGCCAAATTTCGCAAGGTTAGCTGATAGTACATTACCAATCAGGGGGATCATCGCAATTTCCTGGACATGGCTGTTGAGCACCATGGACGTCATTATCATTGTGACGGCCCCATAGAGGATGCTAAAAATCAGCACCAACATCGCATAGTATTGATACGATGCACCGAGGGATTTTGCTCCAACCTGCTTGAATGCCTCAGCAGGTGACATGAGAAATCCCTTAACAGTTGTTATAAATGCGTCAAGCATACGTGAATGCATTCGATTCGGGGGTATATAAAATCTTTGTGGAAAAGCACGGTTTGAACCAAATTTTTAACCGCCTTCTGTGAGATTCTGGTTACAATAACGTTTATAAACATTCCTTTTTCCCGAGTTTGTCAAAAAATGAAGACGTACCATGGGTTGAACTCCTCCTAATGATCAGGGCATCCTGCGGGAGGGGATGAATGTCTCAAATACTTTGAGTATACATCATAATTCATGAACTGGCACATGTATACAGCTTTTATGCTCATTGCAGCTTTCATCCTTATAACCGGATGCAGTATGCTCATGAAAGATCCTGAAATCACGGTAAAAAACGTTGCAATAGAATCGATCTCCTCCCAGACAATCGATCTCAACGTCACGCTGAATGTCAATAATCCGAATAACGTGGGGATTACCATAAAATCAGTGGTATTTGACGTATATTACCAGCAGGGGAATGACTGGGTCCTCATTGGTCATGGTAATGGCGGGGGATACGCTATCAAGCCGGGAATGAATGAAATAACAGTTCCTGTCACACTGAAAACATCAGAACTTATTGGTGCAGGTATTGGTGCTCTTATGAAAGGAGAAATAACCATCCAAATCAGAGGGACTGCAGTTCCTGACATCTTCAGGCTCAACCCACAGATACCGTTTACCCATACAACGACAATACCGGTGAAACTGTAACGTCGTTGACCGGAAAATCTTTTTTTTTATTTTCTTGTAAAAAAGCGATATTATGCTGTATCAAAATCCATCATCACCGCCACAATGAATACACCAATTTCCGGTTTTTGTAAGTAGGGATGGACAACAGATATGAATACTGCAACAAGGGATAGTAACATTCAAATCGTTTGCAATTTCTAATGGAACTGGCAGAGAGAAGAATGAGAAAAATTGTTGTGAAGAAAGAAGAGCAGGGAGGGACCATTCTTTTTACGTTCAGGTTCAAGGCTCTCGGGCAGCTGTTCGATGAGGGTGATTCAACCCCCCTTCCCGAAAAGGAATTGACAGAAGAAGCAGAAGACGCTTTAGCCGGGCATCTCGATGAATACAAGGTTAGCAAACCAGCGAATCTTGTTATTGACTTGCCGGAAAAAGATATCACCGACCTTTCCCCTTCACTGATAACCGAAGGAGTCCATAACCATTTCAGATTTCGTTATGAGGACGTGACCCATGATATGAAAATTCATATGAGGGAAGGGATCTATAGTATTATCCTTTTACTGGTGAATGTCGGTATTCTGTTATTGTTCGCATACTATGCTGCAAAGAACGAAATCCCCCTTGACGTTATGAGTATTGCTATAATTATAGGATTTATTACGATAATGAACTGGGTGACCGTATGGCATACCTATGAACATTTTATGTACGACTACCGCAACCTTGCCCGGAAACGGTGGATATTTGAAAAAATGACCAGAATTCCTGTTACAATCAAAGGATACTGATCCTCCCATCCATATTCTTTTAATATGTGCGAAGCAGTGTTCCAAAGACCATTGGAACAAATGACCCATTCGTATTTTGATAGTGATCTGTATTTGGCAAATCACGCATCAACAATGGTCTGAAGTCCGGCAGGCGCCTCATGAAACGTTCCGGTTGTTTAGACCCGACTATTATTTGCAAATACGAAATCACTCAATCTATTTTTCTTTGTCAGCTTTAATCTCACCAGATTCTATTGCATTGAGGAATATCGAATAATCCTTTTCCATCTGATTAGCATAGAGTCGGGCAAAAGTCCCGATTGCCCGGTCAAAGGTATCAGATTTCCCCATATACCCATAGAGCATTGCAGCATCCCCGGATCGTGCATGGGCACGGGCCAGAGTCCACCCACAGACTTCTGCATACCTTGATAACTGGATTGGTTTCATGATCGAAATATCCAGAGAGAATTTCATATCACGGAGCTGCCGGAGATAGAAATGTAATTTTTGTTGGCCCGTTGTCCACCCGAGCATCATATCACTTGCTGACTGCATCAGGCGCTGGCCAACCACGATCCTTTCTCCCTGGTGACTGAATGTGCTTTTTCCTGCATAGGGTGCAAGGACAGAAGTCCGTGCCTCTTTTACCTGAAGAAGCAGGGGATCGTTATCTTCTGCCATCAGGAGAATAATACCACACCTGGTCCCGACACTCCCTACACCGACGACTTTCATAGCGATATCCTCTATGTGATATCGATCCAGCAGCACACGGCGTTCATAAGGAAGTGTTTCCCGATACATCTGAAATACATGAAGCAGGTTTTCCGGGATTTTTAATTCGGGGGAAGGGTGGTATACGAGCGGGGGCTGGTCGGCGATCTGCCGCATCCCGTCCTGGACCTGCGTTATTTTGGGAAACACATAATCTGCAATATTTGCGCGTGCCTCTCGTCTGATGCGTTCCCTGTTTTTTTTCGCCTCAGCATCGGGTGCTGATGCAATGAACGCATCCATATCAAACCGGGAATACCACACATCGAGCGCACTCATCGCAGAAAACTTTGCGATTGCCTCACGATACGCACGGATACAGGATCTTGTTATGAGATCGCAATCCTTATCCGAAAAACGGTTATTCTGGGCGCCAATATAAAAGCTGGCTGCAAGACGCTTGACATCCCATTCAAAGGGTGCCGGAAGGGTTTCATCGAAATCATTGATATCGAAAACCAGGTTACGCTCGGGTGTGGCAAACAAACCAAAATTTGAGAGGTGACAATCCCCGCAGGCCTGGACCCGGATATTCGAAGTAGGAGTTTGTGCAAGGTCCATTGCCATGAGGGACGCTGTGCCACGATAAAAGGCAAAGGCACTTTTTGCCATACGACCATAGCGGATAGGTATAAGGTGTTCGAGCCTGCCTTCACTCGATTTTTTTATAACCTTCACCGGATCTGTCCGGTCAGAGGTTATCTCAAATCCGGCATGTGATTCACGTGGGATTTTCTCCCGCAGGGACTTGCCTTCCTGCCTCCGTTCGTCACTGGTTTTATACTCTGTAATAAATTTCGCAGTGCCAGATGCATCGCGTTGTACCGTTGTCTCTTGCTTCATAATTCCTCCCCTGTTACCAATAATTGGAGTTCTATAATCTGTCAGGTATCCTCTTCTTTATACTGGCAGGGTAAAGATTTTTCCAGATTCAGAATTTCTGGTCCCCTTTTTTCCCTAATCTGATACCTTTAAATAACAATGGAAATATGTTAAGATATGACCCTTTGGAGGGTGTCAGGAAACGATGAACTATGACCCAGGAACTTATGAAAGTCAAGATAGATTATGCCCAGGCAGCTGAAATCCTCAAAACTTCCCTGAAGATGAAAGGATCTCCTGTCGCTGTGGGATTTGCGTCATCAAAGGATGACATTCCACCCGGAATACCCGAGCTCGATAAAACAATCAAGCACTGTATGATGGTGAGTCTTGCCAGGAATGAAGGAAGGATTTTTTATTCGACTTCTGAAAAGCACGAATGCATGGGTGGTGCCTATGCTTTAGGCTTCAAGGATCTTACCCCAACGTTAAAGTCAGGCCAGTTTTATTTCAAGCTGGGGAAATTTGAAAGCGTTACTTCCAGCAAACGGACGATGGAGAGTGTCCCACACCTTCCCACGGGTGAGACCTATGCAACCATGTACGCTCCCTTGGAAAAGACACCATTCGTTCCGCATGTAATTCTTATTATTTCCAATCCCTGGTCGATGCTGAAGTTGGCACAATCGTCGTTATTCCGGATGGGAGGGAGGTTACATGCCTCGTTCTCTGGTATCCAGTCGGTCTGTTCGGATTCAGTCGCCCAGACGGTTCTCACCGGTAAGCCGAACTTTTCGCTCGGTTGTGACGGTTCACGAAAGTTTTCCGGGATTGCCGATGATGAGATGGTCATGGGAATTCCCGCGGAGATGCTTCCAGAGATTGTGGATGCATTAAAAATCGTTACCCAGGCTCCCGGTTCCAAAAAACCATAATTCTTTTTTTATCCGATAATTACCCAAGGGAGTATTTTATGGCCATGCCTTTTTTGTATTGACCCACACGTGGCAGAAATGCTGGACTTAACGGGAAAATAAGCGATTTTTATAAGGTAGATTGTACCATTTTCAGGAATCACNNCCTGATTTTATTGTNCTCANGCTNCTTCCCGTGAAGGGAATCCTCACGAAACGCTTCTATTGCGGTTCTGACAGATGGATAGAAATTAGCGACCCCAATAAGATCTTCCAGACCGGTGAGTTGCATGGTTTCCCGTAATCGCTTGTTGGCCCGTGCAATACCCAGGGTGATTCCCTTCATGCGGAGCTCCTCGTGTATCTCTTTTAAGGTATCAGCTGCGGTAGTATCAATATCAGGAATCGCCTCTGCATCGAGAAGCAGATACCTGAGTGGGGGGTCAGCGGTTGAAACGAGGTCACTGATCTGATCCGAAAGATAAGGAGCATTGGCAAAGAACAGTGGTGCATCAAACCCGTACACGATCATGCCCGGCAAAACCTGCAGGTCACTACCCGGTGTTATTCCGTGATATCCATCCACTCCNGGCTCNTTTCCTAATACCGAGGTGTTGGGACGGTACACACGTTGGATAAACACTATCAATGAGCATGCTACGGCAAGTGCNATGCCCGGAATGATTCCAATGACAAGCACGCCAAAGAGCGTCAGAATTGCCAGNTAGTATTCGCTGTGGCGNACGACATGCAGGNTNCGGAACTCCTGGATGTCGATTAAGCTGATGCAGGCAACGATGATAATCGCTCCCAGCACTGCGGTGGGAAGGCTCTGGAGNAGCGANGTAANGAACAGAAGGAAAACAATCACCAATCCGGCAGCNATTAATCCCACCATCTGNCTCTTTCCGCCGGAATTATCATTGACAACCGTCCTTGAAGAGCTGGCCGCGACAGNAAAACTCTGGAAAAAGCCGGTTGAGACGTTCGCTGCTCCCAGAGCAACCAGCTCCTGGTCAGCGTCTACAACATAGTGATTTTTCTTTGCAAATACCCGGGATGTCAGCACCCCGTCTGCAAAGATGAGAACGCTCAGGGCAAGTGCAGCCGGGAAAAGCATCGCAATGTCGGTCAGGCTTACGATGGGTACCTGCAGTCCGGGAAGGCCGCTTGTAACCTGGCCAACAACGGCTACCCCATACCCGGCAAGGTTGAAGTAGGAAGATACGATAATGGCAACAACCAAAGCCACGAGCGTGCCGGGAACCTTTCGTGCGAAGCGTTTGAGGAGTATGAGTCCCAGGATAGTAACCAAACCCACCGCCAGTGTTAACAGGTGAGTCTCATCCAGACTGATTATCAGTTCCCAGATTTTTGCAAAAAAACCATCGCTTTCCAGTGAGATGCCAAAGATCTTGCCCAACTGGCTGGAGATTACTATCAGTGCGGTTCCTGCAATATAGCCGGTGAGGATGGGTTTTGAGAAGAAATTGGCTACAAATCCCATCCTGAATTTTCCCGCGAGAATACAGATAATCCCGATGAGTATGGCCAATGTCGCCGCCAGATATGCATAACGGGCAATGTCGCCTCCTGCCAGGGGTGCAACTACCGTAGCGACTAAGATTGCCGTTGTTGCCTCTGGACCAATGATAAGATGCCGTGAGCTGCCAAAGAGTGCATAAGCAATCATGCCGACAAGAGCTGCATATAATCCAACCACCGGCTCAAAACCAGCCAGCTCACCATAGGCGAGTGCTGAGGGAACGAGAATAGCAAATACCGTGACAGCTGCAACCAGGTCGGTCTTCAG
>WSSedA1B3DRAFT_1000335_pt1 | contig 13697 bp, 11 predicted proteins | sample WetSurSiteA1Bulk_FD_9468 | JGI IMG/M metagenome (IMG submission 9468)
TTAAAGGGTGGAGCAAGCGGGACCCCTTTACCCATAATGAGTCTGCCGAAATCCTCCTGGAGTATCGTTTTGCAAATAGTTTTGTCCATGCATGATTCCCTCAGCTGGGAGGCGGCCAAAACAAACCTTGGGTTACTGCTTTTTACAGGCAGAGTTTTTAAAATACCTTTTGACCAGAAATCGATAACACATTCTTCAACAGGTTCATACATTATCATGCTTCCGGAAAAATAGAGCAGCATATTGTATGCCTTTATAACAGAATTCCGGTCTTTTGCCTTATTAAATTCCATATTTGGGAAAAATCAGGATTTACTAGTTTTTGATGTCCCACGAATTTATTCGCAGGCTTAATTAAATTATAAACCAGAATATGGTTGATTTTGTTCAAAACATCATAAAAAAAGAGGCTGTATCAAAAGTCCTTAGTGGCCTTTGTGATAACCTTTGAGGCCCTTTGTGGTAAAGTTTTAAATCATTGAACCACAAAGGATCACGAAGTACAACACAAAGTTATACAAAGGGAAAATTATCCAAAATAACACTTTTGATACAACCTCCTCCTTATTTCACCCCTAAATCCCATGCCTTGCTTCGCCGTAGCGGCTACGCGAAGGTTAAGAAGGGGACTTATTGAGCATCAGTTTCTTATTGGAACTCCCTTTAGGGGGAAGGGAGTGAATTCAAGATTTGGATTTTCGCAATCTGATTCTATTTTGTAAAGTCAGCCATTTCGTGAGGATATTCGTCGTTCTCTACTTTCCTTTTTATCTCCCGGAAAGCATTGACTGTATAATTTACATCTTCAAGTGAATGTCCGGCAGTCGGAATAAGGCGGAGCATGACAACGTCCCTGGGTACGACCGGATAAATGACAACCGAGCAGAAAATATTGTAATTCTCCCTGAGATCGTAAATTAACTGGGTCACCTGGGTTACTCCTCCTTTGAAAAAAACAGGTGTTACCGGGGATTCGGTTTTGCCCAGATCAAGTCCGGCTTCCTTTAATCCCTTTTGAAGCGCTTTGACGATTGTCCAGAGCTTTTCTCTGTATTCCGGATGAGACTGGATAATTTCAAGCCTTTTTATTGCTCCCAGAGTCATTGCCATCGGAAGGGCTTTTGCATATATCTGAGACCGGAGGTTATACCTGAGGTAGTTAATCACTTCTTTGGAACTGGCAACAAATCCGCCAATACCGGCCATTGATTTTGCGAATGTGGCGAAATAAATATCAATCTGATCCTGAACACCAAAGTGTTCTCCTGTGCCTCTTCCATTAGCGCCCATTGTTCCGAATCCATGTGCATCATCAACAAGGAAACGAAAATTGTATTTCTTTTTAAGAGCGGCAATCTTGTCAAGTTTGCCAAGGTCGCCTGCCATACCAAAAACACCCTCGGTAATTACCAGGATTCCCCCACCTGATTCCTCGGTGAGCTTTGTTGCCCTCTGCAACTGTTTCTCACAGCTTTCAATGTCATTATGAGGGAAAACGAATCTTTTCCCGAAATGAAGTCTTAGTCCATCCATAATGCATGCATGAGATTCAGAATCATAAACTATCACATCATGTCTGTCGACGAGAGCATCTATTATAGAAACCATTCCCTGGTAGCCATAATTAAGCAGGTATGCATCCTCTTTCATTTCAAATTCGGCCGCCATCTTCTCAAATCTTTCATGATTAGTGGTGTGTCCCGACATCATCCTGGCGCCCATTGGATACGCAAGACCATATTTCTCTGCAGATTCTGCGTCTGCTTTTCTGACTTCAGGATTGTTTGCCAGATTAAGATAATTGTTCAGACTCCAGGTCAGGACCTCCTTCCCTTTGAATTTCATCCTTGGCGATATTTCTCCTTCAAGCTTTGGGAACATAAAATAACCGAAGGCGAAATCCGAATACTGACCTAATTCACCTCTGTTAGATTTGATTTTATCGAAAATGTCCATTTTGAAATACTTTTAGAAAATTTTGCACAAATGTAGTTATAATGGAACATCTGCTCATACCTATTTATACCTATTATTTTTATGGATACACTTTCAATGCAAAATGTAATTTTCTGTCATCCTTATAGCGAGATGAACAATTCAAATAATTCACTTATTGATTTAGGTAAAATATTTTATGCTCCACGGATATTATTTATTGTAATACAATAATGAAATTTAATAATGGGATATCTAGCCTGTCCTGATTTAAATAAGATTCGTATAATGGGTCGTCAGGTTGTACTTTGGCGAATTAACTGGTTAATGAAAACATGATCTCTTTTCCCCGGCAAATATAAAAATTGCATATCTATACCTTTATTCAAAAAAAAACAGTACTTTTGCGCAACATTTTTTTGTATGAAAGTCAGGCTATATATTGTCTTGCTGGTTTCTCTTCTGATAGCTTCTTGCGGCGAATATGAAAAGCTTCTCAAGAGCTCCGATTATGAGCTTAAGAAAACAAAAGCAAGAGAATATTATGATTCAAAACAATATGCTAAAGCTTCTGAACTGTTTGGCCAGATAATACCACGGTACAGGGCAACTGCTGAGGCTGANGAACTTAACTGGCTTAATGCCCAGAGCTACTACGGGATGAAACAGTATGATATGGCCGGGACTTACTTCAAATCGCTGGTTGAGCAGTATCCTTTTGGAAAGTATGCTGAAGATGCAACTTTCCTGGCCGCAAAATGTGATTATACCCTTTCCCCAAGAGCAGAGCTTGACCAGGAAAATTGCAGAAATGCAATAGAAGGGTTTAATCTCTTTTTAAACCGCTATCCTCTCAGCCCTAAAGTCGATGAAGCCAAAAAATATGTTAAGGACCTCCAGGACAGACTTGTTGAAAAGTCTTATCTGAATGCCAAACTTTATTACAACATGAAAGAATACAAGGCAGCTGTTACGGCCCTTACAAATAGCCTTAAGGAGTTTTCGGAATCCAAATACAGGGAGGAAATGATGTTCCTTAAACTGAATTCCCTCTACCTTTATGCAGAAAATAGCTATAGTAACAAACAAAAGGAGAGATACCAGGCAACACTTGACGAGTATTTTTCGTTTATGGAGGAATTCCCCGAAAGCAAATATTCAAGAGATGTAAAAAGAATATATCAGGACACTGCAAAAATACTTAAAATTGAAAGTTCAGCTAACTTAGTAAACACTCAGTAGAAAAATATGGATTATAGAAAATCAATGGCNCCCTCAACAACAGTTACCCGTAATCTGGATCTGATGACAAAAGACACGGGAAATATTTATGAGACGGTTATTATTGTTTCAAGAAGATCAAACCAGATTTCCGTTGAGATGAAGCAGGAACTCAATAAAAAACTTGAAGAGTTTGCTTCATACACCGATAATCTTGAAGAAGTTTTTGAGAACCGTGAACAGATAGAAATATCGAAATTTTATGAACGACTTCCCAAGCCAACTCTTATTGCGCTACAGGAGCTTGAGGATGGTAAAATTTTTTACAGGAATCCCGAATCTATTGCCGGTAAAAGCAAAATTTAGCATTAAATGCTAAAAGGTAAAAAAATACTTATTGGAGTAACCGGAGGTATTGCAGCCTATAAAATTGCAACTGTGATCCGGTTGCTTGTCAAAGAAGGATGTGAAGTAAAAATACTTATGACCAGGAATGCCAGGTCATTTATTACACCCCTTACACTTGCGACATTGTCCAAAAACCCGGTGCTTTCAGAATTCTTCAGCCCTGAAGACGGTAACTGGAACAGTCATGTCGACCTTGGATTGTGGGCTGATCTTTTTCTGGTAGCTCCCGCCACTGCAAATACAATTTCAAAAATGGCCAACGGGATATCCGATAATCTCCTTCTTACAACCTACTTATCATCCCGTTGCCCGGTTTTTGTGGCGCCATCAATGGATGTCGATATGCTGAATCACAAGGCAACAAAAAAGAATATTGACACATTAAAATCTTACGGCAATCACATTCTTGATGCTCCCGATGGTGAACTGGCCAGTGGACTTACAGGCAAAGGCCGGATGTCGGAACCGGAAGAAATTGTTAAGGAGATAAAAGCCTTCTTTTCAAAAAAAAAAATCATAAGCCTCTGACAGGGAAGAGGATCCTGATTAATGCAGGTCCTACCAGGGAGCAGATTGACCCGGTCCGCTTCATTAGCAATTATTCTTCAGGAAAAATGGGAATCGCCCTCGCTGACGCAGCTGCAGAATATGGAGCTGATGTTCAACTGATTCTTGGACCGGTAAACATGCTTCCCTCAAACAAGAGCATTGAAATAATCAATGTTGTATCTGCTGCATCTATGGCATCAGAATGTATAATTAGATTTGCCTTCTGCGATATTGCCATTCTGGCTGCAGCAGTGGCTGACTTCTCTCCGGAGATAATCGAGACAAGAAAGATGAAGAGAACCGGAGGTGATCTTATTCTGAAACTGAAACCCACCAAAGATATCGCTGAGGCTCTCGGGGAAATGAAAAATAAATCTCAGATCCTCGCTGGATTTGCTCTTGAGACTCATAATGAGATAGCCAATGCAACGGCAAAACTTGAACGCAAAAACCTTGACCTGATTATTATGAATTCCATGCAGGATGAAGGTGCAGGATTTGGTTACGACACGAACAGAATCACTATAATTGACAGAAACAATAATATTGATAAATTTGAGTTGAAATCGAAGGAAGAAGCGGCAAGAGATATTTTGGATAAAATAGTTGTAATGCTTAAAAGTTGACCGGAATGAAATTCTTGAAAAGATTTGCATATTCTTTTCTTACGCTTATTCTTACAGGCGGTGGAGTTGTTAATTCTCAGGAACTGAACTGTAATGTTCAGGTCACGGCACAAAAGATTCAGGGATCTAACCGTCAGGTTTTTGAATCGATGCAGCGCGATATTTATGAATTCATGAACAACAGCATCTGGACAAATAATGTGTTCAGTTATGCAGAACGAATCGATTGTAACATCCTGATTAACATTACCGAGCAGTTTTCAGCAGATGAATTCAGGGGAACAATCCAGGTGCAGTTAAGGCGTCCGGTCTATAATACTACTTATAATTCAACACTTCTGAATTTCATGGATAATAATTTCCAGTTCAGGTATGTCGAATTCAGCCCTCTTGAATTTGATCCCAACTCTTACAGATCAAGTCTGGTTTCGGTGCTGGCTTATTATGCATATATTTTTCTTGGATTTGACTATGATTCTTTTTCTCCCCTTGGAGGTACACAGTTCTTCCAGATAGCCGAAAAAATAGTTAATAATGCCCAGAATGCTTCAGAACCCGGATGGAAGCCATATGACGGCTCAAGAAATAAAAACAGGTATTGGCTTGTTAAAAACGCCCTTGATAAAGAATATGAAGGGATCAGAAGGTTTATTTATGAATATAATATTCTTGGAATGGATAAGATGGAGTCCAAAGCTGGAGAGGCAAGAATTAGTATTCTTGAAAGCCTGAAATTGATACAGGGTGTTTACAGAGCCCGGCCAGATCCATATATGTACATTCTTCAGATAATTATGGAATCGAAAGCAGATGAACTTGTATCTATTTTTACAGATGCATTCCCTGAAGAAAAAAGCCGGGTTGTGCAAATCCTGAATGAGATTGATCCGGGAAACAAGACAAAATATGAGAAGATAACCGCAGCTAATGTACCTTAAAAGCCGGCTATGCTTGTAAAACTTACCGTTCATAATTACGCGCTGATCAGAGAACTGGACCTTAATCTGGGGAATGGACTTACTATAATAACAGGCGAAACCGGAGCAGGCAAATCGATACTTCTTGGGGCTCTATCCCTTATACTCGGTTCAAGAGCTGATTCATCGGTGCTTCTTAACAAAAATGAAAAATGCATTGTTGAAGGAACCTTTAAAATTGAAGAGTATGACCTTGAGGATTTTTTCATTTCAAATGACCTCGATTTTGAAAACAATGCAATACTCAGAAGGGAGATTAATCCTGCCGGCAAGTCCAGAGCTTTCATAAATGATACTCCTGTAACCATTAACCTGATGAAAGATTTGGGGGACAGGCTTATCGATATACATTCTCAGCACCAGAATCTGATGCTTAATAACAATTCATTTCAGCTGAATATTATTGATTCATTTGCAGGAACCGGTCTTCTTCTGAATGATTACAGGGCAACCTTTGCTAATTTCAGGAAGCTCCAGAAGGAGTATCTTGAGCTGAAGGAGAAATCAGACAAGAATAAGTCTGACCTTGAATATCATCAGTTTCATCTCAGCCAGCTTGAAGAGGCGAAGCTCCGGAAAGGAGAGCAGGAAGAACTTGAAAAAGAACAGGAACTGCTTGAACATGCCGGAGAAATAAGACAATCTCTGACAAGTATTTCACAGCTATTTTCAAATGAAGGATCCTCAATTCTGGCCATGGTCAGGGAAGCAAAAGCAATCATTGGAAAGATAAGCATGTATCTTCCTGCTGAACTGAATATTCCTTCGCGGATTAATTCTTCATTTATTGAACTTGATGACCTGGCAAATGAGATTGAAAAACTTGAACAGACGACTGAAGCTGACCCTGAGAGGCTCGCAAAAATCGATGAAAGATTAGATAATCTTTATTCCCTGATCCAGAAACACAGGGTTAAGAATCTGGATGAACTTATATTACGAAAAGTTGAAATTGAAAATACGATAAAATCAATAGTTACCAGTGACGAAAGGCTCAATGAACTGGCATCTGTGTTAGAAAGCTATAATAAAAAACTGGCTTCTGCCGCTGAAGAAATTACTAAGAAAAGAAAAGACGCTTTAAACGATATTGAGTTAAAAATCACTGAATTGCTCAAACAGCTGGGGATGCCAAATGCCAGATTCAGAATAACACTCACCAGGTCGAAGGACTTTACTCCGGCAGGTGTGGATTCCGCGGATTTCCTTTTCTCAGCAAATAAGCAGACTGACCCTGAAGACATTGCCAGGATTGCCTCAGGGGGTGAATTATCGCGGGTGATGCTTAGTCTTAAATCGATGCTGACAAAGAATAAAAATCTTCCTACTATTATTTTTGACGAAATTGATGCGGGAGTTTCAGGTGAAGTCGCTGACAAAGTAGGTCAGATCCTTTCCGACATGGGTAAACATATGCAGGTTGTTAATATCACCCACCTGCCGCAGGTTGCTTCGAGAGGGACGAAGCATTTTCATGTATATAAAGAGGATTCGGGTGATTCAACAATTACCAGGATTAAATTGTTATCTCCCGGTGAACGTATTCAGGAAGTTGCAAGATTGCTGAGCGGGAGTGAGGTGACAGAAACTGCAGTCAGGAATGCAAAAGAACTGATAAAAGCGGGCACAAAATAAATTACATCATCTAACATTAATACATATCTGATATGGCTCAGGATCTTCTGAAAGGCAAGAAAGGAATCATTTTTGGTGCACTTAATGAGAAATCAATAGCATGGCAGGTTGCGCTTAAAGCATGGCAGCAGGGAGCAGAGCTGGTTCTGACCAATTCACCTGTGGCCGTCAGGCTGGGCACAATAAATGAGCTGGCCCGTATTACCGGAAGCAAAATGATTCCGGCTGATGCAACAAGCATGGTGGATATTGATAAGCTTATTTCCGAAAGCATGGAAATTTTCAGAGGAAGATTTGATTTTATCCTTCATTCAATTGGAATGTCACCTAATGTCAGAAAAGATATTCCATATGAAAACACCAGTTACGATAATATGCTTAAGACATTCGATATATCTGCCCTTAGCTTTCACAGGATCCTTCAGACTGCCTATAAATATGATGCAATAAATGAGTGGGGATCAGTTGTTGCATTGTCATATGTGGCTGCACAACGTACTCTTTCAGGCTATAATGATATGGGGGATGCCAAAGCGCTTCTCGAATCAATAGCCCGTACATTCGGTTATATTTATGGCCGGGAAAGGAAAGTGAGAATCAATACAGTTTCACAATCACCGACACTTACTACAGCCGGGAGTGGCATTCATGGTTTCGATTCGCTTGTGGATTTTTCTGAAAGAATGTCACCACTGGGCAATGCAACAGCTGAGGAGTGTGCTGATTATTGTATTATGCTTTTCTCCGACCTTACCAGGAAAGTCACGATGCAAAATCTTTTTCATGATGGTGGTTTCTCAAGTATGGGTATGAGCCTAAAAGCTATTGAGCAGTATAAAAAGAGCTTTGAGGAGTGCGATTGTGATGAGAAGTAAATAAGTATAAATGCCTATTTTTCAGGAGACTTGTAGTCAGGTGAATCACTTTATTTATATTTGGTTGACCTAAAACCTGACTTATGATTATTTTGATTCTGCTTGTCCTGTTCTATTTCTTATTCCCTCTTGTTATTATTTTTTTTTGTAAAAAGTGGAGCCTGCTGCAAAAATTCGGAACCATCGTTTTTGCCTATGTATTCGGCTTGATAATTGGCACAGCAGGGATCTTTCCAAAAGGAAGCGAAGGTTACAGATCAGCGTTAATGGGTGAACCTTCACTTAAAAAACCGGTACTTGAGGCCCTTATTACTGAAGGAAAAGCAATCCCTGGAGACATCATGGTCAATAAAATCTCAGATCTGCAGGAGAATATTTATGCTCTTGCATTGTTTGTTGCCTTTCCCCTCCTCCTTTTTTCCCTGAACCTGCGACGCTGGCTTAAATTTGCGAAAAATGGCTTCCTTTCTGTTGCACTGGCTCTTGTGTCGGGTATTGTAATGGTGACTGCAGGATTTTTTATTTGGAAGAATGCATTTCCTGATGCATGGAAGCTGGCTGGAATGTTTGAAGGCATTTATACCGGAGGAACTCCTAACTTTGCTGCACTTAAACTGATCCTTAATGTTGATTCAGACCGCTTTGTGGTTCTTTTTACCTATGATACAATTGTAGGTGCCTTCCTTGTATTATTCTTTGTCACAGTAGCACCCCGGATATTCAGATCAATTCTCCCGAAGTTTGAAGAAAAAAACGGGATTGTTGTTGATGCTGAATTAGTAAAGAAGGAAACAGAAGGGCTGGACGATTTCTCAGGGATGTTGAGCAAGAAGAATTTCTTCCCTCTGCTTAAAGCACTTGGACTTAGTATACTTATCGCAGTGATAGGGCTTTCCCTATATTTCATTGTACCAAAAGAATATGAACAATACAGGATGGCGGTAGCTGTTCTTTCCATAACAACAATGGGAATTCTTGCTTCACTTATTAAATCAGTTAATAAGATAGAAAAAACATTCCAGCTGGGTATGTACCTGATACTTGTCTTTTCACTCACAGTGGCCTCGAAATCTGATCTTAGGACCATGTTCGGGAAGGGAATGCTTGACCTGATTCTATTTATTTCATGGTGTTATTTCGGATCGATGATCCTTCATCTTATTCTTGCCAAAATATTCCGGGTCGATGCTGATAATTTCCTGATAACAGCAACAGCTTTCGTTTTCTCCCCGCCTTTTGTTCCACTTGTTGCTAATGCACTAAAAAACAAAGATGTGATCGTTACCGGGATTACCGGAGGTGTACTTGGATATCTTCTTGGAAATTATTTTGGAGCAACGCTTGCTTATTTTCTGAAAGGATTCTGATATTTCAATGTACTCATCCCAACCCCTCCCTGCTTTACAAAGTGGGGTGTAAATCCTTGGAATATAGATATTTAATTAAAAATAAATTGAAGTTGTCTTAAAAGTCCTCTGTGAAACTCTGTGCCACCTCTATGCTCTCTGTGTGAGTTCTTAACTTATTGTTACACAGAGGTACACAGAGAATACACAGAGTCACACAGAGAAAAATACGGTAGAAGCTTCGATTTTAACAACAGCTCCAATAAAAGGGATGAGTATATGATTATTCTAAAACAAATAGTTCAGTCCAAAAGAGAATCCTATATTTCCATCCTGTTCATTGAATGCTTTACCGATATCAATAGCAATAACGAAATTCTCATTCATTACAGGCATAATACTTATCCCGGCGGTTTGATGCAGTTTTTCTGCTCCCGGATTAAAGAAATCACCGTAATTATATCCTGTCATTTTTTCATTGAAAGTATTCTCAAGATCATCAGGAAGTGAGATAGGTTTAGTGACCATACCCATATCATAAAACAGGTCAAGTCCCAGGTAACAATCCTGCTTGAACAGTTTGAAATAAAAGGGTTTCCATCGAAGTTCTGCGTTTCCAAGAATAAAACCGTCACCAATGACCCTGTTCCTCATAACGCCTCTTAAAGTCTGTACTCCGCCCAGTCCTTCACTTGAATATCCTGTTAGCCTCGAAGTGATTACCTGAGACTGATAAAAGAATGGAACATGCCCCGACAAGGTTGTCTGGTATCCCAGCCTGTAAACAAGGGAAAGATCATTCTCAATCAGCGTAAAATATTGTCTGTGAGTAATATAAAACCTTGAAAATCCCCAGTCATTCCCCATGAATTCTGGTGAAACCTCAATTCCCATTTCGGTCCAGAGTCCTTTCATGGGATTAGGTCTGTTATCCCTGCTGTCCCATACAATACCCGCCTTGAGAGTATTGACCCATCCACCGTCGGCTTCATTGGCCGTGAACATTCCCAGAGAGTCACGATAAAGTTCAAATAGTCCGGGTTCTTCAGTAACTTCAGGCAGGGGATTATCTTCTTTCCCTTTGTTAAGTCTTTCAATATCAACTGAGTTTACCACAAAATTCTGAAAAGCAATTCCTGCACTCCATTTTAAATGATCTCCGGATATCTTGCCAAGGAAATCGTTCTTAAACCTGAACTGATTCCTTTCCATACGATAAAACATCCTGGATTTGTAATCAGCACTTTCATCATCCATCCAATCTGAATTAAAAACCGACTCATAGCCGTTAAATCCGTAAAAGTGATTTGCCAGGTCAGGGAGATAACTCAGGTCACTGACAAGTTCCACTCCCGGTATAAGTTTGGTTGATTCATACATTAATCTGTAAACGCCGCTTCCTTTTGTATAACGGGAAATTTCTACATAAAGATGATCATAGTATTTTGGATAAATGGTTGGATCTCCGTAATTAAAAAATTCAGCAAAAGCTCCATATTGAAAGCCCAGGTCAGTATCATAAGAAACAGCCGGCAGGGCACCTCCGAATTTCCACCCAGTTTTTACCTTTTTTTCCTGACCTGACACGGACAGTATAAACAAAAGAGCAAAAAGTACTAGAAAGGTCTTTTTCATAGGTTCTTGATTTGGTTAAGGTCGATAAAGATAAAGAAAAATGGAAATCATAAGCAGATTTTTCAATATTTGCTACCTTAGACTGCGATTTTTACGACTTTATACCTACTATGCATCTGCTTATCAAAAACATAAAAGGACTTATTGCTGCTGAAGAACCTTTGAAATATAAAATCAGCGGTAAGGATATGGCATTGTTAAATATTATCTCCGATGCTTATGTGTATATAAAGGATGGGCTTATCTCCGATATTGGAAAAATGAGTCAAATGCCTCCTGATTCAGCTCGGACCTCTATCAGGGATATTGAAATTATTGATGCTTCAGGAAAATTTGTTTTCCCCTCCTTCTGCGATCCGCATACTCATCTGGTATATGCCGGTAGCAGGGAACAGGAGTTTGCCGACAGGATAAGGGGATTATCATATGAAGAGATTGCACTCAGGGGAGGAGGAATTCTGAACTCTGCAAAAAAATTACATGAAACATCTGAAGAGGAGCTTTTTGAGCAGTCTGTTAAAAGAATTTACGAGATAATCGGAATGGGGACGGGCGCTGTTGAAATAAAGAGCGGGTATGGCCTTAATTTATATGATGAACTTAAAATGCTCCGGGTTATCAGGCGAATTAAAGAGACCATTCCAATTGAGATTAGATCGACGTTCCTTGGAGCCCATGCTGTTCCGGATGAGTTCAGGAACGATCGTGAAAAATATGTCGGAATGATAATTAATGAAATGATCCCTGTTGTGGCTTCCGAAGAGCTTGCAGATTTCATTGATGTTTTCTGCGACAAGGGATTCTTTTCGGTCGGGGAGACTGAAAGAATATTAATAGCCGGAATAAAGTATGGCCTTGTTCCCAGGCTTCATGCCAACGAATTGGCTAATTCAGGCGGCGTTCAGGTCGGAATAAAATATAATGCCCTGTCGGTTGATCACCTTGAAAGTACAGGTGATGCTGAAATTGAAGCGCTTCTTAAGTCTGATACAATGCCCACACTTCTTCCAGGGTCAGCTCTGTTTCTTGGATTGCCATATCCTCCTGCCAGGAAAATGATCGATGCCGGGCTGCCTGTTGCTCTCGCTTCAGATTATAATCCGGGTTCATCACCCTCAGGAAATATGAAGCTCATAATGTCGTTGGGGTGTATAAAGCTGAAAATGCTTCCGGAAGAGGTTATTAATGCAGTAACGATTAATTCAGCATATGCAATGGGAATATCTGAAACGCATGGATCAATAGCAAAAGGCAAGGTAGCTAATCTGTTTATTACTAAGGAAATACCGTCGTATAATTATTTTCCGTATGCTTACGGGAGTAATCTGATTGATACTGTTATACTTAAGGGACAACTAATCCTTTAACTCTGTGTCTCTCTGTGACTCATCTGGTGGTCCTCTGTGTACGAATCAAGAACTTTCACAGAGTTACACAGAGAATACACAGAGATGCACAGAGTCTAATTCAAGATTAATTTTTTAATATGGGAAAGAAGATCATTGAATGTGTGCCTAATTTCAGCGAAGGCAGGGATATGGAGATAATAAAACAAATCACCGATTCCATTGAATCTGTAGATGGTATCAAGCTTCTTGATGTCGATCCCGGCAGAGATACAAACCGTACTGTTGTTACTTTTGTTGGGGAACCTGAAAAAGTGACAGAAGCAGCTTTCAGAGCTGTCAGAAAAGCATCAGAGCTTATTGATATGTCGAAACATTATGGAGCGCATCCAAGGATGGGCGCCACAGATGTTTGTCCTCTGATTCCTGTATCGGAAATTACAATGGAGGAAACAGCTGACTATGCCCGCAGACTCGCAAAAAGAATAGGTGATGAGCTTTCAATTCCGGTTTATTGCTATGAAAATGCGGCTTTCAGCCTGCAAAGAAAAAACCTGGCGGACTGCAGATCAGGAGAATATGAAGGATTAAGAAAAAAACTAGCTGATCCTGATTGGAAACCTGATTTCGGGCCTGCTGTTTTCAATGAGCAATCCGGTGCTACAGCTGTTGGTGCCAGGGATTTCCTTGTCGCATTTAATGTGAACCTGAATACTACATCGACCAGACGGGCAAATGCAATAGCATATGATGTTCGGGAAAAGGGCAGGTCCGTTAAGAATAAAGATGGAGAAATAATAAATGTACCTGGGACACTTAAAAACGTAAAAGCAATTGGTTGGTATATTGAAGAATATGGAGTTGCACAGATATCGATGAACCTTACAAATATCTCAGTTACGCCTGTCCATTTAGCATTTGACGAGGTTTGCCGGAAGGCAGATGCCAGAGGTATCAGGGTAACCGGTTCAGAGCTTGTCGGCCTTATCCCTTTGAAATCAATCCTTGATGCCGGTCGTTATTTTTTGGAAAAACAGCAGCGTTCTTCAGGTGTCTCAGATGAGGAACTTATAAAAATAGCAGTTAAATCTATGGGACTTAATGATATACATAAATTCAACCCTGAAGAAAAAATTATTGAATT
>WSSedA1B3DRAFT_1000337_pt1 | contig 13676 bp, 11 predicted proteins | sample WetSurSiteA1Bulk_FD_9468 | JGI IMG/M metagenome (IMG submission 9468)
CCCGGCATTCACGGAGTTACCGACGAATGGCAGGTAAAATCAAACCGGGCTCATCTGAAAAATATCCGGGTATGGCTTGAGCTTATCGAAAACGACCCGAAATGGTCAAAATCCCTCATCTCGGCGTTGGTTATCAATCTGAGTCTCGGAGGAGTGCATATCAGCGATACGGATATCTTCCAGAAGGATATAACGAAGCTCCTGAACTGCGACATCAAGCCCGTCTATCACCTTATCAAACAGGTGGCAAAGCTCTGCCCGGTCTATTTCAGTGATATAGGCGCCGAAGGGGTCCTCCGTGAGGTCTCTACGGAGCTTGATGAATCTACCTACAGGAACGATCCCCTTGTACACTTTCTTCGAAAACAGAGCCACGTTGAGAGCAGTGCACGGGTAGTAGATTTCATTGAGGGAGTAATACGGTTCTGGCTGACAAGAGACAAGTCTCACTTGCAGGCATTTCTGCCTGATGATCTGTATCAGCGGATAGAGGCTTCAGGGCATTTTATCGATGAATTGCATACCGTTTTTCAAACTATCTTTTCAAAGAGAAAAATTTCGACTGTTGAAGAACTCCTGTATCTGACAGATGAAGAACTGCTTCTCTTCACGGAAAACTTTACCGGGATCTCCGAGAGGGAGAAGAAACGCGCATACCTTACCATCCGTTTTTATCAGCTTCTGAACAGGAAATACAAGCTGGACCCTCAGGATATCAGAGACCAGTTGCAATATGCCCAGAGTCTGGGGTTGCCGAATACTGATTCCCTGATCGCAATACTGGAGCAAGGGACAATTTCCGAACGTCTCGAAGGAGTGCTCGCGTACCTGGAATCCCTGAAGGAGATTATCCTCTCGCCTGAACGATATGACCCGGTGGAAAATATCTTCCGGAAAAGACATATTGCAGCAGGCATACCTTCATTATACGGAAAATACCATGAGAGGAAATTCGACGCCATCGCCCTGACCTTCCGTCTCGAAAACCTTGCAAATATTCTTTTTGAGGAACTGCTGAATTCCATCAACCTCACCTTCATAACGCGGGCAACCCTCTCCCAGATAGAAAAATATGCCGCCCTTTTCTTCAAGGCCCTGAAACTCGACGGCATATCTTCGAACAGATTTGAGCAGACACTCGAACTGCTTTCTGTTTCCCTTGAAGTGAGGAGGTTTTCCTTTTCCCAGTATATAGACATCTTCAGGGGGTTCTCGGAAGCAGTTCAGGATATCCTTACTACATACTACAGCGACACCTATAAAAATAATCTCAAGCAGATAATTCTCCTCATGGGCACTGACAATATCCTTGCGAAGTATCTCCAGCACGGAAAAAAACAGAGTGATTCAGAACTCATCAATACCCGATCCGAACAGTTTCTCAGGGAAATCGTTGCAACCTCATTCGGACTTCAGCAACTTGATATGTTTATCAGCAGAATCCTGCAAACGCTGTTTGAGCAGGCTGAGGGGCTGGATGTCCAGAACCTCGACCTTCTCATGAGTTATGATCCGAAAAAAGCGCTTTCGGGCATCCACTTCCCGAATAAAGCCACCACCGACAGGATACATCTGGGGAATAAAGGACATAACCTGATCAAACTCGCTTCGTTGGGGATTCCCGTTCCTCCCGGTTTTATTATTACCACAGAGGTATTCCGATGTGAAAAGGCAGTCGACCGTTTCAGACAGGCAAGGGACCATCTCGAAGAAGGGATCAGGGAACAGCTCAAAACCCTTGAAAGACTGACCGGCAAGGAATTCGGCAACCCTGAAAATCCCCTGCTCGTTTCAGTAAGGAGCGGAGGAGCACTATCAATGCCCGGTATGATGATCTCCTTCCTCAATGTAGGAATGAATGAGACCATTGCGCAGGGATTGATCATGCGAACCGGGAAGCCGTGGTTTGTATGGGACTGCTACCGCCGTTTCCTCCAGGGATGGGGCATGTCATACGGGATGGAACGTGATAAATTCGATGAAATGATGAACTCCCATAAAGGGAACTACCATGTTCTGAAAAAGATCCAGTTTACCCCTGAGCAGATGAGAGAATTGGCGCTTGCCTACCGTCAGAGGATCATTGAGCACGGGATAGAAGTCAGCGACGACCCGATGATTCAGCTCAGGACAGCAATTGAACAGGTGTTTCAGTCATGGTTCTCGAAAAAAGCACAGGCTTACCGTGAAATCATGGGGATGTCGGAAAACTGGGGAACAGCCGTCATTGTGCAGACCATGGCTTACGGCAACCTCGATACGAATTCCGGGACCGGTGTTCTCTTCACCCGCAATCCTCTCGAAGCAGGAGACCGCGTTATGCTCTGGGGTGATTTTGCAATAGGGGCCCAGGGTGAAGACATCGTTTCAGGTCTGGTACGGACTTTGCCGATAGCAAATGCCCAAAAACAGGTTGAAGACAGGACATCCGATATTTCTTCGGAGGATACTTTTCCTGAAATCTATAATGCGCTCCTGAAAATAAGCAAAAAACTTATTTACGATGAACGATGGGGTGCACAGGAGATTGAATTCACCTTTGAGGGAAAGGACAGCGAGCATCTGTATATCCTTCAGACGCGTGATATGGCAATTACAAGGAAAGAGAGCTTTATGGCATTTATTCCTTCCCAAAAACTCTCATCAAGTTATCTCTCAAGAGGAATAGGCGTCGGCGGCGGAGCTTTAAGCGGTAGGGTCGTTTTTGATCTCGATGAAATTCATGAACTCAGGACAACAGATCCGGAAACTCCGCTCATCCTTATACGGTCTGATACGGTTCCTGATGATATCAGACACATTTCCGCAGCAGACGGACTGCTTACAGCCCGTGGCGGCTCCACATCCCACGCTTCCATTATTGCAAACCGTCTGGGGAAGACCTGTATCGTCGGCTGCAATCACCTCACGGTATGGGAACAGGAAAAAAAATGCAGCATTAACGAGAAGATCATCAAAGTAGGAGATTTCCTCAGCATAGACGGAAGAAACGGCTCTGTCTATGCCGGGAAACATCAGGCAAGAGAAATCAGGGCTGGAGCAGGGCCAAAGGTATAGATTCCTGCTTTATTGTGATACTATGTAATTATAGACAAACTCTTAATTAACTTAAAAAGAGAGGATGAAACCATGACTGAAGGGAAAAAAGTAGAGATGATCTCCGGAAATAAACCCGTCCTTGGTATCAACGGCATGGGCAGGATCGGAAAATTAACGCTCTGGAATCATATCAGCAGGAAATATTTTTCAGAGATCGTCGTAAATATAGGAAGAAAAGCGGGAACAAGCCTTCAGGATGTAGCCCTCTATATCGAAAAGGATTCAACCTACGGATCACTCCATCAGTTCCTGTACGGATATAAAGCAGACAGGACTATCGAAAATATAAATGAAGAAAAGGGGACAATGACGATAGACGGCATTCCGGTTACCATTCTCCGTGAATCCCGGAATCCCCTGAATATCCCCTGGAAGCACCATGGGGCAAAAGTCGTTGTTGAGGCAACCGGAAAATTTAAAGATCCGTCTGCGCCCCCTGATGCAAAGGAAGGCTCTGCAAGAGGACATCTTGAAGCAGGCGCTGAACGGGTGATCGTCTCTGCACCTTTCAAGATCAAGGAAAAGGGAGTAGCAATGCCCGAAGACGCAGCGACGATCGTTATTGGCATAAATGACGATGTTTATGATAATACAAAGCACCGTATTGTCTCTGCCGCCTCATGCACAACCACCTGTCTTGCCTATATGATCAAACCGCTGCTTGATTATTTCGGACCACAGAAGATACTCAGTGCATCAATGGCCACAGTGCATGCATCGACAGGCACCCAGGAGGTGCTCGACAGGCTGCCCAAAGCAGGGGCGTCGGATCTACGGAAAAACCGGAGCATCATGAACAATATCATTCTTACCACTACAGGCGCGGCCAAAACCCTTGAACTCGTAATTCCGGACATGAAAAAGATTGGGTTCATTGCCGAATCCGTCCGTATTCCGACATCATCCGGCTCTCTCATTATCCTCGTAGTCACGTTTACTGAAGAGGCCAACAAGCCGCCTGTCATCGACAGGAAGCTGGTCAACAAAATATACAGAGATGCCCAGGAAAAAGAAAAAAGGGGCTATATAAAATACACAGAAGAGCAGAATGTTTCTTCCGATATCATTGGTCATTATGGTCCTGCTACCATTATTGAGGGGCATGAAACGCATATTCGGACAGCGTTTGCCACAATAGAGCTGTCAAAATTTTCCCAACTCCCGGCTGAAGTCCTCAGACAGCTCCCACCGAGCATCGAGATACCCATCACTCAGGCCGTCATCTACGGATGGTACGACAATGAACTGGGAAGCTATACCAACATGCTCGGAGACCTGACGGCGAAGATCGCATCGATGGTTTATCAGTAATATATACACTTAAACTCGCACGACTTATCACACACAGGATATTTCCGTCACGAAAGCGGAACTTCGAACAGCAAAGTAAGCTGTTTAAGGATGCGCTTATTGATTGAAGCGCTCTGTCCGAGAAGCCAGAGTTCTATTTATCCGCTGGGTTAAACTGTTTGCAATAGCAAAGATTTACGGGGAAGTAAACAGGTACGCCCTAATAACCCACGCCCTAATAACCCGCTGGTGTAGAACCTCGGCACAAAAACACCCACCGCTAATCCCGATCGGGTTGATGATTCGTTTCACAACAGACTTTTTTGAGCATTTTATAAACGATATTATTTTCAAGGGAATTATCATATCATTGAAGTGCAATTATATTTCTGGTATCATAACGAAAAAAAGAGAGCAAGCATGGGACAAACAACAACAAAGGGCTCTTTGCGAATTTTACCTTATACGGGAATCAGGATTCTTGCAGGACTTCTCGGTATCTGTTGCCTGTTTCTTATCGTAATATTTCTCCTTCCCCTCGCTGTCCCATATATANAGAATGCTCATTCCTTTCAATACATCAAAACTGCAATGAGCATAGAAAAATCTATTTCTTCTTATGTCCAGCACATAATTCCGACAAAGATCGCCGGGAAAGACATGACAAGGTGGATCATCATTGTTGTAACCTTTCTTCTGTATGGAACATTTGCAAATATGAAAGAATGGGGGAGAAGTAAAACTGCACGATTAAATGTCATGAGAGATTATGAAGAGTTGAAAAAAGAGAAAAACCTGACTGATGATGCAGATGTACTTACACCCTTAAAGGAAACAATACAAAATCTCCAAACAGCAAATAGAAAAGACCGGGAAGACCTGCTGAAGCTGTTTGCCGAGACAAAGAAAAAACTCGACGCAATGGGCAGGGACCTCGCTTTCTTAGCAATTGATGTTGTGGATTCAACGGGGATGAAGACAAGTGAGGAGAAAGCTGCTATAGAATATGATTTNAAAGAATATAAAAACTTTGTGGANGGCAGATTAAGGGCTGATGGATCTATTAAATCTGCCTGGACACCNGATGGTGTAATGACTTGTTTCAATNCAGTCGATGAAGCAGTAAAAGCCGCCCGGGCNATTCTGACCGGACTGGAAGACTTTAACNGGAATGTTAAAACCATGAGGCGGGATTTCCAAATAAGGTGNGGAGTCAATGCAGGNTATGTTTATTTTGATGAGACTTTGCCTCTGGAGGAAATGTCTGACAGGGTTATTGATGTAGCTGGTCACATGCAGAAACAGGCGGCTCCCAACTCCATCTGTATAGCAAAACCTGCCATAGAACCTCTTCAAGATCGCTCCGGGTTTTTCCCGATCAGTAATAAAGTCGTAGACGGCTATGAAATCTATGTTTGGGACAGGCGTAAATCACCGAGAGAATAAGATACGCAAATAGGGAAGTAAGCGGGGATAATTATCCTCGAGGATGAGATCCTTACCAGACAATAAATATTTATTCAACAGAAAATCTATTTTTATACTTATTCCTCAATGGTAATTGGCCCTTGGGAAAAAATAATCTTATCGAATTTCCGATTGAGGGTTTTGCTCTCAAAATTTACCATCTCAAGGCCAGGCTTGAAAGACATATTCTGCCCTATGACTACTTTCATTTTGGGGACTGCTAACCATAGTTTTTTATCGTTTTTCTCAAGACATACATACGTATATCTGCCGCTGTCCATTGTTTCAATTACTTTGCCCGATAATGCAGAGGTTTCTTTTATAGTCTCTTTCGACTGATCAGCAAAAATGCTTCTTCCGGTGGTTGAAAACACAACACTTAAAACGATAATTGATAATATTACTAAACGTTTCATGTTCTCACTTGCCAGTTGTCATAATTCATACCGGCCCTTTCGTATAGATTTATTTTCATGGGAATCGCACTTTCACTTCAATAATAGATTACCCAGTCCTAAAAAGAATATTGCTCATAGAAGAACTCATATAACGTGTCAGAAGTTATTGACGAGCCCTTTATAAATGTTAGGATTAAGTCCACTTATATATAAGTATAGCAAGTCTTGGTATTTCCTTTTTGTCAGGAGGCGAAAGTTTGAGAAACTCCTTCCGACCATATTTCTTCATCGTATCCTTTACTGCCTGATTATATCATTAAATAGAGCAGTCTCGATGTCAAATCCTTTTGAGGCCCGTTTGCGGTGTGAATAAGATCATGGAAAAAATTCTTGATAACATGAAAAGACTTTTCATCTGCCCCAGAGTATAATTAAAGCTTGTTGATAAGTTTGATATTTTGTCATCCTCCGCCAGTTGGTATGTAAGGCTGATGACCCGGGAATCAGGGCAAACGAATGAAAGTCGCCAAATTATACAGTTTCGATGATATCAGGATTGAGGATATACCTGTTCCTGCAATAGGACCGGACGATGCTTTGATCAGGACAAAGGCCTGTGGCATCTGCTCGGGCGATGTGATGCCTTGGTACATAGAGAAAAAGGCTCCTCTCGTCCTCGGGCACGAACCGGTTGGTGAGATCGTCGAAATCGGAAAGAACGTAACATCTTTTAAGACGGGGGACAGGGTCTTTGTACATCATCATGCTCCGTGTTTTACCTGCCGTTCCTGCAGGCGGGGGGATTATGTTCAATGCGAAACATGGAAAAAGACGAAGATCACTCCCGGCGGAATTGCCGAATTTATACTCGTGCCCCAAACAAATCTTGAGAATGATACCCTCATTCTTTCTGATACATTGAGTTATGAGGACGGCACGCTGATTGAGCCGACCGCTTGTGTAGTAAAGGCATTGAAAAGAGCACAGATAAAACAGGATGACACGGTTTTGGTTATCGGCCTCGGGGTTATGGGACAGCTGCATATCCTGCTCGCAAGAAAATACGGTGCCGGAAAAATAATCGGAGTCGACATGGTTCCTTATCGTCTTGACAAGGCAAAAGAGTTTGGAGCTGAGGATGTTATCAATGTTCTGAAAGATGATTTTATCGAATCGTTGAAGGAGAGAACAAAAGGAGAGATGGCTGACATTGTTATTGTCGGACCAAACAGTGCAGACATAATGCAACTGGGTATCTCAGCCGTCGGCGCAGGAGGAACTGTTCTGCTCTTCACTCCTGCGAAGCCGGGAGAGAAACTCGTGCTTGAGCCAAACGAATTCTATTTCCGGGACATTAATATCGCAACAAGCTATTCCTGCGGGCCGCCGGATACGGCAGATGCACTCGAAATTATTGAGGAAGGGATTGTAAGGGCTGAAAAACTCGTAACTCACAGGTTTCCAATAGAAAAAGCAGCAGAGGCATTCAGGTTGACGGCTGAAGCAAAGGAGTCATTAAAGAGTGTTATTGTGTTTGATCAAAACTCTGCTGACTGCTGATATTTAACGAGGTGTAACGGATATGTCCTCTAGAAAAATAACGTCTTTATCCTGTGATTGGCAAATAAAACCAAAAGATACAAGCAAAACTAAGGGCAGGAACACAACAAGACACTATCCATACAAGGGCAATTTTGCCTGGCAAGGGGTAAACACCGAACAATACAAACCGGAGGGTAAAAACTGGCTGAAGATGATAAGGCAGACGTTGATCGGCAGTCACGGTGAATCGGTCAGGTTCCATGTCCGGTATTTTGAGATCGCACCCGGCGGGAACAGCAGTTTCGAGACTCATAAACACGAACACGTCGTTATCGGCATACGGGGAAAAGGCTTTTGCCTCGTGAAGAAGAAGAAATTTAAAATCGGGTTCCTCGATACGCTCTACATAGAACCCTCAGCCCCTCACCAACTGACTAATCCATTCAAGGAACCCTTCGGTTTCTTCTGTATTGTAAATGCAAAAAGGGACAAACCGAAGAGAATCATTTAATCCGAAAAATTAAAGATTTTTTTAAATACCACTCCCAAACCGGACGTTACAGGGCTCTGATACCGTGTTTCATTCTCCAGATACAACAGTCTGCCCTTATCACGCCACTCCTGAAACGCTCTCTTTGCAATAGCTTCGATATCGATCTGCTTCCTGATTTCCTCAGGGAGATAACTCAGATAAGCCGGGAAAAACACTGTTTCGATAATTTTCTCAACCCTGAATTCCTTTCCACTCCTATACATTCGCCTTAAATCCTTGATCATACCCTGTATGGATGGAGAAGTATAAAGTACTGCCCTGTCAAGGTCGACAAAGTAAAACATAAAATCCCGGCCATTCTTTTGCACAAGGATATTGAACCACTTGAGGTCTCCGTGTACAGCACCTGTCAGATGCCATTGGGCCAAAGTGCTTGCAAATTGATGGAAGAGCACCTCATATTCTTCTTCATATACTCTGTGCCTGCAGAGATAGCCGAGCTTTTCAGAGTCAAGGATCACGGAAGAGATATAAAAAGACTGTTTCTGCTTCAATGACGGTTCGGAATAATCAATAGGTTTCGGTACCGGTAGTCCTTTTTCATATAATGCCATGTTTTTCTGCCACAGATTCTTTGCCCTGCTGCGATACAATAGCTGCTTGAAGAAATCAACCCATCCTCTGTCATTAAACCGTTTGATCAGGAGTGCCTCATCAAAACCAACAAATTTTCCTTCGAGTATTCCCACAGTTGAAGCACGGTCATCTTTTTTTTGTATGAATATCCCCCTGTTCTTCATGTGAAAGTTCAGCTCTTCAGGTTGTAGAGAGATAGAGTGTAATTTTTTTGATCGTGTCATGAAAATAGTTTTCAGCTAACCCTTCTTCGTTTCAGTCAAGTCCTTTTTCTCTTCCGGTTTCGGTCTGCATACCAGGCAATATGGCTCCCCCTCGTCCAGAAGGCAGACATGCCCTCATTCCGGGCAACAGATGCATTTGTCAATCGGTTGATCACAGACAGGACACTTTTCCATATTAATAATATACACAATCTCACAGTCTTCTTCTGAACAATGCAAAAAAGTGCTCTAATATTTTTTCAGCAAAAGGTCGTTTCCTCCATGTTTCGAGAGTGATCTGCTCTGAATTTTGCAGATCCTCATGAAAAATATCGATCATCTTTTGCCCAAAATTCTCATCAATTATCCCCACATTCCCTTCATCGTTCCTTCTGAGTGACTGGAAATCGAGATTCGCCGAACCGATGACACTCCATACCCCGTCGAATACCGCTGTCTTAGCATGGAGAATATCCCCCATGTATGTATAGATGCCGATGCCGGCCTTAAGGAGCTTTGTGAAAAAAGCCCTTCCCGCATAATGTGCTGCCGTGATATCTGATTTGCCGGGCAAGAGCAAATTCACTGTTACTCCTCTCGTCACTGCATCTTCGAGGACCTGGAGCATATGTCTGCTTGGCGTGAAATATGCCGTGGTAAAATAGATCGATTTTCGGGAATTGGTAATGCTGTAATAGAGGAGCTTTCGCATCTTTCTTCTCCCGCGGGAGGAACTTGCAAAAATCGGTATTACCGGGAGCCCGTTCGGAATTGGTTCAGCTTCCTTGCTCTGCTCAATGGTACAACCCTTCAATATGCACCAGCTTTTTGTGAATATGTCGAGGAGCGTTTTTGCAATAGGTCCTTCAAGGATAATTCCGGTATCTCTCCATCCTTTTATCCTCTTCAGTCTATGGTACCCACGGTACTCATTGGCAATATTCAATCCCCCTGTAAATGCCTTGACGCCGTCTATGACGATAAGCTTCTTATGGTCACGGTAAACATATGCGAAAGGGTCCGCCCACTGAAAGGGGCGCGAAGACCTGATATTCACACCCGCCTCTTTTAATTTCTTCCAGAATTCCAACGGTGTTCCGAAGGAGCCGAAATGGTCATACAGGACATACACCCTGACTCCCTCTGTCGCTTTCTGTTGCAGAATTTCTGCCAGTTCATTCCCTGTCTCATCGTTCCTGAATATATAAAATTCAAGGCAGATCGACTCCTTGGCGCTCCTGACCGAGTCAAAGATTGTCTGAAAGGATTCATGGCCCTTCCAGAGAAGGGTTATCCTGTTTCCTTCGGTGAAAGGCTCTCCACAGTTTTGTTCGATCGCTTCTTTTGAAAAAGCAGAACGGGTAACATTGTTTTGCATACTACCATGATTGCCGAAATGGAAATTTCTGTCAACGAAACAAATCGTGGATATTTACGGAATAAATTGGATACAATTAAAAGTCCTATGAACGTCAGCATAAAAAATATCAGAGAGCAGGACTTCCGTTGCGACACCCTGATCCTTCCTTTTTGTGAGGGGGATGCTGATGTCTATAAGTCGATCAGTCTGTCGACATCAAAACTTATTAGGAAAATTTTCAGGAAAGAGTTCAGCGGCAAACTGCATGAACTTCTCCTGATCCCTTCACCTGAAGATATAAAACCTGAGCGAATTCTCCTTGTCGGATTGGGGAAAAGAGACGAGATGTCCCCTGAAAAAGTGAGACAGACCGGCGGCAAGGCAGCATCATATGCGCAGAATCTCGGGTTAAGCAATATTGCCCTTTCCACAGAAGTTCTTGCATCACTGAAGATATCTCCCACCGTATTTGTCGAAGGCGCTTTTCTCGGGGTATACAAGTTCAACAAATACCGCACAGAAAATGATAAAAAAACTGTGAAACATATTACGGTCCTTTCAAAAACAGATCGGATTCTGTCCGATGAGCTGCGTTATATTCAAACAGTTGCTTCATCTGTCCGGTTTGCGAGGGATTTGATCAATACCCCTGCGAACGATATGACACCTACTGAACTTGCGAGAGTTTCCCTCTCCCTAAGAAGTAGAAACCTGTCAGTAAAGGTTCTTGAAAGAAAAGATTCGGCGAAGCTCGGCATGAACTCTTATCTCTCAGTGGCAAAGGGGTCAAAAGAACCCCCAAAATTTATCACCCTCCATTACAAAGGAAGCAGGGAAAAACCTCTTATTCTCATAGGCAAGTCCATCACCTTTGACAGCGGGGGATTGTCCCTCAAACCTGCCGAGAACATGGAAAAGATGAAATATGACATGGCAGGGGGCGCTGCTGTGCTCGGTGTTTTCCGGGCTGTATCTCAGTTGAAAATACCGGTCCACCTTGTCGGAATACTTCCAGCTACCGAGAACCTTCCCGGCGGCTCCGCGACAAAACCAGGGGATGTCGTAAAAACGATAGACGGGAAGACAATCGAGATCGTAAATACAGACGCTGAAGGACGTATGACCCTGGCCGATGCATTAGGATATGTAAAACGGTTCAAGCCTTATGCTATTATAGATATAGCGACTCTGACAGGCGCCTGTTCCATTGCTCTCGGAGACGGGGCTATTGCAATGATGGGAAATGACAGGAAATTGATGGATAGAGTGAAAAAATCGGCAGATACTACCTATGAGCGGGTCTGGGAAATGCCGCTCTTTGATGAATACAAGGAACACATCAAAAGCGATGTCGCAGACCTCAAAAATACCGGCGGCAGAGGGGGGTCTCTTGTTACCTCTGCCTATTTTCTCAAAGAATTCGCAGGGGACATACCCTGGGTGCACCTTGATATTGCGGGAACTGCGTGGGCTGAAAAAGACAAGCCTTATATTCCCAAAGGCGCATCGGGTATCGGTGTCAGGCTGCTCACCCATGTAATCAGGGAGTCGATATGAAACTTTTCAAGCTTTTCATACTGATTTCTGTTTTATTCTTACCATCCGTAGCTTTTGCCTGGGGTCCGTTGACTCACATCTATTTAGGGAATGAAATCCTCGCTCTCGGTTCACTCATTCCGGCAGGCGTACTTGAAATAATCAGGAGATACAGGAAAGATTTCATCTACGGGAATATCATGGCCGATATCGTCGTCGGGAAAAAATACCTCCCTGCCCATAAAAACTCCCATAACTGGGACATAGGGTTCGAACTTTTTCAGGCAAGCAGAACAAGACAGCAGAAAGCATTCGTTTACGGCTATATGAGCCATCTCGCTGCCGACACAGTTGCACATAATACTTATACCGCCGATAAAAAGAACTTCGGTCATACCCTTTTCGAACTAAAGGCTGACTGTATCATCGATAAAAAATACTGGCTTCAGGTGCGGGAAATAGACAGGAAAGTTCAGGTAAGGAATGATATATTCCTGGAAAATTCCATCGACAGTTTCATCTTCTCCTTCCGGACAAATAAGCGGATTCTTAACAGCATGGTATATCTTTCAGTCCTTAACCGGGAAAAGGTTGGTGATTTCATAGACAAAAACCTTATAACCTCACTGCCGCCAAGAGACAAAATTGAAGAACTCCATGAGAAATCATTGGATAAAATCATAGACCTTTTACAGCACTGGAAGCAATCCAAAGTCTTAAAGGAAAATCCCAATGGAATCAGCCTGAGAAGGCGGCTTGTAAAGAAGCAAATGACAGCGTATCTTTTAAAATCTCACAGAAAACGTATGCTGCAAAATATAAGGTATAATTTATAACAATGCTCATGAGATACCATACGTTTATAATAGTGCTGATTATTTCACTTTGCATGCTAAGTCCGGTATTCGCGCTTGGTTCAGACTCACCAAAAGATATCGTCGAGAAACAATGCAGTAAGTGTCACCCAATATCAACAGTCTATGACGTGAAAAAAAGTCAGGATGATTGGGGAAAGACTGTCGACCGCATGATTGCTTACGGCACAAATCTCAGTAAAGAAGAGCGTGAAGCGGTAATTCAATATCTTCTCAAAAGAAAATAATCTTCATATCGCATCCGTCCACAAACAAATCTTTCAACCAAAAAGAACCAAGGGATACAGCTCAATTTCTGCAGAGAGCTAAACTATCTTTGTTTTTTTGCCTGCCTCTATTTTGACTGTAATGTTTTTACTCAATTCATACGCGAGGCTTCCGCTTCGTCTTCAGCCTCATCGAAGTTACCCGTGACCTCTCTGCAGAAATTGAGCTGTATCCCTTACGCATGAATATTTTGTATAGCAATATATTTTGGTATGCTGGATTAAATGATGAGGGGTTTTTAGAATGCGGGTTCCGGTCTTCCGGAACCCGCATGGTGATTGTTAGGCCTTCTGGACGTTTTCTGCCTTGGGTCCCTTTGGACCATCAACGACTTCAAAGCTGACCGCCTGACCTTCTGTCAGCGTCTTGAACCCACTGCCCTGGATAGCTGAATAATGCACAAATACATCTCCGCCATCTTCCTTGGTAATGAATCCGAAGCCTTTGGACTCGTTGAACCATTTCACGGTTCCTTTTACCATGCTGCTACACCTCCTTGATGATTAAAAT
>WSSedA1B3DRAFT_1000338_pt1 | contig 13674 bp, 14 predicted proteins | sample WetSurSiteA1Bulk_FD_9468 | JGI IMG/M metagenome (IMG submission 9468)
TGTGAACGGGCTAAGGCTGTATAACTAAGGGCAGTCCGTCACCTTAATTAAGCAACAGCGGCAAAAAATAAGAAGCACAAAGCCCGGTAGTGTAGCGGTCAATCATGGGGGACTCTGGATCCCCCGACAGCAGTTCGAATCTGCTCCGGGCTACTTCTTTTCAGGGTGTTTTTTTTATCTGGCTGTCTGCAGGTCCATCTTGCCCGTGTTACTATGCAAGCAAGGCCGGTAATATGCAACATATGAATATAGAACCAAATGTTCCGGTACCGCCTAAACTAACCTCTGGAACCTGAAGATCTTGTATCCGGTTCAATTGAGCGATGTTGCCACCCAACAAAACTCCTGTCACCCCACTCACAAATGCTGTTACAGATGCCGTAAGCCCGGTTTCACCGGCAAGAAGCAAGCTGATAAGAAGTGCGGTAAACCCAGGAATGAGAAGAGATACATGTATACCTGAATATGTCACAACACGCGTTGAAAAAAAAGTAGTTATTGCAACAATAAAGATTCCAGCACATACCGTAAAAACCAGGGAGGGTCCGGTTATCAGTATCGCCTGGAACAGAATATAAAGAGATACACACATCGGAATAACAGCACCCCCAAGGTTGAGGGATATCGTTGTGTCCCACACCTGACTGGTTGCGCAGGGAACACACACATCAAAAGCGGTTGCTTCGTCGTGGGAAAACCGTATCATATCGCGCCGCACATGGTACACCGGAATATTAACGAAACTCCCAAACAGCATCAGCAGCACAACAGCAAGTGCGGAAATCCATGAAAATCCCAGCCGGGTAAATGCCGCGCCGATAATCCCAAGAATGAGCAACGGGATGAGTAAGACCACAAGAGCGATGAGTAAAATAATCGCGAACACGGAAAGCGGGCCAGCTGAATAGAAACGAACTCCGTCACTCATGGTAATTCCTTATCCATCCGGTTTCATGCAGACTATTGCTGCGTGATCATGGTGGAACGGAGCAAGCCAGACACATTCCTGCACAATAAGTCCTGCTGATAGCAGAGCTTGAAGAGTATCCTGAAAGACTTCAGCAGGTTCCTTTCTCACATCAACGCTCCTCGTCTTGAGCATCAGAATCAGAAATCCTCCTGTTTTTAAGAACGAACAATTCCGAAGAGCAATACTTGCCTGTTCAGGCTGAGCCACATCCTGATAGAGCAGATCGACAGCTTCGACCAACGGGGCATACTGTTCAGGGCGGGCAGCATCTGCCATAATCGGGATGACATTCCTTCGCCGCCGGGACACTTCCAGGAGATCCTGCATCGGACGGGGGGCAAACTCCACAGCATATACCACATCGACATAATCAGCAACGTGAGACACTGTTGTCCCGTTTGCTGCTCCAAGATACAATACTCGCATTCCGGTTTTGAGCTCGACACCGGTTCCTACATGATAAAGGGCAGACATCTTGCTTCGGTGAGGGTCCCATACCCGGGCACCCCCCAGCATCCGCTCATTGTAGACCCCGCCCTCGCCTTGTGATAGTAAAACATCACCAATCCAGATCACGGTTCATTCCTCTTCCCAACTGCATCGATACGCTCCTGAGCCGCTTCAAGAAAATCCGGGGCTGTCACTCCTCTGAAATAATCAAGCCTTGCAGCAATCGCAATTTTTCCTGCGAGCACACGGGCTACTTTACCCCGGATGTTCCGGGGGGCATTATGCACCCGCCTGTGTTGAAAGATGATCCCGTGCTTCGGACAGGGAGACCTTGTTTTCAGGTGCGAGAACAATGCCGTTCGGGCACCCAGGACCTGGATCGCACTTGCCGGTAGCCTCGACAGTAAAAGAAGCCCTCCGGCATGTGACAGGAGGCGGGCAGCAACAAGTCCCCCGATCAGCGCACTGGTGTTGGGCATTACACTATTTGCCCGTGCCGATACCTCTTTAGCGAGAAATGTCCGCGTTTCCGAAAGCTGCTCGATCTCCACGGCAACTCTGCCAAGTGCCCCTTTACTCTTCTCACGCATGGTTTTAACCAGAACATGCGCCGGCGTCCTTCGGTACTTACGGGAGAAAGACGGGTGCCGGACCAGATACCATTCCGCTGCCCTTTCGGAGAGCAGGTTAATAACGGTATCGATCTCATCAAGTGTCCTTACCATCTGGAGCAGTTCTGCATCTTTTCTTGCATACTGCTCCCGTATTGAACGTTCGGCATCGGCAATGCAGACTGCCTGCAATCTTGCGAGATAATCTATACGATCACTACATGCACCACAAAGAATTGCCTGATCCCATTCGAGCGGTATGAAGGAGTCCATACTGACGGAAATCGATCGAATGCGATCGATTATGGCATTTGAATCTCCGATAAACAATGTGCAGCGTCCATCATCCACATCACCGAACCAATAGGACTGCATCAAAGGAAATTTAGGGTTCGTGTCCGTATAAAACCATAGATCACATGGATTGGGGCAATACGGAACGTATCAACCGATTACATCCATGCTATTCCAAAAGAGTAAAGAATGACCGGCATTATGATAGCGCCCATGCAGAATACTCTCGGAATATTTACCAGATGCGGCACGAGCCCCAGTGCAGTTGCCAGGATGAGAATAACCACACCGAACGGGCCCGTGAGGATAATGCAAAGAATGACAATAAATACAATAACCGCATGGTTCAGCAATCTCCCGTCAATCCCGTTTAACCTGCTCGCAGAACGGGATAACACTACCGTAATACCATAAGCCGCGCAAGCGGCAAGAACGCCGATAATGGTCAGTTCACTCATAGTGGGTAACGGGAGTTCCGAGATAGCAACCATTACGCCGTTTCGCATCCGGGACAATGCGAACAGTGCAGCGAGTCCGATAAACGCATTTGAAGTGTTCGCCGCACTTGTTGCAAGGATATATGTCCGGCGGTTCCTTTCATATCCGATAAGAGACGCAAGCACACTATTTGCAGATGCTGTGGAGAGTCCCGGAAGCCATCCGACTGCCACTCCGGCAAATGTACCGACAAGGGAATATTTCATTATTGTTCTGTCTTCCATCCGGATACCCTGGAAATGCTGTTCCGGCATTGTTCCCTGCGATGCAGTAAGGAGAACAGAAATCCCAAAAAGCCCGGTGAGAAGCGGCATAAGGATCGCACTGCTTCCGGCAAGTGTGTGCCAGCTGAGGAATGCGTAGCGGAGTGAGAAAATCCCAAGAATCCCGGATCCACAAAATAGTGCAAGTGCCCAACCGGGGCACTCACTGGTGACGATCATATACCCCATCGTTGAAATCAACAGAATGCCAATCCACCAGTCAAAGTATGGCTGGAGAGCGGGAAGGAGGAAAAAACAGATTATGGAAAGCGGTACAGCTATTACGATTGCACAGGCACTTCCAAGTGCTGCAATCCTCACAGCTTCCTCGCCATTACCCTCAAGACAGAGAGCATGGGCCGGGAGTACAGCAAGTGAAGTATCAGCATCCGGAATGCCCAGGAATGTACTCGGGATAGAGTCCACAAATGTGTGCGTTATGAGGGCACCAAACATAGCGCCGGCAAGCACGAGAGGGCTGAAAAATGACAGGAATGCAACCTGTAAACTTAGGAGAACTCCGGCAAGGGTGTTTGAATGGACACCAGGGATAATCCCGCTTATGGTACCAAGCAATACCCCAATAAGAGTACCAAGCAGGATCTCGATCATTCAGAAGAGATGTGGGAGAATGAACATAAATTCACCGAAATGCATACCATCATATCATGACGAGGTGATGAATCCGTAATGAAGATCGCGGTCACCCGGATTGCGGGGAAGGAAAAAAACGACGTCGCACGCTGCGCACAGTTCGGTCATATCTGCTACAGTGTCCACCCTCTGCGCTCGGAAATCAGACCTGACGCAATTACAGCATTCATCAAAGCGGTCGATCGAAGTGATTTTGACTGTCTTTTCTTTACCAGCGCACTACCGGCAAAGATCATTGCACCGCTGCTGAACAGGTTCCCCCGGGTAATTGCAATCGGACCACAGACTGCAAAAGAACTTCAGCACTTTGAGATCGATTGTGAAACTCTGACCAGTTTCTATTCAAGAGATTTTGTCCTTATCTGGGAGACTGGATCAAGAGGGAAGCATATTGGCATCCCGCGGGCTGATGTACCGAATCCTTCACTTATTGATGCAATCACCGCAGCCGGGGGGATTCCCCACGAATTCCGGTGTTACGGGTTGGAACCTACCGGAGAGTCCCTGTCACTTCAAGATGCAGATGCGATACTTTTCACGAGCGCCATGTCATTTTCAAAGGCGGTATGGAATCAGCACCTGGACATTATAGTGATAGCAATCGGTGACATCACCGCCGCGGCAATGCAGGCAGCGGGAACGAACCCTGTGGTAGTAGGGGATGGTTCTCTCGAAGGAGCAATGATAGCACTCAACAATTATCTTAACAGACAAAGGAAGTGAATTGGATGACGGGAGATGCAGAAAAGGATGAACCCCTCCATTTGTGGACCCACGCCGGGATAATCGTCATTGACAAACCAAGAGGGCCGTCAAGTCATCAGGTAGCTTCATGGGTGGGGAAGATGCTCGGCTGCCAGGTGGGGCATGCGGGAACACTCGATCCGCAGGTTTCTGGTCTGCTTCTTGTCATGCTTGGAAACGCGGTTCGTCTTGCCCCACTCCTCCTCCAGCATGATAAGGAATACATCTGCCTGATGCGGCTCCATGGCGATATTGATAAAACCCGAATTGAGCAGATCGGCGCGGAGTTCACCGGCCGACTCTATCAGCGCCCTCCACGGAAGAGTGCAGTCAAGCGCGTCCTCCGAATCCGCACCATCCATAAACTTGAAATTCTTGATTGTGAAGGGCGCGTTGTCCTGTTCCGCGTTAACTGCGATGCCGGTACCTACATCCGCTCGCTCTGCCACCACATGGGACTTGCCCTGGGGGTTGGTGCACACATGGTGGAACTTCGCCGCACCCGGTCGGGGGCATTCAGTGAACAGGATATGCATACACTTCAGGATGTGCAGGATGCCTGTATTGCGGCAAAAGAGGGGGACCGTAGAGCACTCTCCTCGAATATTCTATCAGTAGATTCAGCAGTGCCCGATCTCGCGACGGTTATTATCCGGGACACCGCAATTGATGCTATCTGCCACGGTGCCGTGCTTGCAGGCGTTGGGGTAATCAGCTGTGATGAGTTCAAACCAGACCAGACCGTGGCGGTTCTATCAAAGAAAAAAGAGTTCATATGTCTGGGCAGGGCACTTGTATCATCCAATTCGTTCAAACCGGGGGACACAGGCCTGGTAATCGCGCCTACCACGGTTTTCCTGCCTCCGGGAACCTATCCCCGCGGCTGGACCAAATCAGGTAAGGTAAAAATGCCAGATAAAACACTGAACAAAAAATCGAAAAAAAAGATACCATTAAAAAAATACCCGTCTAACAGATAGGATACACTTTTTGCTGAGGTAGTCTAGCGGTAGGGCGCAGGCCTGGAAAGCCTGTGGTGCGAAAGTGCCTCGGGGGTTCAATTCCCCCCCTCAGCGTCTAATTGTTCTCTCCTTATTTTTACACGCTTTTGTTTAGTGGTGAACAGAGAGATTCATTTGCAAACGCAAAATATTCAGGAACGACTTCAAACCCAAGGAAATGTCGTCCCTCCCGCTGTGAAACGATCGCTACCGTTCCTGAACCAAGGAATGGATCAAAAACAAGATCGCCGGCATTACTTGAATACATCAGCATCTTTTTTACAATTTCAGAAGGGAGTTTGGTGGGTGTCTTCTTTCTTCCTTTCCAGTATTCACGGTTGATGACCCACACGTCTTCCGGGTAATGATCAATTTTGTTGAAGGTATACCATTTCGGGTCTTTTACCACAAACAGGATATGATAGTGACTGGTGACATATTTTTTCTTCGTGAAGACACCGAACTGGTATTTCCAGATAAGGTGGTTAATCGTTGTGAATCCTGCTGTATCAAGCCCTTCAAGGATATCCCGGAGCCGGTTCCAGCCGGAAAAAACATACATGCTCCCATTGGGAGCAAGTACCCGTTCAGCTTCTGTCATCCACCTTTGAGTAAACCCCCGGTATTCAGATTCCGGAATTTCCTGATACCCTTCAATGACGTTGGATCCGGTGCGGTTGTAATTCTCCCGTTGTGCTTTGAAGTCAATGGCAAACGGCGGGTCAGTTACAATAAGATCAATTACTCCTTCAGGAATATTCGGCATAAGCTCGAGTGCATTACCAGGGTAAATTGTATCAGGTTCAAAGGCACCCAGCCACCGATTCATCAGCACGTCCCGCCAAATTCCCTGCCTGTCTCAAATGCTTTCACATTTATTTCAACAGTCTTTTTCGGAACAAGATTTTTGACCGCTAAAAGGAGCGACTCGGGTTTGAGGGGCATTGATTTTGATGCCGCACCCAGCATCACCACGTTTTGCGACAGGGGACTCCCTGCATCCTCTGCCATTTTATCCGCATCAGGCAGGCAGAGTGCATATTTTTTCAATGCTGCAATGATCTCGTTTTCTGTGGGCGCTACAAGATTTTGCGTATATACTGATGTAGGAACAACAAGGTGCTTGTTCACTACCATCTTCCCGCCTTTTTTCAGGTAGTGAGAATAACGGATCGCTTCGAGAAGATCAAACGAGATAAGGAGATCCGCCTGCCCCGGGGGGATCAGTGGCCCAAACTGCCCGTCGATCCGTATGTGACTTTCGACAGAGCCTCCCCGCTGTGCCATACCATGCGTCTCCGCCCCCTTCACGTGCCTCCCTTCGATAAGGCATGCTTCGCCAAGAATATTCGAGGCAAGAATTGTGCCCTGGCCCCCAATTCCGACGATCAGGATATCAAAACTTCCACTCATTTCTTCCCCTCCCGGACAATTGCACCGACTGGACAGAGCTCAGTACATACCGCGCAACCACTGCACAATTCATTAATCCTTGCTTTTTCATCTTCAATTTCAATGGCAGGGCAACCAAAACGGATACAGGTCCCGCAGCTGGTACAAATATCAGTATTGACCCTATACCTCCCACGTTTCACCCCAACACGACGCGCTGATATAACACACATCTGTTTGGCGATAATGACCTTCACGCCCTTCCGTTTCTTTGCTTCCTGTAAAATGTTAACCATGCCGGTAATATCGTACGGGTCAACACTCTCAACAAAACTGACACCACAGGAGCGGCACAATGCATCGAGAGATACCGGCGGACTCTCCACGCCACATGCGGTCACGCCGGTGTTTGGGTTCGGCTGATGTCCGGTCATAGCTGTAATCCGGTTATCCAGAATCACAACGGTAATGTTTGACCCGTTGTAGACTGCATTTATTAACCCCTGGATTCCTGTATGCAGGAACGTGGAGTCCCCGATTGTACAGACAATGTCATGCGGATCACCGGCATGAGAAATACCGCTCGCAACAGTAATCGATGCTCCCATGCAGATGGTAGTGTCAACAACCCCAAGCTGGAGCCCGAGTGTATAACACCCGATGTCACTTGGGTAGATCGCATCCCTGAATACTTTTTTTATGGCATAGAATGCACTGCGGTGCAGGCATCCGGCACAAAGGATCGGTGGGCGGGGGGGAAGGTTTTGAATAGGATCGACCTGCGGGAATGGGTTTTTTGGCAAAAATCCCGCCTTTTCCATTATCACCGCAACTACCTGGGGAGATAACTCCCCTTCGTATGGTGCATACCCATTTTTTTTCCCAAAGACCGGGATACATCCGGCAACCTGTCGTACAGCTTCTTCTGCTTCTGGTGCGAGTTCCTCAATCACAAGCACTTTTTCATGTTTTTTTACAAAATCGCCCAACCACGCCTCATCTATCGGGTACGCCCCGATTTTCATGAACGAGACTCCTTCGGGCAACAACTCCTGCACATACGTGGCACCGATCCCGCCTGCGATAATTGCGATCTTACCCCGGATTGTGTAGTAGTTGAATCCCCGTTCAACCAACCGCTTCTTCATTGCTGCCTGTTTATCGTTAAGTTTTTTATGCAGAACACGGGTATGCGCCGGAATTACGACATACTGACGCGGATCTTTATGGAACTCACCTTTCCGAATCCCCACGACCGGCTCGCTTAAATCGACATCACCTTTCGAGTGGCAGATACGAGTCGTGGGGCGGAAGAGAACGGGCAGCCCCAATTCCTCGGAAAGCCTGAATGCTTCCGGGATCATGTCATGTGCTTCCTGAATGCTTGCAGGATCGAGACACGGTATCCGCGCGAAATGTGCATAACACCGTGTATCCTGTTCGTTCTGCGAGCTGTGGGCGAACGGATCGTCGGCACTCATTATTACGAGTCCTCCAGTAACACCCGTATAGGCACTCGTCATCAGTGGATCCGCGGCAACATTGAGCCCTACGTGTTTCATAGTACAGAGTGAACGGATGCCGCACCATGCTGCAGCGAGAGCGTTTTCCAATGCCACCTTTTCGTTGACTGACCATTCAACATAGTATGAATGGTCAGGTTGCACACGCAGCACGTCAATCACTTCAGATGATGGTGTGCCTGGGTAACCACTTACAAAATCCACACCGGACTCAACACATGCGTGAGCTATCGCTTCATTCCCGAGGAGATATTTACGTCCCATGATCTCAGTCCCGTACTTATACCGTGGCCTTTCTACACATATCCCTATCTGAATGTATCATCATGTCACTCTGCCGGTTCACAACTTATAAAAACTCTGGTGGAGTAGTAAATAAGGTAAATTTCAGGCAAACTTTTGGGCCCGTAGCATAGCCCGGTGGTGCGCCCGGCTGATAACCGGGAGGTCATGTGTTCGAATCACATCGGGCCCATCCACGATATTCCGGTAGATTTTTTATTTTCTTAGCACAGTTTTATACAAGATCTCTGGTTCTTTCCCTGTAGTGGATATATTGTTTACCGGATTTTTTTGATGAGCCTCTTCCCGTCTGTCCTTGAGATAATATCTTGCATTACTTGCAATGTTTCAACCAAAAACAGGCAATCATCAGCCACCATCTTAATCCTCATGGCAGGAAGAAAAAAAAGTTTTGCCGGTTATCGTTATTTTGCAAAGATATACCCCATCACTTTTTCAAGTGCTTCAACAAGCGCCTCTTCTCCTTTCAGATAATCGTGCATCGCGCGGTAAAGCATGAACATAATATCGTAGCCGTAATGCTCTAGTGCAGTCTTTGCATCAAGAGGATTAAGGTACGAATCAGTGAGGAATCCATCAAAACTGTACATAAGTTCGTAAAATTTTCCCTCTTCAGACATCACACAGAACTGGTCGGTGACCGGCATCTGGGGATTGTCCGGCCGGAATGCAGCAGCCTCTGCTGCTTTCCCAAGAATGATCATCTTTTGCGGGTAATAGGCAGGATCGTAGATTTCTCCTTTGGTATCCTGCTTTCCCTTCCTTAGCATATTCAGACCGACAACCTTGACCACGGGAATCGCGGATTTTGCCATCCGGGTCAGGAGTTCAGTGTCATGGTTCCTGATCTCGTGTGAAAGCGAATCGCCTTTTTCCTGCAGCTCTTGTATCTTCTTCTCAAGTTTTTTTAGTCCAGCTTCAATTTCATCCATTGACTTCACCAAAACACAGCGATATTGTACGATAAGGAATGTTTATCCCGGGGGTATAAATCCGCTCGTTTTTTTTAAAAGAGCCATGGCGGGGTCCAACCTTCGGCTGAGGTTATTGAGCAAGATAGAGAAGTGAAATCCTAAAAGATTGTTAAGGAGGTAAATTATCCTTTGGAACGACTGATCCTTTCCAAGAATACAACTCCACATCTTAAAAGTTCAGAGATTTGAGGATTACCTGACCAGAACCCCTAAAAAAAAATACCTCCGGTCATTTTTCAGGATCGCCTGACCTTCGAATCCGACAGGAAGATTTTCATTCATCACAATCCCCAGATAATTGGGCGATCTGGCCATTACCGATCCCGTTTTAATTGTTTCTGTCACAAGAAAGGGTACCTGTTTTCCAAGCCAGCCGGCATTTATTGAAGCGTAGACCTTTTCAGCACAGGAATTCATGATGCGTGAACGATCTTTTTTAACCCAGTCAGGAAAGTCTTCTTTTGAAGAGAGGGGAGTAAAAGGACGCTGTGAATACCGGGTGATATTTACTTTGTTCGGACGCACCCTTTCTATCAGATCAACCGATTTTGAAAAGTCTTCTTCTGTTTCGCCGGGAAACCCGACAATCATATCTGTGGCTAAAATAATTTCAGGGTACCGTTTCTTAAAAGTAGCAACAATTTCTTCAAAATCTGCTACGGTATATCCTCTCCCCATCCGGTCAAGTATTGCATCAGATCCTGACTGAACGGGTAGATGAATGAATTTGAAAATATGTTCAGCAGGCGAAAGCATCAACCAGATCATCAAGAATTCCCATCACGGTTGCAGGGTTCATCATTCCCACTCGTATCATAAACCGTCCTGGCAGATCCCTGATACCGTTTAAAAGACCGGGAAGCGATTTTCCAATATCCCGTCCCCAACAACTTGTATCCTGTGCAGTAATCTGGATTTCGGGTGACCCTCTGTTCGCATGCGCCAGTATCTCTGCAAAAACCTCCTTTTCAGGAAAACTTTTCAAAGGTCCGCGGGCGATTCTGGTAAGACAATACGTGCAATTGCCCGCACATCCCTGAGACACCTGGACAATCGCCACACCATCACCACCAACGTTTCTGACGGTACGGTAGGCTTCATGAATTGTTTCAGAGGGCAGAAAAACAGGTGTACAAACCGCTAAAATTGCCTCGCGCTGAACTTCCGGCATACATCCCGTCACAAAGAGGTTATATTCCTGCAACTGTGAAAGCCGCCTGAGCATGCGCCTCTCAGTTTGTCCAACAACAGTACAGGTATTAATGATAACGGAGTCAGCCTCTTTTGCTGAATCGACAAAGGTGCTTCCTTTGTCCTTTAAGATCTCGATAAGTTTTGCCGTGTCCCCGAAGTTATAACGGCACCCATACGTTTCGATATAAACGCGCCTGTCGCGAAACGTTTCGAGAATTTGAAAACCAGCATTTTTTCCGAACCTGATTTTGGGTGTTTCTGCCACTTTTTCAGCACCACCGGATCTATTGAACGAACTCTGATAAATAGTGTTAAACTAATAAATACGGGGAAAACCGAAAAGTCTGAAAAATCAGGTCTTAATTTATTATACCTGAAATCTCTGGCATATTTCATCTCGTGAGCACAACACTTAACCAATGGCACCCATAATCTGTTTATCATGATGAGAATCGGGCTGCTTGGCTGTGGTAATATCGGACATATCATCGCACGCCACGGGGGCGGTTTCGAAATCACAGCGGTCTTTGATAAGGTATCAGAGCGGGCAAAAGAGATCGGAAGGATTTCCGGTGCACACGCGTATGAAGATTTTGAGTCATTTATTACATCTGATATCGACATAGTTGTTGAAGCAGCATCCGTCAGCGCCGTTAAAATCTATGCGGGACGGGTTTTATCCCACAAAAAAGATCTCGTGATCATGAGCGTTGGTGCGCTTTCCGATTCGGTCTTCCAGGATGAGATCAGGGAACTGGCTAAAAGATATGGACTGAAAATACACATCCCCAGCGGTGCGATATTTGGCCTCGATAACCTCAAGATAGGGAAGATTTCAGAAATTAAAAGGTTACTTTTGAGGACCACAAAAAGTCCTGCCTCTCTGGGAATTATCGCTGATACACGAAGATTGATATTTTCCGGAAAAGCCAACGAATGTATCAAAGCGTTCCCAAAAAATGTCAATGTATCAGTCGCCATGAGTCTTGCAGCAGGACAGGATACAGATGTGGAGCTCTGGGTTGACCCGTCAGTCGACCGAAACGTTCACGAAGTCTTCGTTGAAGGGGATTTTGGTGAAACTTACATTAAGGTAACAAATGTTCCCAGCCCTGGTAATCCAGCAACAAGCTACCTTGCTGCGCTGTCCATTCTCTCGCTGCTGAATAATCTTAGTGACCCGATAGTCATAGGAACATGATTCAGTTATCAGGTGAAGCCGGGTATGGTAGTGCTCGATTATCTGCTACAATTCATTGAGGAGGATGCCCCATCCGGGGATATTACTTCTGCAGCAATAATACCGGATATTACCTGCAATGCAGTGATAAAGGCTGAACAGGATGGAGTCATCGCTGGAATCGATGAGGCATCCATACTTTTTTCCCATTTTGGTGTAGACGTGACCCGGGTGGTAAAAGACGGAGATTCTGTCTGTCATAATACCTCAATCCTCTTACTCACCGGGGATGCAAAAAAGATACTTCTTGTTGAACGGACTGCACTCAATATTATCGGAAGAATGAGTGGTATTGCAACACAGACAAGGAAAATTGTCGATATCGTATCAGCAGTCAATCCAAGATGCCGGGTTGCAGCTACACGAAAAACATGTCCGGGATTGCGGATTTTTGATAAAAAAGCAGTAAAGATAGGTGGCGGCGATCCTCACCGTATGAACTTAAGCGACGGGATTCTTATCAAAGACAATCATCTGGCTTTGGTTCCACTCAGAAACGCTATTCTGGCCGCAAAAAAAGGTTCGGCATATAAAAAAATTGAGATAGAGGTAGAAACACCTGAAAATGCCCTTTCCGCAGCAAAAGAGGGTGCAGATATCATTATGCTCGACAATATGAGTCCGGGTCAGATTAGCAGAACAATCAGTGTACTGAAAAGCGAAGGTTTGCGGGATCGTGTTATAATCGAACTTTCTGGTGGCATCGATAAAAGTTCCCTCCACCAATATGCAGAGTTGGACGTCGATGTCATCAGTTTGGGAGTACTGACCCATTCAGTAAAAAATTTTTCAGTTAACCTTGAAATTATTCCACAAATTATTTCGTGATATTTTCTTCAACAGTTTTTTTAAAAAAACACTTCACCTTTTCATGGGATTTTTATTTTCATTCAGGATATCCTTTCTCATAAAAATGGAGAGTCCTCGACTATTGAAAACCTTAATAGTCAAGTATTACGAATGGGTGGTTATTGAGGAACAGCAATGAGTAGTCCTGAAACACAGGCAATGAGTGCTGAAGATTTCCCTGAACCTACCCCCGACGAGCTTGCGAAAATAAAAGAACGTAAAAAACTGCGTATCAAAGGATACATCACCCTGCTTAAAGATCCCAATCTCAACTACCGCTGGCGGGCGGCAGAAGCATTGGGAAATGAAGGGGATGAGACAGCAGTTGAACCTCTGATAACTGCGCTCAGAGACCCTTTTGTGGATGTTTCGTGGCTTGCTGCAAAATCCCTGGGAAATTTGGGAGACAGACGTGCTGTGGAACCTTTGATAGAAGCTTTGAAATCTGAGGATAAATGGCTCCGTAATGGCGCTGCCTGGGGACTGGGAAAGCTCCGCGATTCACGAGGTGTGAATGCGCTTCTCCCGCTTCTCAAAGATACAAAGAAAATTGTCCGGAAAACTGCTGCATGGGCTCTTGGCACTATTGCCGATGAACGAGCGACCGAAGGGCTGACCCAAATGCTTACTGATGAGGATACAGAAGTGCGGGATGCAGCACGGAAAGCGCTTGATTCAATACAAAATGAAAAGACCAGAAAGAGTACTGATTCT
>WSSedA1B3DRAFT_1000340_pt1 | contig 13606 bp, 15 predicted proteins | sample WetSurSiteA1Bulk_FD_9468 | JGI IMG/M metagenome (IMG submission 9468)
CATGTCCCGTACAGGGCAGAAAAGAGTAATAAATGCAATAACCCTTGATGGAACAAAACTCGTTTTCGACGACGGATCATGGCTCATGATCAGACCGTCAGGCACAGAACCTAAAGTGAGATTTTATATAGATTCAAGAAGTGAAGAGGATAAGAAAGAGGTATTCGCAATAGCAGAGAGGATAACCAGAGAAGCAATCGGGATTAAGGGTCTCATAATTGAATAGACATTTATCAGAAAATCTCCCCTTACCCCTCTTTACCAAAGAGGGGTATTATTCCTCCCTTTGGAAAAGGGAGGTGAGGAGGGATTTTATACATCAATGATGTCATTATTTTGAGACTGTTTATAAAAGGAGGAAACCATGCAGATACTGATACTCTATTATTCGAGGGGAGGGAATACAAAAAAACTTGCAGCAGGAGTTGCAAGGGGCGTTGAATCAACCGGGCTGAAAGCCGTTCTCAGGCATACACAGGAGGTGACGAAGGATGATTTCCTTGACTCCGCCGGAGTCATTGCAGGCTCACCAGTCTATTTCGGGACCATGGCAGCAGACCTGAAACGGGTCATAGACGAATACGTCGGACTACGATTGAAAATGGAAAATAAAGTCGGGGCTGCTTTTGCAACAGGCGGCCATCACACCGGCGGCAAGGAGACTACGATACTGTCCATCTTACAGGCTATGCTTATTTACGGCATGATAATCGTCGGCGATCCTATACATGCATCCGGTCATTACGGCGTTGGATGTGTAGGCACCCCGGACGAAAGGGGAATGTCTGATGCCTTCAAGCTGGGAGAACGGGTTGCTAATTTGTGCCGGAAGCTACAGTAAGCTTTCAGACTTGCCAGCCTTCTGCATGGAAAAGTAAGGTTCCTGAATCAGCTCACTTTTGCATATCGGGCATTTCCCCGGCTTGGTGATTTTATCCCTTTTTTTAAACTGAAACCCGCATTTCCTGCATTGTGCAGGGGTAATTATGAGATGGCCGGCTCTCTTAGTTGATGTCTTCTGTATATGTTCAAGGTGACCATAAATGTCCTTTTCAGAGACCATGATTTCCTTTGATAACTCTTTTGCAGAAAGCGACGTCCTCTCAAGCAGTGACATGATCCTCTGCCGGATTGTTTCCGTTCTCTCAACGGGGAGGAAAGGTTCTGCCTGATCTGATTTCCTGCTCTTCTTCCCTTTCACATTTACATCCTATTACTTTATTCAGAAAGCACTTTATGCATGGACTTGACGAAGTTTCCAAAGAGAAACGGGTTGAATACCCCCTCACCTTCAGTCTGCATCAGAGCGAGGACTTCCTTGATTTCAAGCGCACGCCGGTATGGTCTCCGGCTGCGTAACGCATCGAAAAAATCAGAAATTGCAACAATCTGACTGCAGAGGTGCTGCTTCTTTGTATTGCTATTCATCCTGGGATACCCTTGTCCGTCGTATTTCATATGATGTTCGAAAGCAACAATAGGGGCAAGCCGGGGAAGCCCTTCCATTTTCCCGAGGTACCGGGCTCCATAGAGAGGATGGAGCTGTATCTCTTCCCACTCTTCACTGGTAAGGGCCGCCTTTTTTTCCAGAATCTCCTTTGCTATAAATAACTTGCCGACATCATGGAGGAGGCCGGCTATGCCGATATCCCGAAGAAGATCATCCCTTATATTGAGGCTTTGCGCCTGGAACATGGAAAGCACGGCCACATTCATTGCATGGGTATAAGTGTATTCGCTGTATGACTTTACAGGACTGATCAATTTCAGGATGCTCACTTCTTTCTTGAAAGTAATGATGAAATTCACTACGATTTCCTCAAGACCTGCGATATTCAACTTCTTAAAGGGAGAAATCCCATTATATACTTCTTTTACTATGGAAACCTGTTCTGAGGCAAAACCGGCAAGGTTCGAGAGATCCAGATCAAAATCCACCTTCAACCCGCCAATTCTGACATCAACAATACCATACCGGATATGCGGACCGGGGGTTAACCCCTCATCAAATGTTACCATGTTCGCAATGAATTGTTTCAATTCCGGCAGAGAAATCCCCTTCAGAAAATCAACACGCGTAATCCCTTTTCTCTTAAGCCTTTTAATGAAATTATGCCCCTGAAGCCCTATCTCCCTTAACGGTGTCTTATTGACCACCAGATCATCTTCGACAATCATCATTTCAATACTTTCTGCTTCCCGCAGGATTTCATGGAGTATGGCAAGCGCTTCACCGNCGAGGTCGTCAATCGCCGAGTGTTCCTGCGAATAGAGCGAACAGTTCGTCACTGCTGACATTACGAAAGAGAGAAACTTTTTCACCTGCTCCATTTATTGTTCTCCTCGCTTCTGCAACCGCAGTGATTCTTCCCTGATGTAGTGATTCTTTGATTTCAGGCCTGCTTCCACCAGGACCTGAACGGAACTATAGGGAAATTTTTTCAGTGTCCTGTATATTTCTTCCCTGAGTTTTTCTGCTATTCCCTTAAAGAGGATACTCTTGCTGGAAAGCAGATCCCTCAGCATATCAAGAGAACGGGGGTCTCCTATTTCGCCAAGAGCCTTCACCAGAGGGATTTTGTTGTATAGATCCGCACCGGTTATTCCCCGTTTTCCAAGCATTCGCAATAAATCAGGGACAACCTCTTTAATCCTGAACGTTCCGGAGAGCACTATCGCCTGCTCAACCTGCTCTGGTGAGTTTGAAGAAAGATACTCCCTGACAGTGTCAATGCCATAGAGGTCCCCCGCGTTCAGGAGACACTTAATCGCTTCAACACTTACCCTGAGATTTTCATGACGGCAATAAGGTCTTACATGCGCGAGAATATCGGGATGTCCGCACTCGCCGAGTATATACAGCATATTTCTTTTCACAAACCAGCGGCTGTCACCAAGCCGCTTCACCGCCTCCGGGATGATCTTGTCACCGAACTGTTTGAGAAGGCTCATGAGAAATCTTCGAATAGTCTGTGATTCCTCCTTTGCAAGCGCATCCATCAGGAAAGGGATGATCTCATCTCCGTAATATTCACAGAGCGCCCACGCTTCTTCCCTCATCTGCCTTCCGAGCAGTCTGAGGGAATCAAGGAATATCGCAATGAATTCCTGTGAATGATAAAAACGGAGACACTCGGAAGTGATATCAGGGAATCTGTCGACCATGCTGCTTTCCTCAAAAACCTTTAAAGATTTGAGTATCTGTCCATACTGTCCTGTCCAGAGGAATTGCTCAACCTGCTCCCGGATAATTCCAACAAAAGTCCTGTATTCCTCTTCTGAAAGAACATCGGACACAAGCAGTTCGAGCAGTGTCTGATTGAAATCCCTTTCGATAATATCGTCATTGAAATATTTTTCTGATTCCTTCGGCAGTGTTACCAGAATCCCTGATGCCCTGAAATCAAGCAGCTTCTGGATCTCTTTCTGATAGGTTCCGGATATATATGCCTGGAAGCCATCTCCTTCCAAAAGACTGACAAGATCAGGAGAGAGAAATATGTCATCAACCAAAAGACCGTCATCGAGGTTGAGCTGAGACAGCCCTCCCTGATTGAATTCACCCAATTTCTCAAGGAGGTTTTTTAACACATCCGGGATAACTACTTTTTGTTCGTTCATGGCGCTCAGCAGTTCGATAACCTCATCCACAGATACTTCCTTTAACTCTTTATATGCAGCATCTATATCTGTTGAAAACGTCCTTGCCGTTGAATTGAGAAATTGTCGTTTGAGTTCCGGCTTGAGGCCGTTGATAAAATCAAGGAGTCTTTTCAGATCCTTGCTGCTGAATGCACTTTCTGATGACCTCCTTATATACGTGGTAATCACCTTATCATATGTTTCTTCTTTCAGATTCTGCTCCTGATTCCTGTTAAGAAGATGTGCAAGAACATCAGGGGGGATCTCTCTGAGTTCATCTGCTATGTCTTGAGTCTGCAGTGTCCCTTCAAGCAAACCATATACATATCGTTCCCAGAGTGGCCCGCCTGAACCTTCTTTCAGGGTCTTGCCTTCACTGAATGCAAACGCGTCATAATCAACAAACCCGACTCTTAGATGGATCAGGTTCAGCTCCCTGAATTCGTCCTGAATAACATCAACAGGCTGATCGCCTGATTTCTCCGATATGAACCGATGGAATTCATAGAGCTCTTCCCTTGAAAGACCGGTAACAAATGTCACTGAAGCTATATTCAGCCTGCTGAGATGCAGCGCAAATTCTCTGAATACCGGGTTCTTCTTATCCAGATAAAACTCGTCGATAATGAGTGTATCTTTCGCTACGGCAAGGGTTATTTCCGGTCTGAGTTCAAACAGTCGCTGAAGGAACTCAAAAGCCCGGTCCAACGATTTCTCAACAGACGGGTGTTCTTTCGGATAGATCGCTATATTTCGGCGGGAAATATTCAGTTCAATAATTGCATCGCTGAGGAGTCTCGCATCCAGAGGAACGCGGTCTTTCTCTTCAACCATGGTAATCATTATACAAAAAAATAATGTCTATGAGTTGTTTTTTTGTCTCTCTTTCAGCCTCTCTAATGTTGCAGCGAGAAAATGCAGGACATCTTTCAATCCTGTATTCGTAACAGCAGAAACAGCAAAAAACTGTCTGCCTTGTATTGCACAGTGTTGTTCAAGTTTCTTTAACCGCTCTCTCCCCCCTGCTACATCGAGTTTTGTTCCCACAACGATTTGCGGCTTTTTAAGGAGTTCTTCATTATAAAGTCCGATTTCCCGGCATATAGTTTCGAAATTCTCTACAGGATCACCGGGAGAGAGGTCCGATATATCAACAAGATGGAGAAGTACCTTTGTGCGCTCGGTATGTCTGAGGAACTGAAACCCAAGTCCTATACCCCGGTGAGCGCCCTCAATGAGACCGGGTATATCAGCAACAACAAAACTGCGGAAATCGTGGAGTTTTACCACTCCGAGGACAGGGGCAAGGGTGGTAAAGGGATATTCTGCGATCCTGGGCCGGGCAGAAGATATCACCGAAAGAAAAGTGGATTTCCCTGCGTTGGGCAGTCCTATCAGACCGACATCAGCAAGGAGTTTCAACTCAAGTATTAACCGGCGTTCTTCACCCTGCTCTCCCGGCTGTGCAAACCGGGGAGCCTGCCGTGTCGGTGTCGCAAAATGCGAATTGCCGAGTCCGCCTCTTCCACTCTTTGCAGCAATAAATTGCATGCCTTCCTTATCCATATCGGCAAGTATAAAATTCGTATCAGCATCTTTTATAATCGTACCGACGGGTACGGTGATGAGAAGGTCATCGCCGTTTTTCCCGTGCATCTTTTTGCCCATTCCATGCTGGCCCTGTTTTGCCCTGTATTCCCGATGGTATGTATGGTCAAGAAGGGTATTCAACGTTGTGGTCGCCTGAAAGACAACATCCCCCCCCTTGCCCCCGTCACCACCATCAGGGCCTCCCCTCGGGACATACTTCTCCCTCCTGAAGCTTACACAACCCCGTCCCCCGTCACCTGCTTTAACGGATATCTTTACATAGTCAACAAATTGCATGATATGCTCTTTTCCTGTTTACCGTCTGCACGGTTCTCCTTCAAACATACCTTGAAAACAAAAAAAGGCGGGCTGAAGGCCCGCCTTTTTCCTTTGAGGATATTCTCCTCTTATTGCGTAACAGGATAAACGCTGATCTGTAGCCTCGCCCTGTCTTTCCGTTCAAAATTGACAACGCCATCTATTTTTGCAAAAAGGGTATCATCAGACCCTTTGCCGACATTCATTCCGGGATGAAATTTTGTTCCCCGTTGCCTCACCAGAATATTTCCGGCGCGGACAAACTGTCCGCCAAACCGTTTCACTCCAAGCCGTTTTGATTCACTGTCGCGCCCGTTTCTTGAACTTCCGACACCTTTCTTATGCGCCATTTTTATCCTCCAGAAACGATTTCTTTAATTTTCAAAGCAGTGAAAGGCTGTCTGTGCCCCCTGAGGTTCCGGTAGACCTTCCTGGGTCTCTGCTTATGAATAATAACCTTTTTCGCCTTGCCCGAATCCTCAACCGTTGCGATGACCCTTGCACCATTCACATATGGAGAACCGCAGACAGATGCCCCGTCTTTCACAACCATAAGAACTTTATCAATGGTCATTTCTGAACCCTTTTCGGCTGTGATTTTTTCAATATGTATGGTATCACCCGGAGAAACCGTATATTGTTTCCCCCCATTTTCGATTATTGCGTACATGATAACCTCCTGAAAAAATAATAATAACATAAATGACATCTGCGAAACAAGATATTATTCTTCAAATGTTCTCATGAATTGCTGAAGAACCTCCCTGTCACGTTCGGACATGGTAACGAATTCAATACCGATATCATAGCGGGTTGGCTTTACAGAATCCTTTTTTGCGCAATTTATTATTCTCACAAGAATATTGACCAGGGTTTCATTGAGAAAAAGCTCAATATCATAATGAGTACTCACTTCAAGCGGGTAAGCAGTTTCCACAAGCATCCCTGAAATACTAATCTTTCGAACGGTATATTTCTGAGGCAGGTCTATCTTCATATCTTCAGGATTGCTTATCTTGAAGCGTACTCCCCCGAGCCTGTTCTCCAGGGTCCTGATTTTGTTTTCTTCGATGAACCTGTGCAGAATCCTGGCTTTTTCATTGAGGGTATCAATAAACTGAATGCCGGCTCTGTAAACCGGCCTGAAGCTTTCCCTCCCCCTTTTCTTTGAAATGAGCACCGCCCAGACAACCTGCCCCCGCAGAGTTAGCAGGGTATTGTTGTACTGGATTTTGAAGGAGTACTCTCTGTTCAGTTCAAGTCGTTTGGTAGTCTCTATCGCAGCTCCGTCAATGCTGATATTGAGAATTTCAAGGTCCGATGTATACATCAGGTTGCCCTGAAGTCCTTCAACGACATATCGCTTATTTTTTCTGTTGTCTGAATTCATCAGGATAGATCCCTTAAGATCTTAATAGTTGTTCAATATCTTTAAAGCTGTCATTCCGGCTTGCCCGGTCTACGACTCATAGAGAATCTTTCCTTTGGTTTCCAGGAAAGGTTCCCGACGCTCTTCACTTGCGGGAATGACATTATACATAACTGTTCTTATTAAAGGATGTACTCACCGCAGCACAACACCTGCATACCCCACAACCTGGTCATAATCTCCGCTCACTTCCGCTGAGGTGGTGTATTTCACAAGCCGCGCCGATTGTGCGCCAAGAGCCTTTGCTGCAAAAAGCATTGTTGTGACCGGCAAATAACCGCACATTGATATTCGTTCTTTCCTGACGGTTTCATATAATCCTTCAGCATCAAGCGCCAGTATTTTGTCTATGGCCATGGCATCCTTCTGCCGGGCGACATTTTCAGTGACATAATGGCTCATGTCGGAGCTTGCGACAATGACAACGGGATAGTCAGCGGCTTTTATTGCCCTTGCAATACCTTCCCCGATCATTCTGCATTCCTCAACTGATGCTGCCAGCATAATGACCGGCACAATTTTGACATGCTGTGAAAAATAGGTGATAAACGGAAGCTGCACCTCGATCGAATGTTCAAACATATGCGCGCCTGCATCACGCTTCACAAGAGAGACGTTGACCGCAATCATGTGGGCCAGCTTTTCATCGATGGGAAGAGTACCGGTTGGTATTTCCCATTCCCCGGCATCCATCAGCGATATTGGTGCGCCGAGTCCGGTATGATTCGGACCAAGGAGGACAAATGTCTCCGGGAACTCAATTGCAGAGTATACAGCCCCGGCAACCGCCCCTGAATAGATCAGGCCGGCATGTGGTGATACAACTCCGAATACTCTTTCTTTTTTTGCATGTTTTACTATGCATTGTTCGACCTGCTGCTTCAGTTTAGCTGCGGTGCCGTAATAAAACTGGCCTGCAACTGCGGGTGTCCTTTTCAAAATGCCTCCTCCTCAGTATCCATGTATTCCCTGTCCGTAAGATTCATAAAACGGGTGCATTTCGACAGGAAGGAGAGTTTGACGGTCACCCCTGCAGGTCCGTTTCTCTGTTTCGCTATGTCGACTTCGGCAAGTCCTTTATTGGCCGGATTGTCTTTGTTATATATTTCATCCCTGTAGAGGAATAAGATCACATCTGCATCCTGTTCGATTGCGCCCGACTCTCTCAGGTCTGCCAGCATAGGCTTCGGTGGTCTCCGCATCTCCACGCTCCGGTTAAGCTGGCTGACCGCAATCACAGGGACACTCAGTTCTTTTGCAAGACCTTTCAGGGAGCGTGATATATCGGAAATCTCCTGTTCACGCCGTTCAAAACTCCCTTTCCCTTTCATCAACTGCAGATAATCAACGATAATAAGGCTGAGACCATGTTCCATTTTTAATCGTCGTGCTTTCGCCCTGAGTTCAAGGGCAGTAACCCCTGAAGAGTCATCGATAAAAATAGGAGCGTCGGTAAGTTTGCTTGCTGCGCTGGTCAGTCTGTGCCAATCCTCTTTCTTGATAAATCCTTTCCTTATACTGTTCGAGTTCACCATAGCTTCGGCGCAGAGAAGCCTGAAAGCAAGCTGTTCTTTTGCCATTTCGAGGCTGAAGATAGCAACCGGCTCACGCATGTCGAGGCCTACATGCTGGGCAACATTGAGGGCAAATGCGGTCTTCCCCATGGACGGCCTTCCGCCGATGACGATGAGATCGCCTTTCTGAAAACCGGTTGTGTACTCATCGAGGTCTTTGAAACCGGACGGCACTCCGGTTATTGTCTCCTTTTTATCATAGAGATGCTCGATCATCTCGAAGCTGTCTTTTATTACCTGTTTCAACGATACAAAGGATACCTTGATCCGCTTGTCTGAGATATCAAAAATCGATTTTTCAGCATAATCCACAAGGTCCTCGGCATCAAGGTTGTCGTCATAGATCTTGCCCGCGATATCGCTTGCAGACCGTAAAAGACCCCTGAGAAGAGCTTTCTCTCTGACAATATGAGAATGATACCTGACGTTGGCAGCAGTCGGCGTCATGGCTACAAGTGAAGAGAGATAGGATAAACCACCGACAGCCTCCATATCATTTATCCTTTTCAGGTGATCGGTGAGGGTAATCAAATCAATAGGCTCGTTCTTGTCGAAGAGATCTGTCATGGCGGAGAAGATTTTCCTGTGGGAAAGCTTATAAAAATCTTCCGGATCTATAATTTCCAATACCCTGGGCAGGGCATCGTTATCAATAAGGATTGCGCCCAGAATAGACTGTTCTGCCTCCAGGTTCTGCGGCGGCAGTTTGTCAAGGTGAACTTCAGTCTCTTTCATTCTGAAAACCCCTCGGATAAGCGGGTACTGTCTGCGTTATTCTTCTTCCACGACCTGCAGATTTATCTGTGTTGTTACATCAGGATGTATTTTTATGTTTACTGCATATGAGCCGAGCCTTTTGATCGGTTCATCAAGGGAAATCTTCTTCTTATCGATCTCTATCCCTTGATTCTTAAGTGACTCGGCAATATCCATTGTCGTTACCGTGCCGAACAATTTCCCTTCTTCTCCTGCTTTGGCTTTCATCACAAGGCTCACCGTTGAGATTTTATTCGACAATTCCTGGGCCTGATTTCTGACCTTTTTCGCTTTTTCCTGTATCACCCTTTTGGCATGCTCAAGAGATTTTATATTTCTTGTATTGGCCTCAACAGCAAGTCCTTTGGGAACCAGATAATTTCTCCCATATCCATCGGTTACCTCTACAATCTGTCCCATCGTTCCTATGTTTTTTACATCATCCTTCAATATGACCTTCATTCATGTTCTCCTTTTCTGTTTCAATCTTACATTCCCGGTGAAAAATAAGACCAGCTGATTGCCTGGTAAAATCCCCCGGGGAAATTGAGGAAAAACCATTGGTATTTTGTTTAATAGTATACCACAGAAGAAAGCAAATCAGAGGGAAAATGCAGCGCTCTCTCTTACACAATCTGAAACGGGACCGGAATGAAGGTAAGGACTAATATGAGGCCTGCTGTCCAGCCTGCAAATCTCCTCTTTCTGTCCAGGAAGACCTCCCAGTAAAGAACAGGGGGATGCCGGACACCGAGTATCGTAAGCAAAATAGCCCATAAAGCCCATCCTTCCCATAGAATCAACCCGAGCAGGAACATTATCACGATGAGGAATATCGACAGGCGGACGTGTTTCTCCCCCAAAAGTGCGTAAGCTATGTGTCCTCCGTCGAGCTGCCCTACAGGGATAAGGTTGATTGAAGTAACGAAAAGCCCGATCCATCCGGCAAAAGCAACGGGATGCAAAAAAATATCATAATCCGAAGGAGTTACCCCGATAATTATCCTGCAGAGGAATGAAAAGAGCAGTGAATCACCGAGATTCAGTGCTCCCTTTGCCTGAGCTGCCGGAACAACTTCGGATATATGCAACCCGATTATGGTTGCTATGAGCGATACGATAAATCCCACAATGGGCCCTGATGCTCCGATATCTATAAGAGATTCCCTTGTGAGTATGGGAGATTTCATTTTAATGAACGCCCCGAAGGTGCCGATGATCGTTGGCGCAGGGATAAAATACGGCAGGGTTGCCTGCACTCTGTGCTTTTTAGAAGCAAAATAATGAGACAACTCATGGCTGAGCAGAATCAACATCAAACTCACTGCGAAAGGAAACCCTTTATAAATCTTATCGGGCTCTTTTATCAGGTCGACACCTGTCTGCAATGCCCCGACTGTCAGCGTCGAGAGCAGGGTCAGAATGAAGAGAATGAGATGCAAATAGGGAAATTTCTTCATTCAATAGTATACCATTCAACGACAAAGGGCCTCTGAAAAGAGGCCCTTTGTCGTTGAATGGTATTTTTCTGAATTGCTTTCTATCTGGTCTTCACCACAAGCACTGAACAGGGTGCATGGGTTACCACCTTTGAAGCCACGCTCCCCATAAAGAATCTTGTAGCCTTGCCTCCAAGCCCACGGCTCCCGATGATGATCAGATCAGATTTTTCTTTTTCGGCGATGCTGAGAATCTCGTCAGCAGCAGAGATTGAAGAAACAATCGTTGTTCTGGCAGCTACACCGGCAGCAATCAATCCCTTTTGTGCCTCGCTGAGCACATCCTCTGCCCTCTTCTTCATGCTCTCGTTCAGACTGTCCATTGCTTTTGCGGAAATTTCGAGGTCAAGGCCGGGTACAAATGGTGTTACTGTCATCAGGTATATCTCTGCACCCTTGGTCTTCGCATAATCCAGGGCAACTTTGACCCCCTCAAGCGAATATTTCGATCCGTCTACAGGAACCAAGATTTTCATTGTTTGCCTCCTTCCATTTGGCTTATGACGGACATTAGACTTCCTTCTTATCTTTGGCCTTCGTCATAGACAGACCTATCCCTTCAAAGATAAAGAATATCGCGAATCCCCACCACATGGTATAGGCGACGTAGAAGACCAGCAGACCAATCATCAGGCCGGCTTTGTCTTTTACCTGCACTGCATCGACCTTGTAGAAGTTGTACGAGGCCTCAATTGCCTTCTTGGTCACATCGGAGACAATATTGGCCTCTTCAATCTTTCCTTCCTTCTTGAAGTTCTTGTCTATCTTGGGCAGGACATTATTCCACTGCCTGAATATCTGTTTTTCATCGTCAGTTCCCATTGCCTCCGCATATTTGGCCTTTAACTTATCCCCTTCGTTTTTAAACATCGTATCTGCATCATCCAGCGCTGCCTTCAGTACCAGGCCAAGATCACCTTCAATCTTTAATTCAGCGCCATTGACTTCAACCTTGGCTCCGGGGTTGAGAGTAAAGAGCCTGGATGCCCTCTGTGCTCTTTGTTCAGCGTCTCCGGGCTTGTCTTCAGGCTTATCTAGCTTGATTGTGGCTGAAAACATTCTGCCCATAAACTTTTCATTGTTCTTTGCAACTTTGGGGATAAAATAGGATGAACCTTTGGCAAGCGTGTTGAACATTTCATCAGCATATTGCAGCCCGTTCCTTCCCTGACCGAATATCGGAGAAAAAATAAGGAACAGGACCACCCAGAATGATATGGCAAGTATAATCCCGATACCCAAGTGTCCTTTATGTGCTCCGGCCATTTTATCCCTCCTCTCTTAATTTTCCGATGTTTGCAAAAAACTTACTAATGACCCAGAAGCCGAAGAATCCGACGACGATCCAGAAGATGATATTCCCGACAAATTCAATGTTGTTAATAAGCGATTTGTTCAGATTGATGTATTCAAGTTCTGTCAGTTTCTTCGGAAGGGTCGAGGCCCTGTTGATAAATCCGGCAATGATCGACATGGCATAGAATCCCCTGATATGGATACCCTTAACGACCTTTGTCGTAAGCGCTCCGACTTGGATACCGATCAGCGAACCAATCAGCATGCCCATTGCGAGGGTATAGAATACATAGCCGTAAATAGCATACTGGGCTATTGAAGCAAGTCCTGCGGTAAAGATGATCTGGAGGATATCGGTGCCGACTGTGGTTGCTGTCGAAACGCCAAAGATATAAACAAACATCGGGAAGGTGACAAAACCACCGCCGACTCCCATTATCGCTGCGAGCATGCCGACAACCACGCCGCCCATTGCAACGAAAAGCCAGGAGATCTTTCTTCCACCGAAGTCTTCATCAAAGGTTATCATGGGCGGGATATTGATCTTCTGGATATTAACGGCCAGGGAAGTCATACCCGACGGCCCTCCATGGGCATCATGTCCCCCCCCGCCGCCTGCTGCAGGTTTCCTTGTCGACTTGATGAAGTCAGCCATTGCATAGATCCCGAGAAACCCGAGTAATATCGCATAAACCGAACTGATAAACGCCTCACTCAACAAGGGGTCTTTGTTGTAGAGTGTTTTATTGATCCATCCTCCGATAAACGTGCCGCCTGAAGAACCTACAAGGAATGCGATTGCAAGTTTTACGGAAACGTTCCCAAGTTTCTTGTGAACTGTGGTTCCCATAATTGCCTTTGCAAAAATATGGAAAACGTCTGTTCCAACTGCAAGGATTCCTTTTACACCCGCAGCCATGAGGGCAGGAGTGATAATAAACCCTCCTCCGGCACCGATACACCCGGTGATGAGACCTGCAGCGAGACCGACAGCGATTGAAACAACAAAAATAAGTGTTGTATAGTGCGCAGGTGCATATGCTGTCTTCCCGCCTATCATATCTGCTGCCGTAGAAAGTGACACAGCGAGTATCGGCAGCAGGAGAATGAAGAGGATTAAGAGTTTCTTGCGGTTCTTTATGATACTCATCGAAACTTCATAATCCCATTTAGCATGAGCTATACTTGCTGCTTTGAGAAATTCGTAAAGCTGTCTTGGAAAACTCATGTTATTACCTCCTTTTATCTTATAAGACCAACCACAATTACTTATAAGCTTTCCTTGCCTTCACCTCCTCTCACAAAACCTTTCATAAAAGCATCCGGAATACAGTTGAGTTTTCCTCCCCCGGAACATTATGAATCATCAGTATCTCATGTCTTTATGACTTTTATGCCAAAAGCAATATATATAGACAAGGCAATGAATGTCAAGAAATTTATTTTTGCTTAATAAAATAAACATTGCAGTCAAATAAAGGCAGGCACAAAAACAAAGATAG
>WSSedA1B3DRAFT_1000343_pt1 | contig 13540 bp, 12 predicted proteins | sample WetSurSiteA1Bulk_FD_9468 | JGI IMG/M metagenome (IMG submission 9468)
TTCGGACGACGGATGTGACGGGGGTGGTGACGCTGCCGGAGGGAGTGGAGATGGTGATGCCGGGGGACAACGTGGCGATCTCGGCGGAGCTGATCACACCGATAGCGATGGAGAAGGAGCTGCGGTTTGCGATTCGGGAAGGCGGCCGGACAGTGGGTGCCGGTGTGGTCGCCGACGTCATCGCGTAACGACAAAGGAGATATCCCGTGAGAGTTCTGATCACGCTTGCCTGTTCCGAATGCAAGCGTCGTAACTATACGACGACGAAAAACAAGCGCACGACACCGGACAAGCTGGAGTTTTCCAAATATTGCCGGTTCTGCCGCAAGCATACGGTTCACAAAGAGACCAAGTAGCGCCCGCACCCGATGCGGCCCCATCCCCATCGGGTGCGATATGCAGGCCAGTAGCTCTAACGGTAGAGCATCGGACTCCAAATCCGGGTGTTGGGGGTTCGAATCCCTCCTGGCCTGCCACTTTTGAAGAGGAAGCTCGGTCAGTCGCGGCCGGGGGCATCGCTCACCGGCCGCGCTGGCGGCGGGCGTTGATCGGTTCAGGAGACGCATGGGACGCATATTACGTAAAAAGCCAACCAGCCTGAAGAAAAAGAAGCGGCACGAGGACGAGACGTCTGGTGTTGCGCTGGCGTCTGAGGACGGGGCGGCGGGTTCGAAAAGCGGCTTGGCGGCGGGCGCGGACCCGGCCGCGGGGGCCGACCGCAAACCGGTGCTGGTGCCGAAAAAACCCCAGGCAGTGACCGCGTCGGCGCCTGCCACCCCGCCGGCGGACAACGTGTACACCCGGGCGGTTCAGTTTTTGCGAGAGGTCAAGATCGAGCTTAAAAAGGTCACGTGGCCGACGCGCAAGCAAACCCTCGGGTCCACTGCGGTGGTGATTGTTCTGGTCATGATCATCTCCGTGTTCCTCGGGTTGGTGGACGTGAGCCTGGGCAACCTGGTCCGGGCCGTCTTTAAATAGGGGGAGGAAAAGCACCCGTGGCGTTGAGATGGTATGTCGTCCATGTGTACTCGGGCTTTGAAAACAAGGTCAAGGCCGCCCTGGAGGAGCGCATCACCGGCTTTCCGCACCCGGAGAAGTTCGGCGGGGTCGTGGTGCCGACGGAAGAGGTGGTCGAACTGGTCAAGGGCAAACGCAAGACCTCTTCGCGCAAGTTTTACCCCGGCTACATCCTGGTCCGCATGGAACTGGATGATGAGACGTGGCACATTGTGAACAACACCGCCAAGGTCACCGGTTTCCTGGGCGGGCGGCAGAAGCCGACCCCGCTTGTCGGAGGCGGAGGCGGAGCAGATCATTCACCGCATGGAGGCCGGCAAGCGCCAGCCCCAACCGAAATACTTTTTCGAGATCGGGGATGACATTCGGGTGATCGACGGTCCGTTCAACAACTTCAACGGCACGGTGGATGACGTTAACCCCGAGAAGGGCAAAATCAAGGTTCTGGTGAGCATCTTCGGGCGTGCCACCCCCGTGGAGCTGGATTTCGTTCAGGTCCAGAAGCTTTAGGACCCGCGATCCGCCGCCTCACGCGGGCGGCCGCAAGATCGACAGCGATCAGGAGAAAAAGAGACTCATGGCTAAAAAAGTAATGGCATTCGTCAAACTGCAGGTGGAAGCCGGCAAAGCCAACCCGTCGCCGCCCATCGGACCCGCTCTGGGTCAGCACGGCGTCAATATCATGGATTTCTGCAAGGCGTTCAACGCCAAGACCGCGAACGACGCCGGCATGATCATTCCCGTGGTGATCACGATTTATCAGGACCGCTCCTTCACATTCATCACCAAGACGCCCCCGGCGGCGGTCCTCTTGAAAAAGGCGGCCAAAATTGCCAAAGGCGCCAAGGACCCCAAGCGCGAGAAGGTGGGCAAGATCAGCCGCCAGCAGGTGGAGGAGATCGCTAAGCAGAAGATGGTGGACTTGAACGCTTATGATTTGGACGCGGCCTGCCGCATCATCGAAGGCACGGCCCGCAGCATGGGGATCGAGATCGCCTGAGGTTGAGGGGCCGGGCTTGCCAGCGGGCGAAAGACCCGGTCATTTCCGCAACCGGCAGGAATTGATAAGGAGAGCGAAGCCAAGATGCCAAAGCGGGGTAAGAAATACAACGAAGTCATGAAGAAAATCACCGGCGATTCCAGCCTCGGAGTTTTCGACGCTGTGAAGGTGGTCGTGGAGTCATCCTACGCCAAGTTCGACGAGACCGTTGACGTCGCCGCCCGTTTGGGGGTCGACCCGCGGCATGCCGATCAGATGGTCCGGGGGTCGGTGGTGCTTCCGAACGGTATCGGCAAAGCGGTGCGGGTTTTGGTCTTCGCCAAGGGCGAGAAGGAGAAGGAGGCCCAGGACGCGGGTGCGGATGTCGTCGGCAACGACGATCTGGTCGAGAAGATCAAGGGCGGCTGGTTCGACTTCGACAAGGTCGTGGCGACACCGGACATGATGGGCGTTGTCGGCAAGATCGGCAAGATTCTGGGCCCGCGCGGCCTCATGCCCAATGCCAAGACCGGCACGGTCACCTTCGATGTGACCAAGGCCGTGACTGAGCTCAAGGCCGGCAAGATCGAATTCCGGGTTGAAAAAGCCGGGATCGTGCACGTCCCCGTGGGGAAGGTCTCCTTTGGCGTCGAGAAGCTCGTTCAGAACGTGTCGGCGTTCCTGGAGACCATCATCCGCATGAAGCCGGCCTCCAGCAAGGGGACCTATCTGAGGAGCATTGTCGTTTCCAGCACCATGGGCCCCGGCATCAAGATCGACACGCTCATGGTCAAGGATCTGGCAAAGTAAAACGGGCGACGGGCACGTCGTCAACTAATCTGTCAAAGACCGTAGGTACTTAAGGGGTGCAGCGTTTAATCGGCTCTGCCGGCCTACCGAGACAGAGGTGGACTACAGGGGTGACCGACCGGGATCGCCGAGGGTGATTCCCGGTAAACCTTAGCCATGCCTCCGGTTTTTTTCAGAGATCAGGAGGAGGTGAGAATCCAATTTGAAACTAGAAGACAAAAAACAAATCGTTGAGGACCTGACCGAGCGCTTTGCGAAGGCCAACCTGGTGATCCTGACCGATTACAAGGGGCTGAATGTGCCGGCGATGAGCGATCTGCGCCGCAAGCTCAAGCAGGCGGGCGTCGACTACAAGGTGGTCAAGAACACCATGATGGTGAGGGCCTCGGAAAACACGCCCATCGCCGTGCTGCAGAGCCAGTTCCAGGGGCCCAGCGCGGTGGCCATCAGCTACCAGGACCCGGTGGCGCCGGCGAAGATTTTGACGAAGTTCGCCGAGGACAGCAAGCGCCTGCAGATCCGGGCCGGGGTGCTGAACGGAAAGCTGATCGACCTCGCCGGGGTCAAGGCCCTGGCGGCGCTGCCTGCGCGCGAGGTGCTGCTGGGGCAGTTGCTCTCCGTCATGGTGGGGGTGCCGACCTCGTTCGTGAGGGTGCTCTCGGGGGTCCCGCGCGGTCTGCTGAACGTGCTGAACGCCATCAAGGAANANAAGGAGACGGCGGAGCCTCAGGCCGCCGCGTGAGACGATGCGGGGCGAGCGTCTGCCGCCGGATCCGTGGAAACGTTACCAAATCTGAAAAGACGATATCGATCAACTGGAGGAAGAAATGGCTAATGTCACCAAAGAAGATGTGATTCAATTCATTGCCAGCATGTCGGTGCTGGAGCTGTCCGAACTGGTCAAAGAGCTTGAGGAGAAATTCGGCGTGTCGGCGGCGGCCCCCATGGCCATGATGGCCGCCGGCCCCGCGGCTGCGGCGGCCCCGGTCGAGGAGAAGACGGAGTTCGACGTCATCCTGACCGCCCACGGCGAAAAGAAGATCAACGTCATCAAGGAAGTCCGCGCCATCACCAGCCTGGGCCTGAAAGAGGCCAAGGATCTGGTGGAGTCCTGCCCCAAGCCGGTCAAAGAGGGGATTTCGAAGGCGGATGCCGAAAAGTTCAAGGCCCAGCTCGAGGGCGCCGGCGCCACCGTGGAGATCAAGTAGCGAATCAACCGATAACCGTGGTCTGCTGCCGCATCTTTCTGCAGCGTACGCTTTTACCTGATTTCTTCCTGGACGCAGCAGGCCACGGGCGTCATTATCCCTATCCACCGTCTGTCCGTCATTTTTTCAAAGGGTCCCTAACTTCAACCACATGGCGGAGATGCTATGTCCGAGAGACCAATGATCAGCAAGCGTATTCGCAAGAGCTTCGGCAAGATTGACAAGATCGTCGATATCCCCGACCTCATCGGCATGCAGCGCAATTCGTTTGCCCGGTTCCTGCAGATGGACACCCCCCACGAAAAGCGGGAGGAAATCGGTTTGCAGGCCGTGTTCAAGTCCGTGTTCCCCATCAAGGACTTCACCGGCAGCGCCTCCCTCGAGTACGTTTCCTACCGCTTCGGGGAGATCAAACACACGATCGAAGAGTGCATTCATCGCGGGATGACTTACGAGATCCCGGTGCGCATCACCGTCCGGCTTGGTCGTCTACGACGTGGATGCCGAATCCGGTGTCTCCAACATCGCGACATCAAGGAGCAGGAGATCTACTTCGGCACCATCCCGCTCATGACCGCCAAGGGCACCTTCATCATCAACGGCACGGAGCGCGTGGTGGTCAGCCAGCTCCACCGCTCCTCGGGCGTGTTTTTCGATCATGACAAGGGCAAGACCCACTCCAGCGGGAAGATCATCTACAGCGCACGCATCATTCCCGTGCGGGGTTCCTGGATCGACATGGAGGTGGACCCGAAGGACATCGTCTACATCCGCATCGACCGGCGCCGCAAGTTCCCGGTGACGACGCTGTTCAAGGCCTTCGGCTATTCGGCGGAGGATTTGCTGGCCTATTTCTACCGCCGGGAGAAAGTGATCGTCCAAGGCAAGCGCTACTTCAAGGCGTTCGACGAGGAGCTGCTGAAGGGGCAGCGGGCGAGCAAGGACGTCAAGGACACCGAAACCGGTGAGATCCTGGTCAAAAAGGGGCGCCAGTACAACGCGCGCGTGCTCAAGCGCCTCAAGGCCCTCGGCACGGACATGATCCCGATCAACGCGGAGGAGATCTACGGGCGTGCCTTCGCGTTCACGATCAAGAACCCCCAGGGCGGGGAGCCGGTCGCCCGGGCCAACGACGCCGTGGACGAAGACAGCCTCAACAAGCTGGCGGAGGCCGGGGTCAACGATTTCGAGATCCTGTTCATCGACGTGCTGTCGAGCAGCGACTCGATCCGCAAGACCCTGATCCTGGACAAGGTGGAGAGCAAGGAAGAGGCGCTCATCGACATCTACCGCCGGCTGCGGCCCGGCAACCCGGCTACCCCCGAAGTCGCCCAGGAGTTCATCGACAACCTCTTTTTCAAGAGCAACTACTACGACCTGTCCGGAGTGGGGCGGCTCAAGATCAACCAGCGGCTCGGGGTCAGCAGCGCCGTCGATCTCGGCATCCTGCGCAAGGAGGACATCCTGCTGACGGCCAAGTCCCTGATCGAGCTGCGCGACACCCAGGGCGTCGTGGACGACATCGACCACCTCGGCAACCGCCGGGTGCGGGCCGTCGGCGAGCTGCTCGAGAACCAGTACCGGATCGGGCTGGTGCGCATGGAGCGGGCGATCAAGGAGCGCATGAGCCTGCAGGAGGTCGACGCCCTGATGCCCCACGACCTGGTCAACCCCAAGCCGGTCTCGGCCGTGGTGAAAGAATTCTTCGGAACGAGCCAGCTGTCTCAGTTCATGGACCAGACCAACCCGCTCTCCGAGACCACCCACAAGCGGCGCCTGAGCGCCCTGGGGCCCGGGGGGCTAACGCGCGAACGGGCCGGGTTCGAAGTGCGGGACGTGCACCCCTCCCACTACGGCCGCATCTGTCCGATCGAGACGCCGGAAGGGCCCAACATCGGCCTGATCGTGTCGCTGTCGACCTATGCGCGGGTGAACGACTACGGGTTCATCGAAACCCCCTACCGGGTGGTGGCGAACGGCCGGGTGTCGGAGGACGTCCGGTTCCTGGACGCCTTCGAGGAAAAATCACTGCCGATTGCCCAGGCCAACGCGCCGGTGAACGAAAAGAGCCAGTTTGCCAACCCGCTGGTCACCTCGCGGGTGGCCGGTGAGTTCATGATGGTCGAGCGGGCGGAGATCGAACTCATGGACATTTCCCCCAACCAGCTGGTGAGTGTCTCGGCCTCCCTGATTCCCTTCCTGGAAAACGACGACGCGAACCGCGCCCTCATGGGCTCGAATATGCAGCGCCAGGCGGTGCCCCTCCTGACCAACGAGGCGCCCCTGGTGGGCACCGGGATCGAGGGGGTGGTGGCCAAGGACTCCGGGGTTACCATCGTCGCCCCGCGGGCCGCCGAGGTGGTGGACGTGGATGCCGCGCGCATCGTGCTCAAGCACGACCCGACGGGCGAGCCGAACGAGAAGAACGTGACCATTTTCAACCTGTCGAAGTTTGTGCGGTCCAACCAGAACACCTGCTTCAACCACCGGCCGATCGTGCAAATGGGCCAACGGGTGTCCGCCGGCGAGATCATCGCCGACGGGCCGGCGACCGACCAGGGCGAGCTCGCCCTAGGCAAAAATGTGACCGTGGCCTTCATGCCATGGGGCGGGTACAACTTCGAGGACTCCATCCTGGTGAGCGAGCGTCTGGTCAGGGACGGCGTCTACACCTCGGTTCACATCGAGGAGTTCGAGGTGGTGGCCCGCGACACCAAGCTCGGCAAGGAAGAGATCACCCGCGACATCCCCAACGTCGGTGACGAGGCGCTCAAGAACCTCGACGACAGCGGCATCATTCGCCTGGGGGCCGAGGTGAAGCCGAGCGACATCCTGGTCGGCAAGATCACCCCCAAGGGAGAGAGTCAGCTGTCGCCCGAAGAGAAGCTCCTGCGGGCCATCTTCGGCGAGAAGGCCGGCGACGTCAAGGACACCTCGCTGCGGGTGCCCCCGGGCATCCAGGGCATCGTCATCGACGCCAAGGTTTTCTCGCGGCGGGGAGTCGAGAAGGACGACCGCACGCGGGTGATCGAGGACGAGGAAATCGCCGGCTTCGAAAAAGACCGGGACGACGAGCTGAAGGTGATCGAGAACGTGGTGCGCTCCCAGCTGATCCAGCTGCTGAGCGGGCAGAAAGTGTCCGCTCCGATCAAGAAGGGCAAGAAGGTCCTGGTCGAAAGCGGTGTCAAGCTCGACGCCAAGACCCTCGCGAATGTCCCCATCGCCCAGCTCGAAAGCGTTGTGCTCAAGGACCCGCAGACGACCCAGCAGGTCCACGAGATTCTGGAACACTACCGCGACCAGCGCGAGCTCTGCCGCCTGGCCTTCGAACATCAGGCGAGTCGCTTTCGAACGCGGCGATGAGCTGCCGCCGGGCGTCATCAAGATGGTCAAGGTCTACGTGGCCATGAAGCGCAAACTCTCCGTGGGCGACAAGATGGCCGGCCGGCACGGCAACAAGGGCGTCGTGTCTCGGATCCTGCCGGTCGAGGACCTGCCCTACTTCGAGGACGGGACCTGTGTCGACATGGTGCTGAACCCGCTCGGCGTCCCCTCGCGCATGAACGTCGGCCAGATCCTCGAGATCCACCTGGGCCTCGCCGCCAAGGGGCTGGGCGACCAGATCAATCAGCTGCTCGCGGATCAGAAGACCAAGGTGCTGCGGGATAAGATGCGCAAGATCTTTTCCGCCACCGCGGAGAAGAAGGTCATCGGCAGCCTGGACGACGACCAGCTGTTCCATTTCGCCCGCTACTACAAGAACGGGGTGCACGTGGCCACCCCGGTGTTCGACGGCGCCAAGGAGGAGGAGATCAAGACCCTCCTGGAGGAGGCCGGGCACGACCGCTCCGGCCAGATGAGGCTCTACGACGGCCGCACCGGCGAGCCGTTCGCCGAACTGGTCACGGTCGGCACCATGTACATGATGAAACTGCACCACTTGGTGGACGACAAGATTCACGCCCGCTCCATCGGGCCCTATTCGCTGGTCACCCAGCAACCGTTAGGCGGCAAGGCCCAGTTCGGCGGCCAGCGCCTGGGCGAGATGGAAGTGTGGGCCATGGAAGCCTACGGGGCCGCGTATTCGCTGCAGGAGTTCCTGACCGTCAAGTCCGACGACATGGCCGGGCGCACGCGCATGTACGAAAAGATCGTGAAGGGCCAGAACGTTCTGGAACCCGGCATCCCGGAGTCCTTCCGAGTCATGACCAAGGAACTGCAATCCCTGGGGCTGGACATCAACCTCCTGGAGGATGTCGACCAGCCCCAGATCACGGAATAATCAGCCGAGTGGCGGCCCGCACCGGGTGAAGACGAACGTCTCAACACAGGGATGAGCCTATGGACACACTGTACGATTTTTTTTCCAAACCGATCGATCCGAAGAAATACAAGGCGATCCGGGTCGCGCTGGCATCGCCGGAGCAGATCCGCAAATGGTCCCACGGGGAGATCAAGAAGCCCGAGACCATCAACTACCGCACCTTCAAGCCGGAACGCGACGGCCTGTTCTGCGCCAAGATCTTCGGGCCGACCAAGGACTACGAGTGCAACTGCGGCAAGTACAAGCGCATGAAGCACCGCGGCGTCATCTGCGAAAAGTGCGGGGTTGAGGTCATCCAGTCCAAGGTGCGGCGGGAGCGCATGGCCCACATCGAACTGGCCACCCCCGTCTCGCACATCTGGTTCTTGAAGAGCCTGCCGAGCAAGATCGGCAACCTCCTGGACCTGACCCTGAAGAACATGGAGAAGGTCCTGTATTTCGATAGCTACATCGTGCTCGACCCCAAGGACACCCCGCTCGTGCGCGGGCAGATGCTCTCGGACGAGAAGTACATGGAGGCCATCGAGACCTACGGCACCAAATTCGTCGCCGGGATCGGCGCCGAGGCGGTCCAAGTGATGCTCGAGGCGATCGAGCTTGAAAAGCTCTACAACGAGCTGCGGATCGAGATCCACGATACGGGCTCGCTCGCCAAGCGGCAGAAACTGGCCAAGCGCCTGAAGATCGTGGATGCGTTCCGGCGCTCCGGGGTCGACCCCGCGTGGATGGTCATGGACGTCATCCCGGTCCTGCCGCCCGACCTGCGGCCCCTGGTCCCGCTGGAGGGCGGGCGGTTCGCCACCTCCGACCTGAACGATCTCTACCGGCGCGTGATCAACCGCAACAACCGGCTCAAGCGCCTGATCGAGCTCAAGGCGCCGGACATCATCGTGCGCAACGAGAAGCGGATGCTGCAGGAGTCGGTGGACGTCCTCTTCGACAACGGCCGGCACGGCCGGGTCATCACCGGCACCAACAAGCGGCCGCTCAAGTCCCTGAGCGATACCCTGAAGGGCAAGCAGGGCCGTTTCCGCCAGAATCTGTTGGGCAAGCGGGTGGACTACTCCGGCCGCACCGTGATCACGGTCGGGCCGGACCTGCGGCTGCACCAGTGCGGGCTGCCCAAGCAGATGGCTCTCGAGCTGTTCAAACCGTTCGTGTACTACCGGCTCGAACAGAAAGGCATGGTCTCCACCGTGAAGAGCGCCAAAAAAATGGTGGAGCGCGAGGTCCCCGAGGTCTGGGATACGCTGGATGAAGTCGTGAAGGAATACCCGGTCATGCTGAACCGGGCGCCCACGCTGCACCGGCTGGGCATCCAGGCCTTCGAACCGATCCTGATCGAGGGCAAGGCGATCCAGCTGCACCCCTTGGTCTGCACCGCCTTCAACGCCGACTTCGACGGCGACCAGATGGCCGTCCACATCCCGCTGTCGGTGGAGGCTCAGATCGAGGCGCGCGTGCTGATGCTCTCCTCCAACAACATCCTGTCGCCGGCAAACGGCAGCCCGATCATCGTCCCCAGCCAGGACATCGTGCTGGGCACCTACTATATGACCCGCGGCATTGCCGGCCGCCGGGGAGAAGGCAAGATCTTCGCCAACACCGAGGAAGTGCGTTCGGCCTACGACGCCGGTACCGTGGAACTGCACACGAAGATCGTCGTGCGCATGCAGGGCAAGCGCTACGACACCACGGTGGGCCGGGTGCTTCTGTGGGACGTCATTCCAAGGTGGACATCCTCGAGCTGCGCCACCTGATGGTGCCGACCGAGGCGGAGGCCCGGCAGGCCCAGGAAGGCTTGCGGGAGGGCCGCGCGTTTGTCGACCTGGTGCGCGAGGTGTCCCAGAGCCCCGACCGGACTGCCGACGGCAATATCGGGACCCTCACGTACAACGAGTTCAAGAGTGTCTTCAACTGCGATGAATCCGACGTCGACCGGATCTACGCGCTCAAGGCCGGTGACTTCAGCCCGATCATTCACGCCGACAAGGGCTATCACCTCTTCGAGGTCGTCCACAATCTGCCGGCGGTGGCGTTCGACACCGTCAACACGGTGATGGACAAGAAGGCCCTGCGCCAGCTGGTGGACTACGTCTACCGCAACCTCGGCGCCAAGGCGACCGTCATCCTCTCGGACCGGCTGAAGGACATCGGCTTCCGCTACTCGACCCGCGGCGGGCTGTCCATCTGCATCGACGACATGATCATCCCGGACAGCAAGCGGGACATCCTGAAGAAGGCGGACAACCAGGTCACCGAGATCGGCCGGCAGTATACCGAGGGGTTGATCACCCAGGGCGAGAAATACAACAAGGTCGTGGACATCTGGGCCAAGGCCACCGACGACGTCGCCAACGCGATGATGGACGTCATGAAGATGGCGCCGGTGCTCAAGCCGAACGGCGCCCCGCTCCTCGATGCCAAGGGTAAACCCGTCATGGAGGAAAGCTTCAACCCGATTTACATGATGGCCGACTCGGGCGCACGCGGCAGCAAGGACCAGATGCGTCAGCTCGCCGGCATGCGGGGCCTGATGGCCAAGCCCTCCGGCGAAATCATCGAAACCCCCATCAGCGCCAACTTCCGCGAAGGGCTGTCGGTGCTGCAGTACTTCATCTCCACCCACGGCGCCCGCAAGGGTCTGGCCGACACCGCCCTGAAAACCGCCAACTCCGGCTACCTGACGCGGCGGCTGGCGGACGTCTCCCAGGACGCCGTGATCACCGAGCACGACTGCGGCACCCTGCAGGGGGTCGAGCTGGAGCCCTTGGTCGAAGGCGGCGAAATCATCCAGGTGCTGGGCGAGCGTATTCTGGGCCGCACGGCGATCGAGGACATCATCGACCCCTTTACCGAGGAGGTGATCGCCAAGGCCGGCGACGAGATCGACGAGCGCATTGTCGATAGAATCGAGGGCGCCGGCCTGACCTCGGTGCGGATCCGTTCGGTGTTGACCTGCCGGACCCGGAAAGGGGTCTGCGCCAAATGTTACGGCCGCGACCTCGCGCACGGCCGACTCGTGGAGGCCGGTCAGGCCATCGGCATTTTGGCGGCCCAGTCCATCGGCGAGCCCGGCACCCAGCTCACCATGCGCACCTTCCACATCGGCGGCACCGCCAGCCGGCGCGTCGAGCAGGTCGACATCCGGGCCCGCGTGGAGGGCAACGTCAAGTTCGTCGAGCTGAGCGTGGCCAAAAACTCCGAGGGCGCCCACGTGGCCATGAACCGGCGCGGCGGCAAACTGCTCATCATGAGCGACACCGGCCGCGAGCTCGATAGTTTTCCGGTGATCTACGGCGCGCACCTGAACGTCAAGGCCGGCCAGAAGGTCAAGGCCGGCGAGCAGCTGGCGACCTGGGACCCGTTCACCACCCCGATCATCAGCGAGGTGGACGGCGCGGTCAAGTTCGGAGATATCGCGCCCGGCCGCACCATGCAGGAAAAGGTCGACCCGGTCACCGGCAAGTCCAGCCAGATGATCATCGAGTCCAAGAACACCGAGGAACGGCCGCGCATCTCGATTAAGGACAAGGATGGCAAAACCGCCAAGCTGCCGGGCTCCTCCGGGTTTGCGCGCTACATCCTGCCGATCAACGCGATTCTTCTGGTGGAGGAAGGCGATCCGGTCAAGGCCGGCGACCTCGTGGCCAAGCTGCCGCGGGCCACCACCAAGACCAAGGACATCACCGGCGGCCTGCCGCGGGTGGCCGAGCTCTTCGAGGTGCGCAAGCCCAAGGAGGTGGCCGTGCTGAGCGAAATCGACGGCTACGTGGCGATCTCCAAGAGCACCAAGAAGGGCAAGCAGAAGGTGACCATCACGCCGGTGGACGTCGGGGACAAGAAGGAGTACCTGATTCCCCGGGGCAAGCACATCAACGTCTACGAGGGCGACTACGTGCGCTCCGGCGAGGCGCTGATCGGCGGCTCCGCCATCCCCCAGGATATCCTCAAGATCAAGGGAGAAGTGGCGCTGGCCAAATATCTGGTGGACGAGGTGCAGGAGGTCTACCGCCTGCAGGGGGTGCGGATCAACGACAAGCACATCGAAGTCATCGTGCGGCAGATGATGCGCCGCGTCAAGGTGATGGACGTGGGCGACACGGAGTTCATTGTCGAGGAGCAGGTTGACCGGATCCGGTTCGAAAACACCAATCTGGCCGTCGTCGCCAAGGGCGGCAAACCAGCCGTCGGCGAGCCGCTGATCTTAGGCATCACCAAGGCCTCGCTCAGCACCGACAGCTGGGTGTCCGCCGCCTCGTTCCAGGAGACCACCAAGGTGCTGACAGACGCCAGCATCCGGGGCGAGATTGACCACCTGCGGGGTCTCAAAGAAAACGTCATCATGGGCCGGCTCATCCCGGCCGGGACCGGCATGTCCACCTTTGCGGATATCGAGGTGGAGGTCGTTTAGCCAGAAGGCACTGCCGGTCGGCCCGCACGCACTCCCAGCGGTCGTTCAGCCTGAAAAGCGGCCGAACCGGATGTGCCGCCGGCCCGCGCTGGGCGCCGCCGGATGGAAAATGGGCGTAATCGTTTGAAGAAAAGGCTTGACAATAACCAAATTACTATATAAAAATGCCCGATTTTGTAAGATCGATTATTAGCCGCTGACGAGGAAACCATGCCGACGATCAACCAGCTTGTGCGCCACGCGCGCCAACGTGCTCAGAAGAAAACCAAGACGCCCGCCCTGAAAGGGGCGCCGCAGAAACGCGGCGTGTGCACCCGCGTCTACACCACCACCCCCAAGAAGCCGAACTCGGCCTTGCGGAAAGTCGCGCGGGTGCGCCTGACGACGGGCATCGAGGTGACCGCCTACATTCCGGGCGTCGGGCACAACCTGCAGGAGCACTCCGTGGTTCTCGTGCGCGGCGGCCGCGTCAAGGACCTTCCCGGCGTGCGGTATCACATCGTCCGCGGCACCCTCGACACCCTGGGGGTCGAAGACCGCAAGAAGAGCCGGTCCAAGTACGGAGCCAAAAAGCCGAAGTGATCGTTTGTCAGCTCTCACGTCTAAAGCTGACGGCAAAATACCATAGTTGCTGCACGCGTAACGTGTAAAACTGCTTTTGCAGAACCGAGGTCCACCGAAAACCTCTCCATCTGCAAATATGTCCTGATTCAAAAGCGGAGTCGCTATGCCAAGAAGAAGAGAAGTCGCCGAGCGGAGCATTCGCCCCGATTCCAAGTTCGGTAGCA
>WSSedA1B3DRAFT_1000344_pt1 | contig 13514 bp, 19 predicted proteins | sample WetSurSiteA1Bulk_FD_9468 | JGI IMG/M metagenome (IMG submission 9468)
TGAACGAAAGGGGATACGTATCACCCGCCGGCGCATGGAGCAGAAAAAACTGCCGGCAAAACAGCGCGTGAAAAAAGAGGATGCAATCGCATTTCTCAAAGAGCAGTACCAGGTTGAGGTGCGATAATGGCTGGAGAACAGAAGAAGATCTATGGTCGCGGTGCGAACGAATGCAAAATGTGCGGTCGCAAACAAGGACTCGTACGCAGATATCATATCATGTTCTGCCGGCAGTGTTTCCGCGAATGGGCCCGGAAGATCGGATTTAAAAAGATGAGCTGAAGGTGAATGCACAATGACACGAAGTAATCCAATAGCAGACGGAATGTGTTCCATAAAAAATGCCGGTGACACCGGTAAGTCCGTGTGCATCATCGAACCAGCGAGCAAGCTCCTCGGCGCAATGCTCCGTATTATGCAGGACGCTGGTTACATCAGCAGTTTCGAGTTTATCGATGATGGCAGGGGTGGGCAGCTCAAGGTTCATCTCGCGGGCAAAATTAACCGATGTGGTGCGATAACTCCTCGGTTTTCGGTACAGATGGATGAGATGGAATACTGGGAGAAGCAGTACCTGCCCGGAAAGAACTTCGGGCTTCTGATACTTTCGACCTCGCGTGGTGTATTATCCCACGAACAGGCCAGAAAAGAGGGTATTGGTGGCGAACTTCTCGGGTATGTATATTGAAAGGTGCGAGATTATGTCAGCAGTCAGAATAGTTAAGATTCCTGAGGGTGTAACAGCCCATCTGGATGGCTCGCAGCTTCGGGTGAAAGGGCCAAAAGGGCAGCTTTCACGCAACATGCGGTTCCCCCAGGTAAAGGTAACCTGCAAAGGAAATGAAGTTACCATTTCAACCGAATCCAAAAGAAAAGAGATGACAGCTATGGTCGGAACACTTGAGGCGCATACAAAAAACATGTGCCGTGGTGTAAGTGAAGGGTATGAGTACCGGATGAAAATGGTATACAGTCACTTTCCGATCCAGCTGAAACTTCAGGGAAACCGGCTTGAGATTGCCAACTTCCTTGGAGAGAAGAAGGCGCGTTACGCACGGATCGAAGCGGGTGTCACAGCAAAGATTGCCAACGATGAAGTTGTGCTTACAGGAATCGACCGGGAACTGGTCGGGACCTCAGCAGCAAACATTGAACATGCTACCCATATCCGTGACCGTGATCCAAGGGTATTCCAGGATGGCATCTATATTATACAGAGGGGCTGAAGAGTGATGACCACTGAAATAAAGCGGTTAATCCAGGTGCGCGTAGAAAAGGGAGCAACCTTTAAGCGTGATGGATACGGCAAAAAGAAGCAACTCTCTGACTCCTGGAGAAAACCCCGGGGACAGCATAATAAACAGAGGGAGCAGAAGAAGGCAAAGGGTGCTCTTCCCAAGCCAGGTTTCGGAAGCCCGATTGCGGTGCGTGGAATGCACCCCAGCGGTTTTTTCGAAGTATTGATATCTTCGGTAAAAGAACTTGAGGGTATTGACCCAAAAACTCATGCTATCAGAATAGGAGCTACAGTCGGTGAGCGAACACGTGTTGGTCTCCAGGAAAAGGCAATCGCCGATGGTTTCAAAGTACTGAATGTCCGCATGGTTAAGACCGGAACAAAACAGGAAAAGGTCCAAAAACCAGAAAAAGTGGCTGACAAAAAGCAGAGCGAAGATAAAAAGCCTGCAAAGTCAAAAGCCGCGGCAGTTGCAGTCAAGAAAGATACAAAGAAAGCAGATACAAAGAAAGCAGATACAAAGAAAGCAGATACAAAGAAGGCTGAGAAAACCGTCGAGGAAGTGGAGAAAAAAGCTCCGGTAAAAGAAAAGAAATCTGCAAAACCAAAAGCGGAACCTGCAGAAAAAGTGCCGGAAAAGACAAAGACAGCAGATCCTTCAAAAACAACGAAGAAAACTGCTAAACCAAAGACGGAAGAGCCCGAAAAAGCAAAAGCCAAACCAAAGGCAGCTGCAAAACCAACAGCGAAAAAGAAGACCGTGTCAGAGGTGAAGAAGGATGAGTGACGTTGCCAGCCAGAAACGCATCGCTGCTTCAGTATTGAAGTGCGGTGTCAATCGAGTCTGGTTTGACCCGGCCCGTATCTCGGAAATCGAGAACGCAATCTCACGTGAAGATCTGAGAGGACTTATCACGGATGGTGCAATCAAGGCACATCAGAAGAAAGGTGTAAGCCGCGGCAGGGCCCGTGCACGGATCGCAAAGCGGTCTTACGGGCACTGTAAAGGTGCCGGAAAAAGGAAGGGTGCGGCAGGAGCGCGCAACCCAAGCAAAACGGCATGGGTCCAGAAGATCCGAGCTATCAGAAAAGTGCTTGTTGAACTCCGCGATAACGGAACTATTGACCGGCATATGTATCGAATAATCTACCGGAAAGCAGCTGGTGGTCAGTTCAGAAGCGTTGCGCACATGAAGGCGCAGATGGAGATCCTCGCAGGGAGGATGAAATAACATGGCAACAGGATCACGGTATTTTGTTCCCTTCCGAAGACGAAGGGAGGGCAAGACCGATTACTACAAGCGCACCCGGCTCGTCGTAGCTGACGCGCCACGAATGGTTGTGCGCAAGACAAACCGGCATATCATCATCCAGCTTGTTACAGCCGAGATGGATGGGGACCGTACTCTCGTTGCAGCAAATTCTGCTGAACTTGAATCATATGGATTCAAGGGATCGACCTCCAGCACACCGGCAGCTTACCTGACCGGCATGCTCTTTGCAGTAAAAGCGAAAAAAGCTGAGTATGGAAGGGCTATTCTGGATATCGGGCTCAACCGTGCAACTCCAGGTGCCCGGGTCTTTGCCGCCCTTAAAGGTGCGGTTGAAGCAGGGCTGGATGTACCTCACGGCGAGAAGATCCTTCCCTCAGACGAACGAGCAAAAGGTGCACATATCGCGGCATACAACAAAAATGCCGGTGATATNGTTGCGAATGTCGAGCAGGTGGCAGATGCCATAAAAAAGGAGCTGGTGTAAATGGCTTATGAAAGAGAAGAGTGGCACCCGGTCACCGGTCTTGGTAAGCTCGTCGCGTCGGGAGAGATTAAAAATATCGACCAGGTACTCGAGAGTGGAAGACCAATCAAGGAACCACAGATTGTTGATATGTTCCTTCCCGATCTGGAAGATGAGGTTCTTGATATTGCCATGATGCAGCGGATGACCGATTCCGGTCGCCGTGTTCAGTTCCGTGCGGTTGTTATCGTCGGAAACCGGAACGGGTATATCGGCTTTGGCCAAGGCAAGGATGTGCAAGTCGGTAATGCGATCAAGAAAGCGATCGTGAAAGCGAAGATGAATATTATTAAAGTCCGGCGCGGTTGTGGCAGCTGGGAATGCGGGTGTGATGTAACTCACTCGATACCAATGCAGGTCCAGGGCACAGCGGGAAGTGTCCGTGTCACACTTAAACCAGCACCTCAGGGTATTGGGCTTGTTACCGGGGATATCAGCAAGAAAGTGCTCGAGCTCGCAGGTATCAAGGATGTGTGGACATTTGCACGCGGACAGACGCGTACCACAATCAATTTTGCCAAAGCTACGTTCATCGCACTGAATGAGACCAATATGATCAAGACAGGGAGGTCTCAGTAAATGTACGCAGTCGTTCAGGTCCGCGGCGTTGTAAAAACCCGACGGGACATAAAAGACACACTCAAGATGCTCCGCCTTCATCATATCAACCACTGCGTTCTCGTTCCGGATACACCGGAAAACCTTGGCATGATCCGAAAAGTAAAGGATTATGTTGCCTATGGCGAAGCGGATGCGCAAACTATCGAGACCCTGTTGCTGACCCGCGGCAGGGTCATTGGTGATGCCCCGCTTACCGATGAGTACATCAAATCGAACTCAACTTACAGCAACATTGCTGAGTTTGCACAGGCACTTGCAAGTGGGGAAACCAAACTGCGTGAAATTCCGGGACTAAAACCCGTGTTACGCCTTCATCCACCGCGCAAGGGATACAAGACCACCAAACGTACATTCCCCCAGGGAGGAGCGCTTGGCTATTATGGTCAGGAGATCAATACTCTCCTCTATAAGATGAGGTGAACCAGCATGCCAACCAACAAACGTTCAAAGTACCGCGGATCGCGGACATGCGGTGGCGGCACCCATAAAAACCGGCGCGGTGCAGGTAACCGCGGTGGCCGTGGGCGTGCCGGTATAAACGCTCACCACTTTGTCAAGTGGTATAAAGAGATGGGAGGGCCGGTCTTTGGTAAGAACGGTTTTTCGAATAGTTCCCAGACTACCGTAACAGTAATAGATGTCGGGATCATTGATCAGATCATACCATCGCTCTTGGCCCAGGGTATTGCAAAGAATGAAGGAGATGCCATTGTGATCAACACTGCTGATATGGGGATAGAAAAGGTCTTAGGCAGCGGCAAAGTTACAAAAAAGATGAATATCTCCGCGCAGGCATTCTCTGAATCAGCCAAGGCAAAGATTGAGAAAATGGGTGGAAAGACGCAAATCGTCTGACCATTCGCGAATTTTTTGGTGAAACAATGGGAAACCTGCTGGATCGAATGGAACCCCTGCTAGCTGCAATGCCGGCAGTCAAGAGTCCCGAGGGACACGTCCATTTCAAGAATAAATTGATCTGGACGATAGGAATATTGATTCTGTATTTTGCCCTGACGAATATTCCGATTTTTGGCCTTGCACCGCAATCCCAGGATCTATTCTCGGCGTGGCGTGCACTTCTTGCAGGTGCAAGTGGTTCAATCGTTCACCTGGGCATCGGACCAATCGTCACTGCTTCAATCGTGCTCCAGCTGCTCAAAGGAGCAGATATCCTCCATATTGATACAAGCGAGACACGGGGGCAGGTCATGTACATGGGTCTTCAGAAGATCCTCATCATGGTCATGATTCTCATAGAAGCTGCTCCGAACCTTGTAGGTGGGTTTCTTCAACCAGACCCTGCTATCGCTAACCAATTTTTTGGTGGTAACCTGTTTGCCGTATCTGTGCTTATCTTCATTCAGGTATGTATCGGCGGTCTCCTCATCTTTTTCATGGATGAAGTTGTAACAAAATGGGGTATCGGTTCAGGAGTCGGTCTCTTCATCATCGCCGGTATATCACAGGCACTTGTTAACGGTTTCATTCAGTGGGCAGCGGTTACCGATCAATACCCGGTCGGATTTTTCCCTCGCGCCATAGCTATTGGTCTGGATGGGGCGAGTTATATGACCTACTTCAGCAAGGACATGCTTGCGTTCATTACCACCATTACCATTTTCCTGATTATCGTATATGTAGAATCAACGCGTATTGAGATCCCACTTGCTCATGCCCAGGTAAGGGGTGCACGGGCACGTTTCCCGGTCAAACTAATCTATGCAAGTGTCTTGCCAATGATCCTCGTCAGGGTGTTGCAGGCCAACATCCAGATGATCGGAATGTTCCTCTACAATATTGGCATTACCATATTCGGGGCTTTCGTTGGAACACAAGCAGTCAGCGGAATAATGTATTACCTCGCACCGATCAATGGGCCATCCGACTGGATGTGGTGGTCTTATAATATCTTGCATGCTCCATGGCAGATTCTATTACGACTGGGGGTAGATGTTACTTTCATGGTGGTTGGTGGTGCAATCTTTGCCCTGTTCTGGATCAAAACAGCCGGGCTGGATTCCAAAGATGTAGCCCGGCAAATCCAGCTATCGGGCATGTCTATTCCCGGCTACCGCAGGAATCCGCAGGTGCTTGAAAAGTACCTTGACCGGTACATTCCCCGGGTCACAGTCATTGGCGGTGTTTTTATTGGTGCTCTCAGTGTAATAGCAAACCTCTTTGGTGTTATCGGGTCAGTAAGTGGAACCGGCCTGCTCCTGACGGTAAGTATCACCTATCGTCTCTATGAGGAAATTGCAAGCCAGCAGATCATGGAAATGTACCCATTCATGCGGACATTCTTTGGCAAAGAGTGATACAGGAAGGAACCAGAATGGTTGGAAAAAAGGTCATCATAACCGGAGTACCGGGCGTTGGTAAGACGACGGTTGTCAACGAGGCGTTAAAGAAACTATCTCTTGAAGGTGTCGAATATAAATCAATCAATTTCGGCACCTTCATGTTTGAAGTGGCAATGAACGAAAAAATCGTTCAGGACCGGGACCAGATGCGTACATTGGACCGTGCAGTCCAGAAAAGACTGCAACAGCATGCTGCCAAGGCCATTGCCCAGATCCAGGGAAACGTATTGATCGATACCCATGCATCGGTAAAAACCCCGAAGGGTTATCTTGCAGGACTCCCCGAATGGGTACTGCATGAGATAATGCCGGATAGTATCGTTCTTGTTGAAACCGATGATGACCAGATCCTCATGCGACGTCTCACAGATGAGACACGGTCACGTGATAAAGAAGGCTCACGATCGATAGCAGAACACCAGCAGTTCAACCGTAGTTTTGCCGCATCATATGCGATGCTTACCGGTTGCACCGTTAAAATTGTTATAAACGCTGATTTCCTGCTCGATCGTGCTGCAGAAGATATGGCGACAGTGCTCAGGTGAATACATGGATTTAGGTAAGATCTGGGACAAATACGGTATCTACATTGCATTAGGCTTTATGATGCTGATGATGTTTTCATACAGCGTCGAATGGCTGCGTGTTGGCGTCGGTCAGGGGATCGATGTTGTTTTCGCACCTCTGGTGGAAGGGTTTAAGATCCCCTTTTATATTCTGATTGTAATCCTGTCAGCACTTACCGGATTATACTCCTCGATAATCCAGAAATACACGATAGATTATGAAAAGATGACAGAAACCCAGGAACGGATGAAGGAGTTCCAGACTGAGTACCGCGAAGCACAGCTCTCCCAGGATGATAAGAAGATTAAGAAAATGGAAGCAAAAAAAGACCGGGTTATGAAGGAACAGCTTGAAATGTCCCAGAACCAGTTCAAGCCGATGGCATATATCCTGGTATTGACCGTACCGATCTTTTTCTGGTTGCTTTTCCGGCTTAACCAGGTACAATCAACTATCACGTTTCCTTATATCGGAACCGTTGGGTTGCATAATCCGGCAGTATGGATCATCCCTGCCTGGATCCTCTGGTATATGATCTGTTCAATTACCTTAAGCCAGGTAATCAGGAAATCCTTAAACATCGGGGGGCTCTGATGCGGATTACCGTGAGCGGGTTGCCCGGTAGTGGCACAACCTCTCTCTCACGGTATCTTTCAGAACGCCATGGTTTTTCATTAATCTCTGCAGGCGAAGTCTTTCGCCAACTAGCTCAGGAGCACAATATGGGACTGGCAGAGTTCGGACAACTTGCACAGGAAAATCCTGCATTTGATACAATGATTGATACGCGGCAAAAAGAGATCGCACAACAGAGCGATAATATCATTGTTGAAGGCAGGCTATCCGGCTGGATGGTCACCGATGCAGAACTCAGGATCTGGCTCTTTGCCCCAATTGGCTGCCGGATAAAGAGAATTGTCTTCCGGGACCAGATAGCAGATGAAAAAACTGCAGAACGCATCACTCTTGAACGGGAAGAGTGTGAGGCAGGAAGGTATCATTCATATTATAATATTGATATCACCGATCTCTCAATCTATCATCTCATCCTGAATTCTGCTCACTGGAACGTTGAAGGACTCGGCTCAATTGTTGATACAGCGATCATGCAGCTGAAGCCACCTGAAGTCGTGTAATTTTTTTATATTCATACAACAAATTACCAGATCGTTAAAAATCGCATATCCTTTTTTTTCGGGGTATCGAAGAAAATCCTACATCGAGTGCAAGGAAACGTGATTATTTTGGAGGATGACATTGCAATCCGGCTGGTTGATTCATGGAATGAAGGTGAGATTGCAAACCTTTACCGGGCCGGAGGATGGTGGAAGGAAGAATATGATCTTAAGGAGATCCCCCGACTGATTCGAGGCAGTTTCCTGTTTGCCGTCGCAGTGAACTCACATACCGGTCAGGCAGTAGGCATGGGCAGGGTCATATCTGACGGAGTCTCAGACGGATATATCCAGGATCTCGTGGTGCTGCCACAATACCGGAAAACAGGAATTGGTGCCAAGCTCGTTTCAATACTAGTAAAAAAATGCATTGAATCAGGAATTTCCTGGATTGGTCTGATAGCGGAACCAAATACAGAAAAATTCTATCTGCCTTTTGGATTTCACCCCATGGAAGGGCATATCCCTTTGAAATTCCGGAGTGATATGTGATGCTCACCCAGGAAGATTTTAAATCGGTAACTCTTGAAGACCGGCCTTTTTTTGTGAAACACTACGCACTTTACCCACAGATACACAGTGATAATACCTTTACCAACATGGTCTGCTGGAATCATTATGCACATTACCAGTATGCCTATGTACAAAAAAATCTCATTATCGCAAGTACTATCGAAAATGTCACCCGTTTCCGACCACCAATTGGTCCACGCGATCCTGCACTCCTTCGATCGTTGATACGACTTGCATCAGATGTCAGTGATAATGAACCCATTGTCCTGATCGATCCGGAAACCACCCGATGGATGCGTGACATCTGTCCTGGAATAAACCTTACACCTGACCGAAATCATTTTGAGTATGTGTATCGTTCAGCAGACCTTGCAGAACTTCCCGGTAAGAATTACCTGACAATCCGCCACCAGATTAACAAGTTCCGCCGCAACTGTGAATTCTCCGTTGAGCGAATCAACCAAAAAAACTGGGAAGAAGTAAAACGATTTCTGATCGAATGGTGTGAATGGAAAGGGTGTGAAAACGACAAAGTTCTTGCACACGAAAAAGAGGCGGTCTTTTTTGCTGTTGATCATTTTGATAAACTGGAATTGAATGGTTTGATTGTCCGGGTCTTTTCAAAAATAGGTGCCATGTCGCTCTTTGAGCCTCTCAATGCTGATACCGCCCTTGTACATTTTGAAAAAGGGCTGCCCGATTGCGAAGGAATCTATAAGGTAATCAATTCTGAAACCGCAACTTTCCTGACAACCAAGTTCCCGTATATTAACCGGGAAAGTGATCTTGGCATTCCCGGACTCCGTGAGGCAAAACTGCGATATCATCCCCATCATATGGAAGAAGTATATTCGCTGAAACTTGATTCGTAAAAAAGGATTTGCCAAATCAGGAATACATAAAAAAATGAATTGAGCGTTATACTAAAGCGATATATGCCATGATCCCGTTTGCGATAATATTTACAGCGATAGCCGCGACCAGCATACCAAGGACTTTACCCATGATGTCGGTAACTACATCTCCTAAAATGCGCTGGATATTTTCCGAATAGTAGAGAACGAGCCAGGTGGCAATGAGAGACAGGGTAATCGCAATAAATGGGACAAAGAAGCCGTAATCTTTTGAAAGAAGCATTACTGTGGTGATAGCGCCGGGCCCGCAAAGAAGTGGTGTTCCAATAACCACACCAGCCGCGGATGCAGTATGTTCTTTACTATGCCCGATTTCAATCCCGAGCGCTTCCTGAATTCCCAGAAGGAAAAGAAGAATTCCTCCGGCGATCTGGAAGCTGGCGATATTGAGCCCGAGAATATCAAAAATCATCTTATTGAAAATTAAAAAGAGGTACATCAGTCCACCCGCGACAGCAACAGCAATGAATGCCTGTTTATGGATTTCTGCTGGTGTCTGACCTTTGGTCATTGCAGCAAAGATGGGAACGGAAAGAAGCGGGTCAAGGATGACAAACAGAGCAGCAAATGCATAGACAATTTCGGAAAGTATTTCCTGCATGGTCTGATTTATGATATTGACGCTGATTGCGGATATATTTGAGGGATCTTATCGTTTTGTCATATCCTTTGGGAGATAATCCCTAAATGATAAAGTAAACGATAAGGATAGCAGCAGTCGAGATTGCCCCAACAGAAGACACCAGACGGGATTTGGTATCGGTTACAAGCACCCATGAAGAGAGACTGAAAAAAATGTAGGGTATCAGTGTTGTAATAACAGAAATAGTTGCGAGCTGGGCAAAATGATTGGAAAACAGGAGGAGAATGGCACTGATAACGCATCCTGTAATAAGAGCAAATGCAGGAGTACCCTGAGAGGTCAAATCCTGGAGTTTCGGAATGGAAAACTGAACAGCCATTGATTGGAGTATCCGGGAAGTTCCAATTATATAAGCGTTTATTGCGGAGAGCATTGCCACAATCCCGATTATTGCGACGATGAAACCCGAACTGTCAAAAAGGATCGCGGCAGCAGTGGCAATGGGAGCAGGAGATGCGGAAAGTGTTTCGGTTCCAACACTACCGATGAGGGAAACGTTGAGAAGAAGGTATACGGTTACCACAATTCCCATTACCAGTATGAGCGAACGACGGATTATTTTCGGGTCCCGTGTTTCTTCAACCGGGATTGCACTGATCTCAAAACCGGTGAACGGCCAGTAAACGATAATGATCGTTGCAAGAAAACCTGTGCAAGTCACCGGAGTCTGTGGGATAAAATTTTCAACATTAACAAAGGGGATGAGCAAAAAAGCAATGATAACCAGTGGTATAATTTTTAGTGTGGTAAGAATATTTTCAGTCGTCCCGGATAGAGATATGCCACTGATGTTAAGCAGGCAGAAGGAGCCAATGATTGCAATCTCGATGATGAGCACGTTTGTAATGCCAAAGAAAGAAAAGTACTGACCTATACCTGCAGCGATAGTCGAGATGCCAAATACAGAAGAAATGAGGTAAAGTACGATGAGTGGTACAGCAAATTTCTTACCGAATACTGAAGAAAAAAGTGAATAGAAACTATTGGATGAAGTAAACCGGAATGATACATATGCAAGCGAAAGAAGGACACATGATGCCGAAAGGGCAACAATCAACCATGCGAGGAGCGACCATGGCCCGCTCAGCTTAGCAGCCACTCCGGGCACAACGAAGATACCAGAACCAATAGTCCCTCCAACCCCAAGACTGACGAGTTCAAACAAACCCAGTGATCGTTTATATGTGCCAGCCTTAGCCATATTCCTCTATTTGGTACTTGCATCAAACAAAATTTATAATAGCCGGTAGTTTCCATTTTCACCTGTACTTGCTCTTCTTCAAACAAGTTGGTGATGAAGGGTTTAAAGAAGGTGTAAATCTCTTATGGCAAAAGCAGCAACAACAAAAAAAAAGAGTGTTGCAACCAAAAAACCAGTTGCAGCGAAGAAGAAACCCGCGGTAAAAAAGGGTGCAGCATCGAAAAAAGAAAGCACCAGACTTATGAGATATAAGTGCAGGGTTTGCGGGTATGTTTATTCACCGCTCCGCGGTGAACCGCATAATGGCATCCCAGCGGGAACACCGTTTGATGACCTTCCTGATACGTATCTTTGCCCGGTCTGTGGCTTTCAGGGAAAAGGTAAGGTTGGCAAGTGGGGCTTTGACGAATGGCGGCCGACCCGCTATATCTGTTCGATGTGCGATTACATTTACGATGAAAAACGCGGAGAACCCCACCGCGGAATCAGACCCGGAACAAAATTTGAGGACCTTCCTGAAGATTATGTCTGCCCTGTCTGTGCAACAGATCCCAAGATCGTTTTACGGTATGGAAATGTTGTCAAGCAGGGGTTCTCACCACTGTATGACTAACTGATAATCTATCCTTTTTAATCCTCACCTTGAAGCTCCAATTTCAGTATCCTTAACAATATGAGTGGAATGGAAAATCTTTTGGATTATTATAAATCTGCCGGCAGTTTATTTGATAAAATACGGATGAAATGGTTTCGTTTTAATGAAATTTTAAAAGGCATATCAATTCAGAACTATCTGTTTTTTGTCGAAGCAATCATAAACCGCGATTATTTAACAAGATTGCAATACCAGGGCATTTATTGATTCAAAAAGAAAGGGAATTATTATGTTCATAGGTAATACAGTCACTACCAATTTTGGAAAATTCACGATTTGTGATGTGACAGGTTACATGGATTAAAAAGATCTGCTTGGGTGAATAAATCATCCGGTTTTTTTCCTGTTACTCTTTATTCTGAATCTATATTTGGCAACCAGCAATGTGGGACAATCCGTGGATATTCCCTGCTAAAACAGATGATTTCTTCCTGTATACCCCTTACTTTTAAGAAAAATACAAAAAAAATTTAAATGAGTTTAAAGATTGGATGACTTTCTGCTTTGCACTCGACACCCAGTTGACGGGTAGCCTCAAGCACAACAATATCGGTATATGCCTGTGCAGTGATCATTGCTTCTACGTTCTCAATAGGACCGTACATAATAAGGTCTGCACCGAGCGTGCTTGCAATCATGTTGCAGCCAATATCGGGTGCTGACCAGGCTGCCTGCTTGATGCCTTCCATACCGCCGAGGTAGTGGTGGGACATCTGCTGGAGGAGGAGGTCTTTGCCCTTGTAACCGTCAGCCAGTACTGAAGGAGTTTTGCTTGTTCCCTTCCAGCGCTTGAGCCAAGTCCATGAAACGGTCATGTTGTGGTAGGCACCACCGGTCGGGTAGCCGTGGATTGCCTTACAGGCAAGGATCTCGCGGTATGAGCCGCCGCTTCCAAGACCGAGCGGGGTTGCTGCGGTGTCGAGAATCGGGCGTTTGATACCACAATATTCTGCAATCTCAAGCATACCTTTGGTCTGTCCGGCGACACCACCCTCAACGAGCACTTTCTCCCTGCCAACAACGGATGGGTCAGCCGGGTTGAATGCGAGGACAATCGCTGCATCGACATCACTGTTCTTAAGTGCTTCAATACTCTCGGGCAGGATTGAACCGTTGATCGAGTTGTAGATTGCCCGGTGTGCAAGACCGACATCGGTCACATACTTGCATGCATGGGCAAGTGCCTGCGGAACTGATGAGTCCATCAGGAACGCGGTCTTGTTGTCGATACTGTCAAACCAGCTGAAATAACTCTCGAATGCTTCACCGTATTCCGCAATAATCTGGATGAAGTGCGGGATACCGGTCAGGTCAGAGAGAACCTGGCAGCGGTTCCAGAGCGCCTCTGCTTTTGCTTTGTCAATAGTTCCTTTGTGATCATCGAGCACGACTTCGTGCTTGTTATAAAAGATTGAGGCACCCAATACCGTCGGGTACTCGCCGGGCTGTCCACCGATCTTGGTGCCGTTGAAGTCCCAGACACTTTGTTCTTTTTCAAATTTGAACATGTTATTTTACACCTCCTTACACCATTGTCATCAATTTCTGGTACAAAAACAACAACATCACAAATACGGTAAGTCCTGCTACCAGGCCGTAAAGTATGCCGATATCTCGTCCGATCTTTCTCCCAACACGCTGTGCAACCTCAGCATCCACGAACTCGATCTGTTTTTCGATTTTATCGAGTCTCTTCTCAATTTCGAGGAACTGGGGATTTGCACCTGCTGCAGCGGTCTCAACGCCTCCGGCAGCTTCTTTGACTTCGACAACAATGGGGTCAGCACCGAACGCACCCGGGTCACGGGCTTTGAGTTCGTTGATTTTGGCC
>WSSedA1B3DRAFT_1000345_pt1 | contig 13512 bp, 15 predicted proteins | sample WetSurSiteA1Bulk_FD_9468 | JGI IMG/M metagenome (IMG submission 9468)
AGTTCCTGGTGGTTTTGCATCAGCAGGTATGGCACAGCTGGTTCTGGGAGCAGTGTTCCCGGTTGGGCTTATCATCACCGTGCTTACGGGTGCTGAGCTCTTCACCGGTGACGCAATGCTTGCCCCGATGGCAGCATTCATCCACAAGATCAGCTGGGCACAGGTCCTGACCCTGTGGGTCTTTGTCTATATCGGGAACCTCATCGGCTCAATGTTCTGGGCGTACCTTATGGCAAACGGTCCATTCGTAACCTGGGACGCAGCTGGTGCAGCCACGATAACTGCATTTGGTACCCGTGCTATTGCCATAGCTGGTGCAAAGGTCAGTTATGTCGGTATGATGGGTATGTGGTCAGCATTCCTCAAGGGAATTGGTTGTAACTATCTTGTCAACCTCGCTATCCTCCTTGGGATTTGTTCTGATGACATGGTGGGGAAATTCTTCGGAATCTGGTTCCCGATCATGGCCTTCGTTTCCAGCGGCCTGGAACACTCGGTCGCTAACATGTACTTCATCCCGGCAGGAATCATGACCTCGATGCTCACTGGTGTTCCAACCACAGCTACCTGGGTCAACATGTGGACAGCCAATATCGTAATCGTCACGCTGGGTAACATTGTCGGCGGGCTGTTCTTCGTTGGTATTCTCTACTGGGTTGCGTTCCGCAAAGAGATCGCAGCACTGAAGTAGATTAACCACCCATACTATTTTTAATGAAAATTGGCAATGTAGACGTCAAGGTATCGATCGTCGCGGTTGCGGTGTTTGTGTTCTTCACCATTTTTTTACTGTATGCATCAATGTACAGCCCCGAGGTGAGATCCCAGCTTATCTGGATGATCCCTGCCCTGTTCATGTTGCTTGTAATTCCCATGGCTCTGAATTATATGAGCCGGAGCCAGTATAATAATCTCGAGCCAATCTATGAGGCCGAGGCAAAGACGGTCCGGATCAAGCTGATCAACGAGAGTATGGTGGGAAAACCAGTCCGTATTCAAGGAGTTGTGGAACGGGTGTATTTCCAGTTCCTGAACCGTCCCCAGTATCTCGTTGCAGATCGTTCTGGCGAGATATCGGTCAAGATGTTTACCAGCACAAATGAGGACATAAAAGTAAACGATGTCGTTGAAGTCCTTGGCCAGGTTATTAAACGGTATGTTGTAACAGGTGATCCGGTTGTCAACTGCATCTCGATAAAAAAAATTGATAAATCCTGATTTACACCGTAATCTTGGTATTATCAGGTTTTTTTAAAATCAATATAATCCTGTGAAGGTAATTCTTATGGCAGAAAATCAAAGAGAAGATCCCAACCCGCCAACACAAACCGACAATAGTATGAATCGCTGGCTGGAACTTGCAGTGCCAGGTTTTTCATTCGGCGGAATCATCATTGCTTTTCTCCTTCTCAACCAGGGATACCTCCTGAGTTTCCATATTGCTTCAGCAGGCTGCATTATTGCTTCGATTCTTTTAGCCTATCTTGCCTGGATTCGGCCAAAAAAGGATATTGTTGCACTCACGACCCCGATTTATGCTGTTATCCTTTTTGTCCTCCCCTCAGACCTGGTACCCGATCTTATCCTCCCGATCCTGTACGCAGTAAGCATTACGATCCTTTTAGTACGGCTGAAGTACCGCTTTGGCAAACCTGGTACAGCTGTAACGATGGGTAAGGAGCTTGGCGGTTCCTTAAAAACATATATTGACCAGACCCGGGAGCCTTTGAAAAATCTCTCTCCGGAAACAGCCCACTACGCAACTCTGGCATTTGTCCAGTTTGCGCAAGGGGATTATGCCAAGGTAGCAAGAATTTCAGAAACGGTAACCGGGAGCGATAATAATCCCGTACGTGACCAGTGTGTGGCTCGTGCATTCATTATTGTGAAAGAACATGCTGCACTCCTGGATAAAGCGCTTCCCCGACCGGATTCCTACCTGGTATTTAATCCGGAATATGCTGATTTGCTGGCAAAACAAATGCCTCCCATCGAAGATAAAGATCACGCATTTTACCTTGCGCTGGATAATGCCCTTCTCCTGCTCTACAGCGCTGCATGGAATGGATTGGAAAGAGACCGTCCCCACCTGCTGCCGCGTCAGCCATTTGCACAGAAACTCATGAGCTCAGAGTAATGGGTGAGGATAAAAGGTTGTACTGGTTTCTTTTACCTGTGAGAAATAGTCAGCTGAAAATATTGGATCTATGGTCTCGTACCTGACAAAGAGGAACGCCCGGGGAAAAACAATTTCAGGTTGTCTGTAATATATTCAATATATCCATCGTTTAAAAAAACTAAAAACAGGTAAAGGTTCTAACGAATTCCTATTACGAGTGATCTTCATGGAAAACCCAAGCTTTGAAAACCTGCGACGGTTTTTTGAAAGGATAAAAAATGTTGGTTTTTTCGAACGGATCTTCTCTTGGAGAGCAATTGCATCCCTGGGATATGATGCATTCGGAGAATATCAGCAACTCCAGAAACGTATGCAGGAAAAAGACCAGCAGATTGTCGGGTTATCTGCTCAGGTCCGTGATCTAACGCAGGCCCGCGATTTTTACCAGAGGCAGGCAACCCGTATCGAGCAGGATCTTTCCGCAGAAAAAAACCGATCGTTGATCCTGAGTGATAAAATTACAGAAAAAGAACGGGAAAGTGCAACCTTATCAGCAACGCTTGCAGAAACCCAGACAAATACAGAACAGGTAATCCTCCAGCTAAAAGAGGACCTCGTCAATCTCAAATCAAAAAATGAGGAACTGCTCCGGAAGAACAGTGAGCGGGAGAATGAGGCTGGGGGTCTGGTTGTAGCTGATGAGAAAAACCAGCAGACAATAATCCAGGTAAAAGAGAACCTGTCCGCAATACAAGGCAAATATGACCAGTTGAACTCCCAGTACATCGAAACTCAGAAAACACTTGCGGAACTCAGGCAGAGGGAGGAAGAACGGATTCGCGAGCATGACGCCCGTGTCACCGAGCTGATCGCGCTCAAAAAACAGCTTGAGGGAGACCGTATCAGGGTGCAAGTCGAACGTGACGAGGAAATTCGGTCTGAATTTGCCGAAATGGAACAGACCTGGAAGAAACACGAAGAATCTGTCGAACAATCGTTGCGGGCTATATGCCAGCGGTACACGATCGACTATTGCGATAAGGAAAAGTTTCCGTATTCCGGTAAACCGGATAACGCAGTAGTGATCTTAGACCAGTTTGTCATTTTCGATGCAAAGAGCCCGAAGAACTCTGATGAGCTTACAAACTTCCCCCTGTATATCAAAGCTCAGGCCGAAGCGGCAAAGAAGTACCTGAAGGGTCAGGATGTAAGAAAAGAGATCTTCTTAGTCGTACCGGCAAACACGGTTGAGTATATCGAAGAGTTCCATTATGACCTTGCCGATTTGCACGTGTATGTTGTCACCCATGACTGCCTCGAACCACTCATCCTTGCCCTCCGGAAGATCGAGGAGTACGAGTTTGCCGAGAAAATGAGTCCCGAGGACCGCGAGAACATCTGCCGCGTGATCGGGAAGTTTGCGCACGCGACAAAACGAAGAATCCAGATTGACAATTACTTCTCAAACGAGTTCATCACCCTCCTCCAGTCCTGCGACAACCTGCCTGATGAGATCAAGCAGAAGGTCGTGGAGATTGAGCTGGCAGAAAAGATGAACCCCCCGATAGAGAAACGTAAGAAGAAGATCCCGATAACAGAACTCGAGCATGACACAAAGGTAATAGGAAAAGAAGCCGAAGCACGGGAGATCGATGTGACGGCAGTGACAAAAGACAAGATTGAGAATATCACGCTGAACAAATTCCTCGAGTGATCAACTCCTTTTTTTCCTTGGGCATACAAACGTTGTAGTATGACCCTCAATCCTTGCCAGGAAACCGCTGTCAGGGAATGCGGTATCCAGCTGGTCCTTGCCGGTCCCGGGTCGGGAAAGACACGGGTTATCACCGAGAAGATCCTGCACCTTGTCGCTAGCGGTGTACCGCCCGAGAATATCCTCGCGCTCACGTTTTCTGAAAAAGCCGCAAGTGAGATGCTGGAGCGTCTCGAGGGCAATGTCGATGCCGTTCACCTCTCTGTCGGCACATTTCATGCATTCTGCCTCGAACTGCTGGAAGACAACGTGCTGGACTCGGGGATCTCGTTTCACGGTGGGATAATATCCCGTGCTAACCAGCTGGTCTGGGGCTTAAAAAATATCGACACGTTTGGTTTTTCCCATATCGAAATCGGGAATAATGCCCCGGGAGTTATTGAATCGATCATTGACGGTATCAGCGCTTTCCGTGACGAACTGATCGCGCCGGACGAGCTGGCTGAGTACCTGAGAGGCAAAGAGCATGCTGAGGTAGCGGATACTGAACGTGAGTATCTCGACAAGCTTTCTGACCTCCTGAAGGTCTACCGTGCTTACGAGCAATACAAGCGCACCGCCAACCTGCTCGACTATGACGATATGATTCACGAAGCCGTCCGGCTGCTGGAAGCAAAACCCCATATTCTCAAACGCTACCGGAAACAGTATACCCATATTCTTGTCGATGAGTTCCAGGACACGAACTATGCCCAGCTCCAGCTGATCCGGCTGCTGGTTGGCGATAATATCTGTGTTGTCGGGGATGACGACCAGACAATCTACCGCTTCCGTGGCGCATACCTGACCAATTTCCATGATTTCCGGGAGAAGTACCCGCAATGTGCCGAGATCCTGCTGTCGCACAACTATCGCAACTCGCAGACCATCCTTACGCTGGCACTCGAGCTGATGAAGCATGCCCCGAACCGTCAGGAAAAAGAACTGATTACCCAGAATCCCCCGGGTGATCCGGTTATTGTTGCCGAATGCGAGAATGAAGCAGCTGAAGTGAGTTTTGTCCTTGCAGAGATTGAAAGGCAGCTTGATACACCTGTTCCTGGAAAGGAACGGGTATTTGTCTCTTCGGATTTTGCCATCATCTGCCGGCGCCGTGCGGAAGGCACCAAGTACTACCGGGCGCTCAAACGGCTGGGCATACCGGTCGAGTTTGTCGGGGAGGTGGAGTTTTTCGATGCCCGCATCATCCGCGACCTTCTTGCGTACCTGAACGTGATTGCAAACCCGCTTGTCGCCGGCGTATCGCTTGCACGAATCATGAAGATGACCGGTATTCCCGAACCATCGATCCAGAGGATCAACACGGCAGCACGGGAGATTGCCCGTGAGCAGAAAGGAAACGACGGGGTGTATGAGTCAATGCTGAAGGCTCATGAAATTGTGCCTTCGGATGAAAGCATTGTTCTTGAGATCACCGGCCTCATCGACCGGATCCTTGCCGAAAAGGACCGATCAACCCTGCATGAACTGGTGCACAACCTCGTTATGAAGGATACGAATCTCTACCAACGGGCATTATCTGATGAATCGCAGCAGGAGCCGCTGCTGCTGAAAACATTCCTGAAAATCACCGAGGACTACGAGAGTATTGCACCGGGGACTTCGGTGCAGGAATTTCTGGATTATTGCAAATTGCTGTCGGGATTCTCCGTCGAGGTCGGGGAGATGGAAGACAAGGACGCCGTCCGTATCCTGACCGTCCACAAGAGCAAGGGCAAGGAATTTCCGGTGGTGTTTATTTCTGATATGGCATACCAGCGGTTCCCGCTCCGCTACCAGTCTAAGCCGTTCTATGTACCCAATGACCTTTCGAAGGGATTGAAGACCGGTGATGATGAGAAGAAACTCTTCGAACAGGAGGAAAGACGGCTCTGCTACGTAGCAATGACGCGGGCAGAGCAGCGCCTGTATTTCACCCGTGCCCGCTTCTATGGCGACAACAAGAAAGAGACAAAACCTTCGCAGTTCTTATTCGAGATGAGGTATGCGTCAAACCCGCTGATTACCCGGGTCGAAGTTTCTGCTCCGAAGATCATTGATGATGGTCCTGCAGCTACACCGTTTGAGGAACTGGTGCAGGANACCCGCGAGCAGGCAAAGGCGGCAATTGACCAGGGGCTGCACCGCACCGCCCTCCAGCGCCTTGTCGAACTGGAGAAACTACGGCTGATCGAAGCGGGAAAAGACCCCGCGACATTTGATGCTTCAGTGTTCTTTGCTTATATTGAACCGGCGTTTAACCTGCCCGAGATACCGGGAAAACGCCAGTCGCTCATATCAGACGGCCACACATTCTCGGCATCGGCTTTGAACACCTACGAGGACTGTCCCCTGCGCTACAAGTTCCAGTATGTCCTGCTCGTACCGTCCAGCCCCCGCACCTACTTCTCGTTCGGGCAGGCCGTGCATTCCGTGATCGAGCAGTTGTCACGGGACAACCTGAACGGCATACCATTTTCCAAGGAACGGGCGCTTGCTCTCCTCGATGCGAACTGGGATTCATCGGCCTACCCGTCAAGGACGCAGGAAGCAGAAGACAAACGGAAAGCCGATGTCCTGCTCGACACTTTCCTTGACTGGCAGGCAAAGAACAAGAACACGATTCTTGTGGCCGAACAGCGATTCAGGTTCCGGCTCGGTGAGCGGAACATGACCGGGTATATTGACCGTATCGAACAGCAGCTCGATGGCGGTCTTGTCGTGATCGATTTCAAGACCGGTTCAAAGCCGTCGAACATCACAAAGGCCGGTATCCGTGAAGACATCCAGATGAATATCTACTGCATGGCTGTGCAGGCGATATACGGTAAGGTGCCGGTCCTGGCTTCGCTCTACTATCTCAAGGATGACAAGACCATCGATTACCTCCCGGATGAGGAGAGTATTGCCGCATTCAAGGAGCGGGTTTCCGGTATGATCTCTGCTGTTTGTTCGGAGGAGTTCCCGGCCCGGCCGTCGTATATGGGGTGTGGCCGGTGTGATTATAGGGATCTGTGTGAAGTCGGGGAGAAGGGGGAAGGGTGAGGATTCATACACACTACAATAGTAAAACTTAAACACATCGTAATTTCAGCTCACCATGCTGATCGTACCAAGCACTTTTTACAGAGCCTGCCCGTCTTATAGATTGAACCAATTAGAAATCCCTTAGACAAAAAAAGAGAAAACCATTAATGCCTGATCCAGAAGTTCCCGCTACGGAGATGGTACTTCGTGAAGAATTCCCAGGTAAGACAGAAACAGCCTGGCTTTCTCATGTTTGTTGCCGGGGAGGTTTCGCATCCGCAGAAGAGTTCGGTGGGCTGGTATTTTTCCAGTGAATGACACTTGTAGTTCAAGCAAATCGTGCAGTATTTCCTGCAGATCTTCTTGTTCTCTTCGGCGTCTGGGCAAAATTCAGACCCTTAGCGAGCCACGGAACGCCCTGACGCCATAGTAAGAGGGCGCACTGTTATGATACACAAAGACATTGCCGTAGCGGCGATCAGCAAAGAGGGCGCCGCCGAGTTTCCTGATATCAGAAGGTGTTTTCACCCAGCTCGACGTCTTCATATCGAAATTTCCAAGTTTCTGCAACTCCCGATATTGTTCTTCTGTTAAAACCTCAATGCCCATGGCAGCTGCCATGTCAATCGCGTTATCTTCTGGTTTATTTGCTTTCCTTGATTCCTGGCCTTCACGGTCGTAACAAACATTTCTGCGGCCTTTGGGACTTTCCTCTGAACAATCATAAAAAATGTATTCGCCCGTCTTTTTATCATGACCAACAACATCCGGTTCACCGCCGGTTCTTTCCATTTCATTGAGTGACCACAGTTTTTCAGTATTATCTTCCAGCTTTGCCTGGACTTCAGCCCATTCGAGACCTTCATGACGGTTCATGTTTTTCTCAAAACGGGCTTTCAATGCTCTGAATAGTTTTTCACGTTGTTCCGGTGACAATTCCTTTTTATGGCTAATGATGATTTTCATATTTTTATATCACCTCTTTTGAATTGGTGTGTTAAGCGTATAATTGCCTCTTCATTTGTTATCGTTATCTCCGCCAATATTGCCCGGATTTTTAAAAGGATAGTATTCAAATTCCCCGAAATAGCGCCGGTTACTTTGCATATGCTTCTACCAGGTCCCGTGCAGTGATTATTCCGGCAATCTCCTTCTTTTTCATAATGGGAAGCCGCCGGATATGTTTTGCTGCCATGATCCTTGCTGCTTCATGGATGCTGATACCGGCAGGAGCNGATGTCATGAGCCCGGAACAGGCTTCACCGATCGGAATATCCAGCGGTTNTGAACGGGCAATGAATGTCGAGAGGAGGTCTCGTTCGGTAAATATCCCGAGCGGCCTTTCACCATTGGTAACGATCACGCTGCCAACCCGCTGTTGTCCCATAATTCCGGCTGCGGCATGGACGGTCTCATCTTCATTAATGGTGACAATCTCCCGTGTCATGAATTCATCGACAACCATCGAGGTCTCCGGGGCTTCGGGCATGCCACGGATCAGGTCGGACGCGGTGATAATGCCGGCAAGCTTGCCGCAAACAAAGACACCCAACCTCCCTTTCTTGTTGATCATGGTCCGGGCCGCTTCCCGGATCTCGAAGGTCGGACATATTTTGACGAGCGGGTACGACATAATATCCCCGACAAGCGTCTTTCTCATGTCCATGCCGGTTGCAATGACCCTGGAGAGCAGATCCCTCTCCGTTACAATAGCGATGGGTGTTTTGTATTTCATGACAATAAGACTCCCGATGTGTTTTTCACCCATGGTCTTTGCTGCCTGCATCATCGTGGTCTCGGGAGTTGTCGTGATGACCTTGCGGCTCATGATGTCGCCTACTTTCAGGTGACGCCGGGATTCCTTGTAAGCCTGGTCGAGCACGCTGGGGAATCCAATGACCGTTTTTTTAGGTTCTGCCATAAAGATCACTCCACTGTGAGAATAGAGTTCAAGGTATTAAAGATTTAGGAGCCCATTTTTCTCCATCCTCGCATAAGATGAACTTCCTCTCCCACAATCACCTGAACCCGGCCGTCAACCACCCCCCTCGTCAAGAACACCAGCTTGTGTGAATGGTGGGTGTGGAAGGGAGGCCCGCGTTAAACGAGTTGCATCTACAGTTATTCGAGATGGAATTTACGGATAATCATGATGCACAATGCTGTTGTGGGAGCATGTGCGAAATGATATTTTGAATTACGGAAGAGGGGAATTATTGAATAGGGATCTCATATGACTGAATACCTGTCGTAACCTTTATCGCTCATCGTTCTGTTTGTACTCTCATCGGGAAGCATGTCATCCCGCACATATATCGTACGGAGGAACACCAACTATGACCAAAAAACTCCCGCCTACTATCTCCAAAGTGACCTATCACAGAATTTATGCAGACGCACAGGGTGGTTCGCACTTTGGTACCGTAACAGTCGAACAAACCCTCGCGACCGGGGCGCCCCCCGCCGCACCGTTCTACGTCTCGCAGGACGGACCTGCATCGAAGCATCGCTTCTATACGTTCCAGCCCGGCTGGATCGGCGACTGGCATCCGAGTCCAACCCGGCAGTTCTTGGTCCTCATGTTAGGTGCGGTGGAGATGGAGACGACCGACGGGATGAAATGGCGCTTTAAGGCGGGGGATCTCGTCCTGCTGGAGGATACCTCGGGAAAAGGACATGTAACGAGAAACATCGGTGATGGGTACGCTTCATACCTCGTAGTGCCTGTCCCTGCGGCCTGATATAAAAACCGTGACGGGTTCTGCTGCTACTAAAAAAGTCCAGTGGCAATACTCATATCCATGGGTGTGGCTTGAACAAGCGCCTGAAGAAAATATGCATTCTCCAATCCTGAAACTCTCATTCGTAATCAACAAAGAAAAGGGAAAAAAATCGCTAATGCCTGACGCAGAAGTACCCGCCGCGGAGATGGTGTTTCGTGAAGAGTTCGCAGGCCGGGCAGAAACAACCTATCTCCCTCATATTCGTTGCCGAGGAGGTTCCGCACCCGCAGAAGAGTTCGGTGGGCTGGTATTTTTCCAGGGAATGACGCTTGTAGTTCTGGCAAATCGTGCAGTACTTCCTGCATATCTTGCGGTTCTCTTCAGTGTTTTCTACAACAGGTTTGTCGCTGGTACTAATCATGCAGATTAAGGTCGGTGATATTTGATTATAGATTTTTTTTATTGAATTTTCCGGTGCAACCGTAATTTTGTCCTATCCACGGGCCTTCTCCATCATCTGGCGGGAAAACGCTTCAGCATTCTGCAGATCGTTTGCATCCGGCCGGCCCTTGTTCAGCCCGCCGAAATATTTTAAGAAACTATTCGTGTTCCACCCTGCACACCCGAATTCACCGATAACCGTGTAGCCTTTTGCCTGCAGTTTTTTTCGGATCTGCAGGTGATTCTTTTCGATGAACTCCCTGTTTGCAATGAAGGCCGGTGCCCCGTAGGTAGAAAAGAGGAAGGCTTTCTTTCCCGCAGCGTTTTGCAGCCGGTCGGCAAGGTCAAGAACTGATGGATCGAATGTCGCACTATAGATCCCCGAGCCAAAGCCGACCAGGTCGTACTCCGCGATCTCTTCAGGCATCACCTGCTGCGGTGTTTTTACCCCGGCGCCCAGCACGTTTGCACAGGCATGTGCGATCTTCTCGGTATTCCCGTGGTGGTACGAGAACACGATCACGAGTGATCGTAATTCCTCTGAATTTCCGGTACCAATTCCTTTCTTTTCCATTTTTACCTTTCTTTTGTATTCTCCAATACTACGTTAAAGATACGGTATTGATTTTTATTAGTACATCATTGGTTATTGGATGCTAAAGACACCGTGATATTTTTTTATTGTTGATACAGGATGGTCCATTTGCCGGAGGCTGAATTTAATTCCGGCATTCTCAGGTTGTCACGTATCTCATCCGCGGGGAATTTTTAGCAAACTCCCTCCTAAAACCTAAATATCGATCCTTTCTCATATTCCTTCATGGCAAATATCGGGCACTTCATGATCCCGGCTGATAATGTAGACCGGGCAAAGCACTTCTACCATAAGCTTCTCGGGTGGAAGATTGAACTAACGAAAAACACCATGGACCTCGCGGTCAAAGAGATGCAATACCATGATATCATCACCGGAACAGAACAAAAAGGGACGATGAACACGGGTGGATTATACAAACGGCATATGAACGAACCCATCCTCACCTTCGTCTTGCTTGATGACATCGACAAAGTGCTCTCAAAAGTGGAGGATCTCGGCGGCAGGATCACGTTACCAAAGACGCATGTCAAGGGTGTCGGGATAACAGCGATGATCCAGGACTCGGAAGGAAACGTGATAGGCCTCTTTAAGCCTGAGAAGAAGTAATGCAGTAAGAACGATAACTCTCTCGTGAGAACGTATGGGCCTTTTGCATATCAGGGATCAAGATAAAATTTTTCCTATGAAAATAAAACCGGCGAATATCGAATTATCAATGTACATAAAACAGCGATAGAGAATCATGGAAAAACAACCGGTATCGGGATTTGTCATGGCCACTGAGAGATACGTAACGATCCTGATGACCTCACAATACTCCAGAAGAGAGCATAAGTACATGGGACCACTCCTTGCTGTTAAGGGGGGTGCAGGATATTTCGCGACGTAACACATATATCCGCCTTCTCGTCCCGCCCCTTCTTGTGGTTATCTTTTTTATTTTGACCTTTCTTGTACTTTCCGGGAATCAGATCCCGATCCTCGGCGGTCTTATGCTCGCGTATTTCATCCCCCCGTCCGGTAAGGAGTCGATCATCCCGATCGGGATCGGGCTTGGGATACCGTGGTGGCTGATGGCACTGACCCTGACCCTGCTCGATGTCATCACCGCCCTCTTTATGCTCCTGAATTTCACCCTCATGCTGCGGGTTCCGCGACTCGGTCCCTGGATTGAAAAGACAACTGCCTCAAGCAGGGAGTTCATGGCAGAACATCCCTGGTTGAACCGGTGGAGGATCCCGGGCCTCGCATTATTTGTGATGCTCCCCCTCCAGGGCACCGGCGGAGTCGGGGCAACCGTCATAGGACTGATGGTGGGTCTCACTCCCACGGAAATACTGGTAGCCGTTGCCATGGGGGCGACTGTTGAAAGCCTGGCATTTGCCGTAGGATGGGGATTAGTGCGGGAACTGATGCTGGCAAACTTTGTACTTGGTATTGTCGTTGCTGTTGCAGTCATTATAGGAACGATTCTTCTTATTATCCTGATCCAGCGGCGATTTACCCGGGACAAGGAAACGCAATAAAAATAAGAAAAGCCGGCAGGAAAAACGTAATCCCGTATCAGAGCCCAAAGGACACGAGCATCTTCTGTATCAGTCCTTCCCCCCTTGTTTTTTATAAAAAACGGTTCATTCCGAATTGTTTAATTGCATACCGAATCGATTATGAATTATGGATGAACAGGAGATTTCGGGATTAATCATGGCCATAGTCGGGTTTGTGATGATCCTGATAAACGCGCTCAGTTATCTTTTCGGCTGGTCCTGGAAATCTCCCGCTTTCACGATACTGGGTCTTGTTCTCATCGTTATTGGTGCAAAGACTGCCAAGAAAACGTCATGGATATGGAACAAACAGTCTAAGTAGCGCCGGATAAACAATCCCGGCTACTCAATCGAGATATATCCATTTTTACCCGGGTGCCCTAACAAGAAAATTGCACAAGAAAAAGAGTCTGGCAACAGACATCAACATACCCGATCCAGTTCAACATCATTCAAATTTTTCTGCTTTTTCTTGCAGTCAGGACAAGATCTTTAATCTCTGGCGGCAGTCGTTTATCCTGCCATCTTCTTTCTGCTTTCACTGACATACCGGCATGGTTTACGGCGTTTAACGCATACCACGCAGCGCCTAATGCGTGGTCAGCCATATGAGCAGTTGCAACAGCCTGTCCTACGGAACGAGCCACGGCAATTGCCGTCGGGTCTGAAGATTCTCGTGCCAGAGCATGTACGGATAATGAACCTTTCATCGCGTCACCCGTTGTGGCATTTCCCCGTGCCCATTCTCTTGCAATCAACAGGGCAATTTTCAACCGGTCATCAATTGTTTTACCAAAAAGTGGCAATACATGCTCCGCACAGTCACAGGCCCAGGTCATGAGCTGATAATGTTGTTCCTTTTTGAGCGGTCCACCCCGGTGTTCTGCAATAAATCGTTTGTCTCGCATTGTTGCCTTGTTGCTGCACTATTTCATTATGATATGTCATTTTTAAAAATTTCCACACAATCTGAAATACCGCCTATCACATGCCTGCAAAAGACCGATTCCATTACTGTGTAAAGAAAAGGAATTATGTGAAGTAATTCCAATTATTATGATTCACAATCCCGGATAGACCAGATCGGAGAGGAGCAGAGAATTGGATCTCACATTGTTTTTTAAAGAGCAGGGTATTGACGTCTTCTCCGAAGTCAGTCTCGACGATCTATCAGATGAGGATAAATCTTCAGTAGTGCAGTTTTTTCCCGCTGCCCAATCTGTGATCGTATTCGGAATAGAAGTACCGGTTTCAGTGTACCGGATGCCAAAAAAGGAAAAGACCAGGGGAATGCTCGAGGTTGC